>Ga0209591_10003718_pt1 | contig 17607 bp, 10 predicted proteins | sample MAT01_FD_187207 | JGI IMG/M metagenome (GOLD analysis project Ga0209591, IMG submission 187207) | Freshwater microbial communities from Lake Fryxell liftoff mats and glacier meltwater in Antarctica - MAT-01 (SPAdes) (version 2) | ecosystem: Environmental > Aquatic > Freshwater > Ice > Liftoff... | reverse complement strand
CGCACACCCACACGCACACGCACACGCACCCGCACCCGCACCCGCACCCGCACACGCACACGCACACGCACTCGCACACGCACACGCACTCGCACACGCACTCGCACACGCACACGCACTCGCACTCGCACTCGCACACGCAGCCGGCACACGCAGCCGGCACACGCAGCCGCACTCGGCACTCGCACTCGACCGTCGGACCGTCGGACCGATGGAATCATGTCGACACCAGCTCGTCTCGAGCACGCGACCGGAGACGCCGCAACCGAGCTCGAGAGGTCCGGTGCGCGCCGACCAGTTCAGGCGCGCCGATGATTCCGCGTACATCCGGTCCACGTGTCGCCTCGCGGCCGAACGCAGGCGGGACGGGTGTGCGGAATACCCGGATCCCCGCTCACGGAAACTTCGAGCTGCTCACCCAAACTTCGGAGGCGCCTCGAGCGCTTCTGGCGGTAGGCGCCCCCTGCCGGTCCCTCCTCCGTCCATCCCGGGCCTCGACTCCAGCGTCGGTTCGCAATGCATACAACGAGGCCGGACTGACTCCGGAGCTCGTGGGCGCTGCAGGCGACGTGAGCTCGACTCAGCGCGAACGCCAACCCGCAGGGGTCGAACTTCGGTCGCGAGTACCCGCGCCGCCGATGACGGCTCACACGACTTCCCGGAGCCCTACAAATCACGGCCTTTCGCGACGCGAAGCGGTGCCACGAGCTACTGAGAGCGCGTAGGCTCGATTTCTTGACGCGCTCTCAGCGCGCCGCTTGCGCGTTGCGGTCGGCATTCCGCGTCGCGTCCGTGTACTGCGCCGGATTGCTCATGCCGGTCGTGTGACACCAACCGTTCACGTGACCCATCGAGTTCGCGCCGGGCAATTGACCGCGCATCATCTCCGTCGTTCCGTCTTCCGGGTCGTTGAGGACTAAGCTCGCGAGGAAGTTGCAGGCGCTCCCGGAGTTCTGCGTCGTCCAGTAGAAGACTTTCTCGCGCGCCCACGTCGGGATCGTCGACATCCACATGGGGCCGCCGCTCGTCGTCATGTCGCTGTTCACGCCGCACGAGAAGCCGCCCAACGAGGCGAGCGGGGTTCCTTGGTAGGGCGTGCCGACACTCTGAATGAGCCGCGGCCCAAGCGCTGTATCGAGTCCGCTCGCGTAGAACGTGTAGAGGTGGAGCGCGGCTTGACCGCCCTGGCTGTGTGCGACGACGCCGAAGGACGAGCGCGCGGCCATCGCCTGACGTAGCAGCAACGCGAACTGATCGTGCGTGCGATTCGCGTTGGGGTCCAAGAACTCGAGCTTCGGCTGGCTGAAGTGGGCTGCCGGCCAGATCGATCCGCCCGAGCAGTAGCCGTGCACGAGGGCGAGCGTCGGCGTGAGGAGGGTCCGTGTTCCGAGCGTGTGCGATCCGGCGGGAATCGCGCTCGTCGAGCCCTGCAGCATGGAGGTCGTCGGCACGAGCGGCACGGGCTCGACGCTCGCCGGGATCGAGGGCATCACGAACGCGATCTCGCTCGCCAAGTCGTGCGGCACCTGCGTGTCGGGATCTTGCACGCGCACGCGTCGCAGGGCGAACGGCGCACGTGCATCGGCCATCGCGATCCAACGCGTGTCGAGCGCGAGTTCGAGGTCGACTAGTCCCGCGCGTTCGCGCGGCGTCTGCATCCGTGCCAGCCAACACACGGGCACGAGCCGACCGTCCGCGTTCGTGCCCCAGACCTCCGCCGCGACGAGGATCTTCGTGTCCGCGTCCAGCGTCACGGCCTCGACGCGGATCCGCACGCGACCGTCGTCGGCGAGAGTCGCGTCGGCCGTGCCGGTGAGGAGCAGCCGACGTTCGATCACGGGAAATGCGATCTGCGCGGTGCGCGCGATCGGCGCTCCGGCGGCGTCGATGCCGTGGAGTTCGACACGCGCGCGCACGTCGCCGCTCGTTCCGAGCGGCAGGATCGCGCCGAACGTGCCGTCGTCGGCGAGCCCATCCTGATGATTGCCGTCGTCGCTCAGCGCGAGGACGAGTCCTCCGCTCGCGAGCTGGATCGTCGCGGTTCCGCGAACGCGAACGAGCGGCCCGGCGTCCTCGAAGCGTGCGACGATCGCGATCTCCACGTCGCTGCGCGTGGCGAGGGTCGAGGCGTGCGTGACGAGACGCGCCGGACCCGCCGAGCGCGCAAAAAGCCACGTTTCACCCGGTGGATTCGAGCGCGCGCGTTCGCCGGCGACGGCGCGAACCGTCCAACTTCCCGCGCGAACCGCGTGCACGTCGACGCGATCCCCGCTCGCCCCGCCGACTTCCGCGAGCCCGTCGCGTCGCTCGCGCGTCGCGCTCGCGGCGAGATCGAGCGCGACTCCGCTCGGGTCCGTCAGCGTCCACGACCACTCGACGGGGCCGGGCGTGAGGATCGCGAGGGCCAGCGGTCCGTCCGCATCGACGGAGATGTCGGCCTCGACGATCCAGCCGTCGGACTCGCTCCAGCGCGAATAGAGCGGACGCGCGTGCGCGCGCGACGCGACCGCGAGGTCCGACGGTGCCGGCGCGACGAGGCGACCTTCGACGATGTCGGACGGCGGCGCGGCGACGTCCTTGGCGAAGTCGGAGAGGAGCTGGCGTGCGCTCGCCGTCGTGACCAGGGCCGCGAGCGAGACGCTGACGAGTAGGGAACGATCGAGCGAGCGCATGGGGGGGCCTCCGACCGACGCGGCGCGCGTCGAAGTCCCGAGGCTACACGGGATCGCCGTGCCGCGCGCGGGGGACTCGGGACCGTGCTCGTTCCGGCGTTCAGGCGCCGCGCAAGCGCTTGCCCGCCTGCTTCAGGATCTGCAGCGCGACCTGGTCGGGGTGATAGCCACCGACGAGGCGCACGACCGGCTTCCCGTAGCGTTCGCAGACGGCCGGCAATTCCTCGGTGATTCCGTGGCGATTCAGTTTGATCAGCATGAGGACGAGCACGACCTCGGGGCGCGCGACGAGCGGTTCGAAGACCGTGACGCTCGGGTTCGACTTGCTCGTGCCGGGCCACAAGAGTTCCGCGAGTTCGAAGGCTTCGCGCAGACGGTCCGCATGTTCCTGGCGCGTGTCGCCGCCGATCAAGAGCACCGTGCGGCCGCGTAGGAGGTCCGCGACTTCCTGCGTCGGAGTGCGCGGCCCCTTCGACGGCGGCGGCTTGTGTCCGCCGGCCTGCGCGACGCGCTCGAGCTCGTGGTTCAGCGCGTAGACGTTGTCGACGAGACGTCGATCGGCGATGCGCCGCGCCAACTCTTCGAGCATGTGACGCAGCGCGACGGTCTCGGCCGTCGGTGGTGCGCGCAAAGCCGCGGGCACGAGCATGTCGAGCTTCTGCCAGTCATCCTCGGGAACGGTGGCCGTCCCGAGGACGATCCGTTTCAGGTGGAACAGCAACTTGTTCAGCGTCTTGGCGTCCATGCAGCGCAGTCTCGAACCCGAGAGTGCCGGACGAACTGGCGCGAAGGAAGCGTGCGTCAGCCGCGCGGTCGATAGACGCGCACGCAGCGCTCGAGCAGGCCTTCGCGATCCTCCGTCGGTTTCCATCCGATGGAACGCGCCACGTCGCACGCGAAGGTGACCGCCAGCGACCGCGCCTTCAGGTCGCGCCAGCTCGGGAATTCGACACCCGCGCGGCGCCCCGCTTTCTTCACGATCCACTTCCCGATCTCGAGCGACTGCGAGAGCGCGAGCGAGCGCGGATGGAAGTGCAGGTCGCGACCGGTCGCGCGCTTCAGCTCCTCGACGATCTCGCGCGCGGTCAACGGCGTGCGCCCGCACAAATTCAGGGCTTTTCCGTCGATCTCCGTGCCGCGGTGACGCGCCGCGCGCGCCAGTCCGTCGGCGACGTCGTCGACCCACACGATGGGCAGCGCGTCCTCGCCGTGACCCCAACCGACGCAGTGGTTGTCGCGATTCCACACGCCGAGTCCGGAGTGCTGCATCGGCGTCCCGGCGCCCATGACGACGCCCGGTCGCGCGATGACGAGCGGCAGTCCCTTGTCGCGATGCAGGGCGAGCAAGGCTTGCTCGGCCGCGATCTTGCCGCGCGAGTAGAGCGAGCGTTGGCTCGGACTCGGATCCGTTTCGATCGAGTCGCGGATCTCCGCGCCGACGTCGGGGCCGGTGTAGAGCGACGCGATCGAGCTCACGTAGACGAAGCGCCGCACGCCAGCTGCGAGTGCAGCCTCTGCCGCGGCGCGCGAGCCTTGCACCATGCTGCGCTCGACCGCTTCCCACGTGTCGCCGTTGCCGGTCGCGAGCGAGATCACTGCGTCCGCGCCGGCGAACGCCGCGCGTAGCGCTGCATCGTCGCCGAGCTTGCCGCGCAGGAAACGGATGCGGCCCGACTTCACGCCCTCGGCCACGATCGGCGGCAGAGAGTGCGCGCGCCGCGCGACGACGGTCACGGGCGAGCCCATCTCGAGGAGCTTCGCGACCGTGCGCGTGCCGATGAAACCCGTCGCGCCGACGACGACGACTTCGCCCGGACGTGCGGGGCCCGGCGCCGGCGGTTCGCTCGCGCGCGGCGGAGCGGCCGGTGCCGCGGACGCGAGTGCGTCGCACCAGGCGAGCACTTCCGCGGCGCGCGCGGCGGAAGTCGGCGGCTCGGATCCGGCGCGAAATGCAGCATGGAACTGCTCGATCGACTCGCGCATGCCCACGTAGAACGCATCGCAGCGCGGAGCGAGACCGAGCGTCGTCTGGAACCAACGCTTGCACGTAGCGCGCGCGTCGCGGCGCATCTCGGCGCCGCGGCGCGACGAGGCCAGGTAGCTGTTCCAGAAGTCGAGCCAAACCGTCTTGCGTTCGCCCGACAGCGTGTTGTGGAAGAGATCCGCCTCGAGCGACCCATCGCTGCCGAGCACCTGGATCGTGTTGCGCGTGAACCCTTGTCCGAACGCGCAGTAAATCTGCATCGAACCGCGCTCTCCGGTGCCGCTCGCCGACCAGCGGTCGACGAACACTTGGCCCGGATGCAGTTCGCGCTGCGAGACGAGCGTGGTCTCGACGTGCTTCGGCGCGCCGACGAGCGCGTGCACTTGACCCAGCGGGTGCACGGCCGCCTCGAACACGATGTTCCGCGGCTCACGGAACATCCAATGCGCGTAGTCGCCCGCGTCGAGCTGCGCCAACGGCACGGAGAGCGTCACCTGCACGTGCTCGACGCGCCCGATCTCGCCCGCGGTGACGCGCGCCATGAGCCGCGAGAAGGCCGGATGGTGGACGTTGTTGTGGTTCACGCCGACCACGAGGCCGAGCGCGGCTGCTTTCGCGGCGAGCAACCGCGCGTCCTCCGCCGACAACGCCAGCGGTTTCTCGGCGAAGACCGAGATGCCCATGTCGAGCAGCTTCAGGACGAGAGCGACGTGCGTCTCGGGCGGCGTCAAGAGATGCGCGACGTCGATGTCGAGCGTCGCCAACTCGTCGATGGAACTCAACGCGCGGTCGATGCCGAAACGGCGGCTCTGCGAATCGGCGCGCGTGCGATCGGGATCGACGAGCGCCACCGTCGTGCACTCCGCGATCCGCCCGAGGCAGTCGAGGTGGTAATCCGCGATGTAACCCGCGCCGACGACTGCGACGCGCGTCGGCTCGCCGGGGCGGCGCGGGCTCCTCGGTCTCTGCATCGTGGGCACTATTCCCGGCGCGTTCGCGCGATCGGGGTGCGAGAGGATAGCGGAGGGAGCTGAGCGCGCTTCTGTGGTGCGGCCGGCGGAATCCATGGGTCAGCTCCTATCGGCATCCGCGGCGGCTCGGGTCGCGCGGGTTCGGCGATCCACGCGCTTTTCTCATCAGGCCCGGTGATGGAACGCCCGACATAAAGGCCATCTCCTCCTTCTTGGGCCCGGCATTCCACTTCGGTGGGGTGTCCGGGCCCTCTACTTTTCGTGGGAAGTTCGTGGGGCGCTTGGAGCCCGTCGCCTCGCTCGCTACGCTCCCCGTTTCCACCGTCCCGGCCGCGCCGTGAAGAGAGGCCTCGCGGCGTGCGACCAGACCGGGATCTGGATCCACGCCATGAAGTCCGCCGACAGCGAATTGCCTTCGTTCCCCGAGGGCCTCACGTTCGACGACGTCCTGCTCGTCCCGCAGGAGTCCGACATCCTGCCGCGCGATGTCCAGCTCGCGACGCGCTTCTCGCGCAACGTGCCGCTGAACATCCCGCTCGCCTCCGCGGCGATGGACACCGTGACGGAGGAGAAGCTCGCGGTCGCTCTCGCGCGCGAAGGCGGCATCGGCGTCATCCACCGGAACCTCTCGATCGAGGGCCAGATCCGCGAGGTCGACAAGGTCAAGCGCTCGGCCAACGGCGTGATTCTCGATCCCGTGACGTTGCCGCCGGATGCGACCATCCGCGAAGCGCGCACGATCATGGCGCGTCACAACATCTCCGGCCTGCCGATCACCGAGGGTCGGCGCGTCGTCGGGATCCTCACGCGCCGCGACTGTCGCTTCCAGACGAGCGACGACACGCCCGTCGGGAAGATCATGACGAAGGACAAGCTCGTCACGGCGCCGCCGAACACGTCGCTCGAAGAAGCGCGCGAGATCCTCTTCAAACACAAGGTCGAGAAGCTGATCCTCGTGGTGAAGGGCGACGAGCTGGCGGGCCTCATCACGATGAAGGACCTGAACATGCTCCAGGCCTTCCCGAATTCGGCGGTGGACAGCCGCGGCCGCTTGCGCGTCGCCGCGGCGATCGGCGTGCACGACTACGAACGCGCGGAAGGACTCGTGAAAGCGGGCGTGGACGTGCTCGTCGTCGATACGGCGCACGGTCACAGCGCGAACGTCGCCAACACCGTGCGCGAGATGAAGCGTCGCCATCCGGTCGACGTCGTCGCCGGGAACGTGGCCACGGCCGAGGGAGCGCGCGCGCTCGTCGAAGCCGGCGCGGACGGCGTGAAAGTCGGCATCGGGCCCGGCTCGATCTGCACGACGCGCATCGTCGCGGGCGTCGGCGTGCCGCAACTCACGGCCGTCATGTCGGTCGTGCACGCTCTGAAGGGATCGGGTGTCCCCGTCATCGCCGACGGCGGCGTGCGCTTCTCGGGCGACCTCGTGAAGGCGCTCGCGTCGGGCGCGTCGTGCGCGATGCTCGGCAGCCTCTTCGCAGGCCTCGACGAGAGTCCAGGCGAGGTCGTCCTGTTCAAGGGCCGCTCGTTCAAGAGCGTGCGCGGGATGGGTTCGCTCGGCGCGATGCAAGCCGGCGGCAAGGAACGCTACCGCCAAGGTGACGTGACCGAGACGGACAAGCTCGTGCCCGAGGGCATCGAAGGTCTCGTCCCGTACAAGGGCAAGCTCTCGGCATTCGTCTACCAGATGGTCGGCGGCGTGCGCGCCGGCATGGGCTACGTCGGTGCACCGACGATTCCCGCGCTGTGGGAGCGCGCGCGGTTCGTGCGCATCACGGACGCCGGTCGTCGCGAGAGCCATCCGCACGACGTCACGATCACGAAGGAGTCGCCGAACTACTTCCACGCGGAGTAGGGCGGGCAGCGATGCAAGCAACGAGTCAAGCGGACCGCGGACCGCGCGGTGTCCTCGTCGTCGATCTCGGCACGCAGTACGCGCAGCTCATCGCGCGGCGTGTGCGCGAGTCGAATGCTTGGTGCGAGATCGCGCCTCCTCATCGCGCGCTCGAGGTCGCGCGGCGGATGGATCTCGCCGGCGTGATCCTGTCCGGCGGTCCGGCGTCCGTGTACGCGCCCGACGCGCCCAAAGTGCCGCGTGAGTTGCTCGAACTCGGCGTCCCCGTGCTGGGCATCTGCTACGGCATGCAATGGATGTCGCAAACCCTCGGCGGCGAAGTCCTCGCGTCGAAAGAGCGCGAATTCGGCCGCACGTCGCTCGTGGTGGAACGACCCGAGGCGATCCTCGACGGCATCAGCGGCCGCACGGTCGTGTGGATGAGCCACGGCGACCAAGTCGCGCGAATTCCGGCGGGTTTCGAGGTCTACGCTTCGAGTGTCACGTGTCCCTACGCAGTCGTGGGGGACCCGAAGCGCGGGCTCTTCGGCGTGCAATTCCATCCGGAGGTCAGCCACACGCTGCGCGGCGCGGAGGTGCTCGCCAATTTCCTCCTGCGCGTCTGCAAGCTGCCCGGCGATTGGAAGCCCGACAACATCGTCGAGCGCGAGATCGCGAAGGTGCGCGCGCTCGTCGGCGCGAGCGGCGAAGTGGTGCTCGGACTTTCGGGCGGCGTCGACAGCTCGGTCGCGGCCGTACTCTTGCACAAGGCGATCGGCGAACGGCTCCACTGCATCTTCGTCGACAACGGGCTCCTGCGGCACGGCGAGCGCGATCAAGTCGAGCGCACGTTCCGCGAGCGCTTCCACATGGATCTCACGGTCGTGGATGCGACCGATCGCTTCCTCGGGAGCCTCAGCGGTGTCACCGACCCCGAGAAGAAGCGCAAGTTGATCGGCCGTGACTTCGTCGAGGTGTTCCGTGTGGAGGCGAAGCGCTTCCGTTCCGCGGGATTCTTGGCGCAAGGCACGCTTTATCCCGACGTGATCGAGTCCGTGAACGTGCACGGCGGGAACACGGCGGTCATCAAGAGCCACCACAACGTCGGTGGGTTGCCCGAAGACCTCGACATGACGCTCGTCGAGCCGTTGCGCGAGTTGTTCAAGGACGAGGTGCGCGCCATCGGTCGCTATCTAGGCCTCGATTCCGCCATCGTCGATCGCCAACCGTTCCCCGGCCCCGGTCTCGCCGTGCGGATCGTCGGCGAGGTCACGCCGGAACGCTGCGCCCTGCTGCGGGCTGCCGACCGCATCGTCACGAGCGAAGTCGAAGGCGCCGGCGTGCACACGAGCTTGTGGCAGTACTTCGCCGTGCTCTTGCCCGTGAAGTCCGTCGGGGTCATGGGCGACGCGCGCACCTACGAGAGCTGCATCGCGCTGCGCATCGTCGAGAGCCAGGACGGCATGACGGCCGACTGGCACTACCTCGAGCGCGAACTCCTGGCCCGCATCTCGAACCGGATCATCAACGAGGTCCGCGGCGTGAACCGCGTCGTGCTCGACGTGACGAGCAAGCCGCCCGGCACGATCGAGTGGGAGTGAGCCGCCTGGTCCGAGTAGGCCGCCGAGTCCGAGTGACCGCCGAGTCCGAGTGAGCGCCGAGTCCGAGTGAGCGCCTAGTCCGAGTGAGCGCCTAGTCCGAGTGAGCGTCCATCCGGAGCGAGTGACCAGCGGGGTCGCGTCCGGAATCGCGCAGTTTCGAGCGTTCGCGCGGGTCACGGGGGGGTGAGGTGTGCCCGCCGGGTCAAGTTCGTGTGCGCCTCGGGACGAGGCGCGAGCGCGTGATATCCTCCCGCCGGCGTCATCGACGCCCACCCTCATGAAGCACTCCAACGCGTACTTCCTGGCCGTCCTCGGCATTCCGTTCACCCTTGGTCTCGCTGCGCTCGCAGACGATGTCTCGTTCCATCCGGCGAAAGACTTCGCCTCGCAGAAGGAGCTGCGCATCGATGCCGAACTCGCCGTCAAGGAAGCGTCGATCTCCTTCAATGGCGAGCCCGTTCCCGCGGACTCGATCGAACAGCTGACCGCGCAGCAGTTGATGCTCAGCATCGCCATCGACGTCACCGAGACGTTCCGCGCGACGAAAGACGGCGCACCCGTCGATCTCCTGCGTGGCTACGACAAGATCGAACTGAAGCTCGAGATCGGTGACGAGGTCCAAGAGCCGGAAGGCGACAACGATCTCGAGGGCAAGTCCGTTCAGTTCCTCTGGGACGCGAAGGAGTCGGAGTACAAGAAGTCCTTCCACGAGTCGAAGGGCGACGACGCGCTGCTCGAGAGCCTCGACGCCGACATGGAAGTGCGCGCGTTGCTCCCCGACAAGAAGGTCGGCGAGGGCGACACTTGGGACGTGTCGGGCGACGACCTCGCGGCACTCTTCTTCCCCGGCGGAATCGCCGCCGGCGGGGGCGACGGATCGGGAGAGGGACCCGACGTCGAGGCGATCACCGACGAATTCGCGAAGCAGCTCGAGACGGCCTTCAAGGAGTTCAAGGTCACCTGCACGTACACAGGTACGCGCGACGCGGCCGGAACGAAGGTCGGCGAGATCACGTTCGTGTACGACGGGAAGGCCAGTCTCGATCTCGATCCGATCCTCAAGCAGGCGGAAGAGATGGGGGGCGGTGGCATCGACATGGAGTTCTCGAGCAGCGCTTCCATGACCTTACGCGGCGAAGGAGCCCTCTTGTGGGACCTCGCGACCGGCGTGATGTACACCTACGAGATGAAGGCCGAGCTCGGCCTCGACGTCAACATCGAAGCGCATGCCCAGCAAGAGGGCATGGAGTTCGACGTGTCCATGTCCGGCTCGATCGGTGGGGACGTGACCTGGGCGATGACCCGCAAGTAGTTCGTTTCAGAACTCGAGGCTTGGTTCGGAGTCGTCCCGTATGCGTATGCACAAGTCTCTCGTCATCCTGCTCTTCGGCCTCGGTTTCGCTGGTGGAGTCGCCGCTGTTTCGCTCCCTGCACGCGCGATTTCGCCGCAGGACACGGAATTGGCGAAGGCCGAGGCGGACCTGGAGAAGAAGCCGGAATCGTTCGAGCTCCTCGACGCGGCCTCACGCGCGGCACAGGCCGCGGGCAAGAACGATCAGGCTCTGTGGTACGCGAGCATCGCGCTGAAGAACGCGCCGACGACGAAGGAAACCGCGAAGGCGGTCCTCGATCTCACGGCGCGTGCCGCCGCCCTCGACACCGTCCCCGTGAAGGGCTCGACGGTTGCGGGCGAGTACCAGACCGCGCTCGCGACAGCGGGTTCGGCGCTCGCGAAGAAGAAGCTGTCCGTCTCGGCGGTCTACCTCCTGTCGCGCGTGGACTCCGGACCGGCCGCCGAGAAGGCGCGTGCCGATCTCGACAAGATCTTCGCCGACAAGAAGGCGGTCGAGGCGCTCCTCGATTCGGGCGTCGACGTGCCGGTGAAGCCCAAGAAGAAGCGCAGACCTGAGCAGATCGCGAAGGAAGACAAGAAGCACGAGACCTGGGACAAGGCCTACGAGATCAAGGGTGACCAGTACACGGTGAAGACGAACATGGGGATCGAGTTGGCCGAGGCCTTCTCGCTCGCCATGGAGCAGATGAATCGCTTCTACCGGAAGTTCTTCCGCGTGAAGGAACGCGGTGGGGACACGCCGCGCGTCACGCTGAGCGTCTATCGCGAGCGACCCGAGTTCGACATGCACGAGAAGGGCGACGACGGGAAGTCACCCGACCAGAACATCCGCGGCTTCTTCTCGCCGTCGGAACTGCGCGTGGTGACTTACGACCCGCGCGCGGCGCACGGCGATCCGCTCTCGTCGTTGTGGTCGACTCTGTTCCACGAGGCGAGCCACCAGTTCACGCGGATCGCGCTGCCGAACGGCGGGTACCCGACTTGGCTCAACGAAGGCACGGCGTCCTACTTCGAGGGCGCGCGACTGCTCCCGAACGGTTCGGTGCAGTTCAACCTCGTCGCGCACGAGCGGCTCGAGGGCCTGAAGTACTACATCGAGGATGGCAAGCCGACGCTCGTCGACACGATCGAATACAACACGCCGGGCTCGTACCCGGGTGAGTACTACCCGTTCGGGTGGGGGCTCGTTTACTTCTTCCACAACTACGAGGACGAGAAGTCGACGCGGCCCTACTTGGAGCCCTACCGCGCGTTCCTCGCGTCGTACAAGTCGGGCGGCAAGCACGACATCCAGGCCCGTTTCGTCGAGCATTTCGTCACGAAGGCCAAGCAACCGGGGATCACGACGTTCGCGGATTTCGAAGCGCGCTGGAAGTCGTGGATCCTGGAGTTGCACGTGCTCGAGTTCGGGCCGCCCGAAGTGGCCGACAAGCTGATCGAGATGGGGCGCAAACAACGCCAGGACGGCGCGATCGAATCCGCCGAAGAGAGCTTCTTGCGCGCGCTGCGCCGACGCGCGGACGATCCGGTCGCGTTGGTGGAGTTGGGTGAAGTCCTCGAGGCTCAGAAGAAGCCGGACGCGGCGTTGGCCCGTTACCGGCGTGCCTTCGAAGTGCTGCGCGGCGTCGAGGACGAGAGCGCGACTCTGCCCGGGTCGGAGGACCTCTCCGCGAAGGATTTGCGCGACGTCTGCAGTCAACGCGTCGCGCGCATCGACAAGGTCGTCGCCGAGGCCCTCGCAGTCGCCGACCAGAAGTTCCTCGACGCAGCTCCGGCCGCCGCGAAGGCCTACGCCGACGCGGGGTTGCCGCACGTCGCGCTGGCGTTCCTGCAGGAAGCGGAAGCGCTGTTCGGCCTGCCCGACGCGTTCGCCGCGACGTCCTTGGAGATCGCGAAAGCGTCGGGGGCGGACGTGCGACGTTGGCGTCGCGTCGCGATCGATGCCGAACTGGGTGCCTGGTCGGCCGAGAGCTGGACGGGTGCCGATGGAGTGCTCGCGTGCACGACGGAGGAGACCGACTTCGCCTACGTGGCCGACGTGCCGCCGGCGCGTTACCGCTACGAGGCCGTGCTCGACACGTCGAAGCTCGGGGAGGGCGGCCTCGCGATGCTCGTCTTCGGCGCCAACGACGAGAGCCTGCAGCTCGTCGGCGTCATGAGCCAAGGGATGGCGATGGTCGCCGAGCTCGAGAAGGGCTTCAAATCGAAGAAGGCGCTGCCCTCGATCAAGGCGGACAAGCGCGCCGCCGTGAAGATCGCGATCGAGGTCAAGGACGACGTGGCCGAGTTCTTCTTGGGAGACAAGTCCGTGGCGAAGATCACGTACCAGCCGGGCGAGTTGCGCGGGTCGGTGGGCATCGTGGTCTCGTCGGGCGAGGTCGCAGTGACCGACGTGCGTTTGCGGTACTGAGAGCCCGCGAATGCGCCGGCGTGCTCGCAGGACCGCGTGGTCCGGCCCGCGGAGCACTCGATCGTGTGACGTCCGCGGCCGCTGCGCGACCTCGCGTTCGCGCCGGCCCGCGCCGGCGTTCGCTCAGGGCGCTTCGAGATCGACCACGGTCGTGCGACCGGCCTCGATCGTGATCGAGTGTGTGCGCGTCTCCGTGCCGATCGTCGCGCGCACGACGTAATTCCCCGGCTCGAGGAGCCCGCTCGTCGCGTTCGCGCCGTACACGAGGCGATCCGTGGTCTTCAGGCGACCTTGGCGCGCGTCGCCGCGGAGCAACAGGCTCGTGAGGGGCAAGGGCACCTTTCTGCCGGTCGCGTCGATCAGCTCCAGCGCGATCCCCTCTCCTCCGCTCGGCGCGTCGGCCGACGCAGCGACCGGCGCGAAGCGGATGCGGCCCGCGAGATCGAACGCGACATCGACTTGCGTCGTCGCGCCCGTATCGATCTCGACTTCGGCGACGAACGGCCGCGCGTGCGCGATCGGGCCGTCGACGGCGTCGCGGTGGGCGCTGAGATGGATCCACCACGAGCCGGCATCCAAAGGGTCGGTCAGTTGGCCGACTTCGTCCAACGGAACGATGCGCACCTCGCGCAGGCTGCTCGGCAGCTCACCACGTCGCAGAGCGGCGCGCGTCGTGTCGTCGACGACCGAGGCCGGGAAGACGCGCGCGACGACGTCCTTCCAGGCGACGTCCGGCGCGCGGATCTGGAGGAAACCGGGCGGGACGGCCTCCTGTAGATCGACGTCGATCGGGCCTTCCAACGGGCCGGCATACCGACTCGTGAAGGTCAGGAAACCCGGCCCGAAGACCGACAACGTGCCGGCGCGGGCGCCGATCAAGTCCACGAAGCCGCGCGCATCGGTCCCCATGCTCCGACCCGAACCATCGGCCGGCTCGAAGCGGACGATGGCGCCTTCGACCAGTCGCCCGTTGGCGCGAACGGTGACGCGCGCGATCGAGTTCGGCGGTTCGAGAACGAGACCCGCGAGCGGCGGCGTGACGCGGACGACGAACTCAGGACCGATCGGGAACTCGACCATCGGTTGCTTCGTGGCGCTCGTGTAGCCGCGCTCGAATTCGATCGCGCCGGTTCCGAGGCCGCGGATCGCGAAACGACCGTCGTGCTCCGGCGCGACTTCACCGCCCGCGCGCTCGAAGGAACGACCCGTCCATGCGAGCGGAGTGCCGTAGACCGAGAGCACGCGCTCGACCTCCGTGAGATTCCAGCGCACGACCGCTTCGAGGCCGGCATTCGCGGCATTCGGATCCGCGTGGACGACGCCGGTGACGCTCGATCCGGCGCCGAGCGCGATGCGACCGAGGTCGCGGTCCTCGCCGGCCACGAGATCGAGGCGCATCGTCTCCGGTCGCGTGGCACCGCCGAACGCGGCGACGACGACGACGTGTCGGCCCGTGCGTGCCGCGCGCAGCGAGAACGTGCCGTCGTCGCGCACGGCGACGCCTTCGACAGGGTCCGCCGCGAGTCCGCCGACTTCGTCCACGGCGAAGAGCGCCGCCAAGCGCCCGAACGCAGAGTCTGCGCCGGCGTCGTCGTTCCAACCGGCACGTCCGTGCACGCGCGCCGCGGGCGGCTCGACGCGGAACGTGATGGGGATCTCTTGCCGCGCTCCCGCTTCCGCCGCGGTCCGCGCACGCGTCAGCGCATCGGCGTCGAAGAGCACGGGCACGCGCACCGGCAGGCCGTTGGGATGGTCGTACTCCGCGATGAACTCGCGCGGCGCGAGTCCCGTCGGCGCATACCAATCGGTGAGGTCGACTTCGAACGACGCCGCGGCATCGAGTTTCACGACGCGCGGTCCGCGGGCGTCGGCGCGGAGCCTGAGCGTCGGTGCGCCACTCGGCAGGGTCTCGAGCCCGACCACGCGTGCGACGAGGCGGACGCCGGGTTGGAGTCCTGGCGCGACGATCGGCGTCGAGGTCGAACCGCTGCGTCCATGGGCCGGTGCGTCCGCGAGGCCGCTGTCTGTCCCGCTCGACGTCGCAGCGCGCGCGCCCGAGCCTGCGGGGCCGACGACTGCGACCGCGCGATCCGTCGTGAGTGTTGCGGCTTCGTCACGCGTGACGAACCACACGGTCGCGGTCACGAGCGTCGCGACGGCGGCACCGAGGAGCCAAGCGGTTCCGACGCCGGACGAGATCCCGCCCGCGGTCGTGCTGGTCAGCGCAGCGCTCGGCTTCACGGCGCTCGTCGCGCTCGTCTTCGCCGCGCTGGTCTTCGCCGCGCCGGCCGCGCCCGCTCCGCTGCCAGCAGCACCGCTGCCTGCCGCACCGCTGCCAGCAGCACCGCTGCCTGCCGCGCCGCTGCCGATTCGCGCGGCGCCGTCGAGTAGTGGCGCGAGTCGCGCCGCTTCGCTGCGCGGCGCGAGGATCGCGAGCGCGGTTCCGAGCGACAAACTCGCGGGGATGAGCTTCCGCAGTTGCGCGAGACCACGGAACACCTGCACGCGCACGGTCCCCGTTTCACGACCCGTGCGCTGCGCGATCTCCGCGTGCGTGAGGTCCTCGAAGAGGTGCATCGAGAGCACTTCGCGGTACATCGAGGGCAAGCGCGCCAAAGCACCGGTGACGTGCTCGCGCACTTCGGCTTCGGGAAGATGGGCGTCGGCTTCCGGAACGGTCGGCGTCGTCACACGCGCGGGATCCGGGATCCGCGTCGCTGCACGGCGCGCGCGCCGCACTTCGATCTGGAGGATGCCGACGAGCCACGGCATGAGCCGCTGCTCCGCGTCCCACCGGCGCGCGTCGCGCAGCACGGTGTGCCAGGTTTCCTGTACGAGATCCCAAGCGGCCGACTCGTCACGGACTTGCCGCCGCGCGATGACGAGGAGCTCGTCCTCGGAGCGCGCCAGCACCTCGGCCAAAGCCTCGGAATCCTCGTCGTCGCGCCAGCGAAGGAAGAGCGCCTCCAGCGACTCGGTCTCGTGCGATTTCCCGTGCATGAATGGACTCCGCTCGGGGGGCCTCCGCCGTTACGCGGAACCCCGAACGACGTGTCCAGTCCGCGCCGAAAGCCCGCGGACGTCAAGCCGGGAGGTCAGAGCGTGTGAAGTGGTCACACGCTCTCGGGACGGGGAGCGGCGCCACAGGTATCCGAGAGCCCGTAGGCTCGATTTCTGGCGCATCCGGCATTCGTGTGGGTCGGCGCCCGCGTGCGGGCCCGGCAGCCCCGCGCTCCGGGATCACGACTCGAGCGCGGTTGATCTCTAGGGATCCACTGCGTCCGGGCGCGTTGCCCGGAGCCGCGACCCGCGCGGCGCGCGAAGTCACACCGTGCGCGTCGGCGGCCGCGTCGTCGTGCGCCTCGCCGTGCGCCTCGCCGTGCGCGTCGTCGTGCGCGTCGTCGTGCGCCTCGCCGTGCGCGTCGGCATGCGCGTCGTCGTGCGTCCCGGCATGCGCGTCGACGAGCCTGGCTGTGAGCGCCGCCGTCGGCTCAAGCTCTGAACCCCGCTCGGCCCCCCGCACCGGGATCCGCACGCGGTGCCTCGCTCGTCGCGATGCGTCCGCGCTTCAGCCATCCGAACAGGAGCAGCCACGAGCTCGCTTCGGGCAACGCACGATCCTTGCGCGGCGTCCGATCCATCCACCCGCTGAACCACGGGCCCGACGAATGCGCGTCGATTCCGACGATGCGCGCGCCGTGCTTCTGCGCATTCTGCAGCACGTAGACGAGCGCGTTGCGCACCTCGCGCGGCGTCTTCAAGATACGCGCGTGGTAGCGGTCGCCGACGACGCGGCCCGTCCGTTCCCACGCGCGATTCAGCGCCTTCGCGACGCGGACGAGCAGCCCTTTCACGCCGCGCGCCAGCGCGATCTCGTCCGGCGCCTCGACAACGAAGTGCAGATGGTTCGACTGAATCGAATACTCGATGAGCCGGAAGCCGAATCGGTTCGCGCCCGCGGCGAGCGTCGCGCGCAAGAGCACGAGCGTGCGTTCGCTCCGCAGGTTGGGCAGTCCCGCGAGGAGCCTCGTCGTGACGAGGACCGGCGTGTGCCGCGTCACGCGCGGTCGCGTGTCGTGCGGCACGAGCGCGCGGTCGCCCTTCGGCTTGCGACCCGCGCCGGCTCGCGTGCCGCCGCGACGGAACAGGTCGAGTTGTCGAACGGATTGGGACTGCGGCGGCATGTGTGACTGCGAGGGCATACTTGACTGCGACTGAGACTGCATGAGCGAGTGCGAGTGCTCCATCGACTCCCTCCTTCCGATAGAACGCGCGGCGAGCGCTCGGGTCGTCGAAAATCACGAGAAAACAAGCATCGATCTAAGACTGTCCCCAGCGCGGGATTCGAGTCCGCGGACATTCGACGCGCTGTGCGCCACACGTCGCGGCCCGACCTGCGTGCTCGAGTCCAATCCGTCGAGGTTCGACCGCTCGGCTCGAGCACCCGCGCGACCGCACGATGATTCCGCGCACATTCAGTGAGAGTTTCCAGTGACGTCGGCGTGGGTTCGTCCGGCGAGAAACGTTCGTTCGCTTGTTGCCCGCGTCGTTCGCGAGGACGAGCTGGGTCTGGTGCAGCACCCTCCGCCTCGCACTCGGCATCGACCTCGCACTCGGCCTCGCACTCGGCCTCGCACTCGGCCTCGCACTCGGCCTCGCACTTCGGCCTCGCACTTCGGCCTCGCACTCGGCATCGACCTCGCACTCGGCATCGACCTCGGCATCGCACTCGGCATCGCACTCGGCATCGCACTTCTGCCTCGCACTTCGGACTC
>Ga0209591_10003713_pt1 | contig 17628 bp, 14 predicted proteins | sample MAT01_FD_187207 | JGI IMG/M metagenome (GOLD analysis project Ga0209591, IMG submission 187207) | Freshwater microbial communities from Lake Fryxell liftoff mats and glacier meltwater in Antarctica - MAT-01 (SPAdes) (version 2) | ecosystem: Environmental > Aquatic > Freshwater > Ice > Liftoff... | reverse complement strand
TAAAATAGAATTTCGCCCTCCGAAAACCGCTGATTAGCGGCAGGAAAATTCTCATGCCCCCAGACCCCGATTCGCCCCACCCGGATACTGGCTTCAGATCACTCAGGGCGGAATCAACCAACAAAAGATCTTCCCCTCCCGGCGCCGATCGGCTCTATCTCGTCAGCCTGGTGGAGAACCGCAGCGTTGAGCCGCGCCCCCTGGGATGGCGATCGGTTATCATCAAATGCGGTCCATGAGCAATTCCCCCTTCGTCGGTCCGCAGCCCTTTGGCCAACAAAACACTATCTACGGCCGCGACCTCGAAATCTCCGAACTCCGCTATCTGCTGGGCGCCAAGCGCATCGTCCTGTTACATTCCCCTTCCGGCGCTGGCAAAAGCTCGCTGCTGATGGCCCAAAACGGACTCGTCGCGCGACTCCGCGATAGCGGACGCTTTACCGTCTTCGGCCCCGCCCGCGTTAACCTGGCCCCAGCCTCGCCAGTCCGCAACCGCTTCGCCTACAGCGTCATCAATGAGTTCGAACGCGGCGCACGCCCTCCCGAAACCTTCGCCCAAACCACTTTGGCCGAATACATTGCCGAGCGGAACCCGGCCCTGAGCCCCCTCCTCGTCTTCGATCAATTCGAAGAAGTGCTCCGCGCCGATCCCGGCGACAGAGCCACCAAACATGCCTTCTTCGATCAACTGAGTGAGCTGCTCTACCAACCTCACGTCTGGGCCCTCTTCGTCATTCGCGAGGACTACCTGGCAGCCCTTCAGCCCTACACGCGCCAACTCCCCACCCATCTCCAGAACCGCTACCGCGTCGACTTCCTCCGCCTCGAGGACCAGGCCCTCGATACCGTCGTCGAGCCTCTGAAAGCCCTCGGCCGCAGCTTCATCCCCGGCGCCGCCGAAAGCGTCCTGCGCGACCTCGCCAGCGGCGGCGACACCGTCGAGCCCCTCCAAATCCAAGTCGTCGGCACCAATCTTTGGAACCGCATCGCCACCCGCGATCCCGCCGTCCCCATCGCCGCCGCGGACTTCGGCAAAGTCAGCGACGCCCTCGCCGGCTACTACAACGACCAGGTCCGCCAATCCGACCCCGACCTCGAACGCCGCCTCCGCGAGTGGTTCTCGGGCGACCTCATCTCGCCCACCGGCGTCCGCAACCTGATCGCCGAAACCGAAGCCCGAGCGCATCTTCCCTCCGCCGCCCTCGACCATCTCCTCGACCGTTACCTCGTCCGCAAAGAACTCCGCGGCAAAAGCCTCTGGCTCGAGCTCTCGCACGACCGGCTAGTGGCACCCGTCCGCCTCAGTAACCAAATCTGGTTCGACCAGAATCTCCATAAGCTCCAAAAAGACGCCCTCGTCTGGGAGAAACAGGACCAGCCCCCCGGCCTCCTCCATACCGGTAACGACCTGCAAGAGTCCCAAGCCTGGGCTGCCGCCAACGCCCCCCGCGTCACCGGCATCGAGCAGCGTTTCCTCGCCGAATCCATCGCCTTCGCCGCGCAAAAAGCCAAGGACCTCCGCCGCGAGCACCTCCTCCGCTTCTGGCTCGCCTCCGCCGTCGTCGCTCTCATCGCTGCGCTCGGCGCGGGCTGGTTCGCCTACCTCAAATATCAAGAGGCCAACGGGCTCGCCCAGCGCGCCCAAACCCGCCAACTCGCCTCCCGCGCCGAACTCGCCTTCAACGAAGCCGACACCGGCCTCGAGCGCGCTGCCCTTCTCGCCGCCCAATCCCTGCAACAGTCCCCCAGTTTTGAAGCTGACCGCACCCTGCGGCGCGCCCTGGCTTTGTTGCCAAAATCCAAGGTCCTCGTCACCCACACTGCTGCCATCAACGCCCTCGCCTACAGCCCCAACGGCCAATGGCTCGCCACCGCCGGTAGTGACAAGACGGTGCGCCTCACCGAGGTCGCCACCGGCAAAGAGCACTGCCAGCTCGCCCATGCCGACGCGGTGAACGCCTTGGCCTTCAGCCCCGACGGTCAGTCGATCGCCACCTCCAGCGACGACAAAACCGTCCGTCTCTCGCGGACCGCCGATTGCCAGGAGCGTTGGCACATCACCGGCTCTGCGGCCGTCCCCACGCTCGCCTTCAGCCCCGACGGCCAGAAAATCGCCACCGCCGGGCCTGACGACAGCGCCCACGTCCTGTCCGCCGCTACGGGCAAAAAGCTCTCGAGCCTCCGTCACCAAGGCCGCGTCTATCACGTCGCCTTCAGCCCCAATAGTCAGCGCCTCGCCACCGCCAGTCAGGACGAAACCGCCCGGGTGATGGACGCCGCCACCGGCCGTCAAATCCTCAGTCTGCCCCACGCCGGCGAAGTGATCGATGTCGTCTTCAGCCCCAACGGCTTCAAGCTCGCCACTGCCAGCGCCGATGGCGCCGTCCGCGTCTTCGACGCCCGCACCGGCCAGCGGCGCGCCATCGTCCAATATGAGGCGCCGCTCAACACCGTCGCCTTCAATTCCAGCGGCCTGCGCATCGCCGCCGGCGGAGTCGACAACGTCGTTCACGTCTTCAGTGCTGGCAGCGGCCAAGCCATCTCCCAAATGACCGTCACTCGCCTGAAGCCCGTTACTCGTGTCGCCTTCAGCCCCGATGACCGCTGGGTCGCCACCGCCAGCGCCGACCAAACCGCCCGCCTGATGGACACCGATTCTGGACGTGAAGCGCTACGCCTCGTGCATCAAGGGCCCGTCAACGCCATCGCCTTCAGCCCCGATGGCCTCACCCTCGCCACCGCCAGCGACGACGGCACCGCCCGCCTCACCGACCTGCCCCGCGAATCCTCCACCAACTTCGACCTGCCCGTCGGCGACACCCTCCTCGATGCCCTCTTCAGCCCGGACGGCCAGCGCCTTGCCTTCGCCTCGGACAAAGGCGCCGTCCGTGTCTTCCAAACGGCCACCGGCCAGCCCATCGCCCAAATCACGCATCAGGACCCCGTTTTCGGCCTCACCTTCAGCGTCGATGGAAAGTGGCTCGCCACCGCCAGCGCCGACCGAATCGCCCGCCTCACTGACCTTACCTCGGGTAAAGAAATCGCCCGTTTTGAAGAGCTCGACAAAGTCTGGGGCATTGCCCTCAGTCCCGACCAGCAACGCGTCGCCCTCTGTACCGGTGACGGCCCCGTCCGCGTTCTTGATCGCGAAACACGCCAGGAAATCTCCAGAGCCACCCAACCCGGCCCCGCCAACGCCGTCACCTTCAGCCCCGACGGCCGCCGCATCGCCACCGCCACCAATGAAGGCGTCTGGATCACCGACGCCGCCACCGGCCAGCCCATCTCCCAATGGAAAAGCCCCTCCGCCAGCCGCCTCCTCTTCAGCCCCGATGGCAGCCGCTTCGCCATCGTCACCGAAGCGAACACCGTCTTCGTCATCCACCTCGCCACCGGCCGCGAACTCTCTCGCATCATCCACCAAAGCTTTGTCCATGGCCTCGCCTTCGACTCCACCGGCGAGCAGCTCGCCACCACCGGCGAGGACATGACCCTTCGCGTCCGCCACCTCGCCACCAACCAGGAGCTCTACCGCATCGACCTCCCCGAAGTCGGCCGCGTCGTCCGCTTCACCCCCGGCAACCGCGAACTCGAAGTCATCCAGCAAACCGCCCTCCCCATGCAGTTCGCCTATCAGCGCTATCCCCTCTTCAGCCAGGAACTCATCCGCCAAGCCTGCGCCAGGCTCACCCGCAATCTCACCCAGGAAGAGTGGCTCCAATACGCCGGCGCCGGCATCCCCTACCGACGAACCTGCGAAAATCTACCCCCTGGCCAGTAGCCCTTCACACCAGTGTTCCCATTTAATATCAATCACTTACCAAAGATTACTTCATCCACTATGCTAACCTGAAAGCTGTCCCTCTTCCGCCAAAGTGTGGGACCGGCGTCCTCGCCGGTCGGCTACCACCCGACCCTGTAGAATCAACAACTCCCGGGTTCGTTTCGTAACCTTTACTTCGCAGACCGACGCGCCGGGCGTGGCGGAGCCACGTAGCTCACCAACTCGTCAACCGGCCTTTTCCCCGCCCAAGCGATCCCCCGCAAAAGGGTCGCCCGTAATTGCGGCTGGGAGAAGTTCTCGTACGCGTGGCCCTGCATCCACACAAAGGCCCGCGCCGCCTGGCCATCAGGCACTGTGTGTTCGTAGCTCCACATCTGCGGCACCACTTCGCCCTTGTGGTCCCCCGCGCTCCGCGTCGGCGCGATCACCGTCGTCGCCAGCACATGCAAGGCCGGGTCCTTGGCCATCGTCAGCGAGAAGAAGGCTTCGTCGGTAATGGTGAAGTCGGTCATCTCCTTCATGATCGGGTTCGCCTTGTCCACCACCGTGTACGCCACCGGCGCCTCCAGCGTGTAGTTCACTTCGCCGTGCTTCTTCGCCGCGCCGATCAGGCTCGCGAAGTAAGCCGGGTCCGGTCCGCAGAGCGAGTCATGCAGACTCACCAGACCGCCGCCGCGCTTCACGTAGGCCTCGAGCGCCGCCTTCTCCGTGTCGCTCAAATAGCCGGCGTCGCCTTTGTACACCACCACCACGTCGGTGCGCGCCAGGTCCGCCGCACTCGGCGCATGTAAGGAGCCGTCCACCACGGCGCCGCGCTCGGTCAGGTATTTGCTCCAGTCCGCCAGAAACTGCGGATAGTCGTGTTGCCCCACGGAGTGCGACTTCAGACCCGCCCATAGGTAGACGTGCATCCCATTGCGGTTCTGCCCTTGCGGCAGAGGCGCGTTCGTTTGGCCCATCAGAATTTGTGCCTTCAGAAAGAGAACAGAAAGCAGGAGAAGACAAAGTGATCGTTTCACCGCCCTATCATATGCCTTTCGTTGCGTTACGATGGGCCGTGCTTCAATTCAATTTCACCGGCCACACCGTGCTGGTTACTGGCGGCACCAGTGGCATCGGACGGGCCATCGCCGGCGCCTTCGCCGAGGCCGGCGCCCAGGTCTACGCCGCCGGCTTGCCCGGCCAACCGCCCTTGCCGAACGTCCAGGCCGTCCCGCTCGACGTCACCGACCCCGCCGCCATCCAACAGCTCATTGCCCAACTGCCCGCGCTCCACGCCCTCGTCAACGCCGCCGGCGTCATCCGCCGCGATGACGAGTTCGACCCCGAAATCTTCGCCCAAGTGCTCGACATCAACCTCACCGGCGTCATGCGCCTCTGCACCGCCGCCAAGCCCCTGCTGGCCGCCTCGCGCGGTTCCATCGTCAACCTCGCTTCCATGCTGAGCTTCTTCGGCGGCGCTCGCGTGCCCGGCTACAGCGCCAGCAAAGGCGGCGTCGCCCAACTCACCAAAAGCCTGGCGCTGGCCTGGGCCGCCGACGGTATCCGCGTCAACGCCGTCGCCCCCGGTTGGATCGCGACGCCCCTCACCCAAACCCTGCAGGACGACCCGGAACGCTCCGCCGGCCTGCTCTCCCGCACCGCGATGGCCCGTTGGGGCCAGCCGGCTGAGGTCGCCGGACCCGTCCTGTTCCTCTGTTCCGAAGCCGCCTCTTTCATCACCGGCGCCATCCTCCCCATCGATGGAGGCTATCTTGTCGGGTAAAATTACGTCAATGACTCATCCGCTCTCACCCCCCGAAATCGTCGCCCACGCCATCCCCGACGACGAACGCGTCTGGGTGCCGCAAGCCCCCAACGTCTGGTTCCGGCCTCTTATGCTTAATACGCTCAATGGCCAATGGTGCAACCTCTTGCGCGTCCGCCGCGCCGGCGTCCTCAGCCGCCATCGCCACCCCGCGCCCGTCCATGGCTTCGTTCTGAAAGGCTCTTGGCGCTACCTGGAGCACGACTGGGTCGCCCGCGCTGGCGACTACGTCTTTGAGCCGCCGGGCGAAAGCCACACCCTTGTCGTCGACGCCGACGTCGAAGAGATGATTACCTTCTTCAACATCTCCGGCTGCATGTACTATGTCAACGAACAAGGCGAGCACACCGGCTACGAAGACGTCTTCACCAAGATCGACATGTGCCGAAAACACTACGAAAGTGTGGGCCTCGGGGCCACCTATGTGGACCAATTCATTCGCTAGGTAACATGCTTTTTTGCCGAATCTAACCCCATCCCTGTCCCATCGCCTGGCGGCGATGCAGCCCACCGCGGTGAACGCCATCCTCGCCGAAGTGCGCGCGCTCCAAGCCCAGGGCCAGTCGCTCGTCTCCCTAATGCGCGGCGAACCGGACTTCCCCACCCCGCCACACATCGTCGCCGCTGCCGCCCGCGCCGCTCAGGCCGGCCGCACCGGCTATCCCGACAACCGCGGCGAGAAAGTTCTCCGCGATGCCGTCGCCGTAAAACTCCAGCGCGACAACGCGCTCACTTACGATCCCGGCACCGAAATTCTTGTTACTACCGGAGCCACCTTCGGCATCTATGCCGCCCTGATGGCCCTCATCAACCCCGGTGACGAAGTCTTACTGCCGGATCCTATTTACGACGCCTACCAGTCACCGATCCGTCTCGCCGGCGGTGTCATCCGTTCCGTCACCTCGGAGATACACAATGGGCGATTTACCATTACCGCCGAGGCTCTGGAAGCCGCCTGGACGCCCGCCGTCAAGTTACTCATCCTCAATACCCCCTGGAACCCCGTAGGCAGCGTCACCACACCTGCCGAGTTACACATCATTGCTGACTTCTGTCTCCGCCACAACTTATGGCTACTGACCGACGAGATCTACGAGGCGATCACTTACGCCGGCCATCGCCACGTCTCTCCCCTGGCCGCCAGTCCTTCATTACGGGATCGCGCCATCCTGGTCAATAGCCTTTCAAAGACTTACTCCATGACCGGTTGGCGCGTCGGGTACTGCGCCGGGCCCGCCGCCGTCATCCAGGCCATGTACTTAGTCCTGGCCCAGTCAAGCCGCGGACCCGCCACGTTCTTGCAGGACGCCGCGGCGATCGCTCTTACCGGCTCGCAGGACTGCGTGACTGAGATGGTTGCCGAATACGGACGCCGCCGTGACTTAGTCTTAAATCATTTGCCCGAAGCCATGTCCCCGGAAGGCGGCTTCTTCACCATGCTCGACTTACGCCGCTGGGCTATCCCCTCGAACGAAATCCGCCAGCGACTCATGCGCGACTTCGGCGTAGTTACGGTCCACGGCTCAGCCTATGGCCCCGGAGGCGAGGGCACCTTGCGAGTCTCATTCGCCAGCGGCGGGGATACCCTCGCCAAAGGTCTTGAACGACTGGCAGCCGGCCTTGCGGAGTTACGCCCGTGAACCTCGTCCAAATCGACCACGGCACGCCCGTGCCCCACGCCGCCGCCCACTTAGTCGACCGCGACTTACTCCGCCGCGAGTTAGAAACTACCCTCGAAGGCGATGTCCGTTTCGACGACATGTCGCGGTCCCTCTATTCCACCGATGCTAGCGTCTACAAAATACAGCCCATCGGGCTCTTCATCCCCAAGCACCGCCAGGACGTTGTCCGCTGTCTCGAGATCTGCCACCGCCTCCGTTGCCCGGTTACGCTGCGCGGCGGCGGCACCGCCCAAGCCGGACAAGCCATCGGCGAAGGCTTACAGATTGACGTTTCGAAGCACTATAACCGCGTACTTGAGGTCAATACCGAAGAATGCTGGGTCCGCGTTGAACCCGGCATTGTCCTCGACGAACTCAATGCCAAGCTCGCTCCCCTTGGCTATCGTTTTGCGCCCGACATTTCCACCGCCAGCCGCGCCACCATCGGCGGCATGATCGCCAATAACTCCAGCGGCGCCCGCAGTGTCCTCTACGGCATCACCATCCACCATGTGCTCGAACTTACCGTGGCGCTCTCCGATGGCTCCATCGTCACCCTGGGGGAGCGACGCCGTGAAGATATTCCCACCGGCGATACCCTCGAAGCCAAAGCCTATCGCGAAGTGCTCGAGTTAGCCCACTTACACGCCGAAGAGATCGACCGCCGTTACCCCAAGATCCTCCGCCGTGTCGGGGGTTATAACTTAGACGAATTTACTGATCCCGCTAAGCCCATCAACCTAGCCAAGATCATCGTCGGTTCCGAAGGCACGCTCGGCGTCATTCTCGAAGCAAAACTAAAGTTAGTCCCGCTACCCAAGGCCAAAGCTATCTTAGTGATCGAGTTCGCCACTCTACTCGAAGCACTTACCGCCACGCCCCTCATCCTTACTCACTCCCCGGCGGCCATCGAAGTGATGGACAAAGCCATTCTCGATAATACCCGCCAGAACGCCGCTCTTGAGAAGATCCGCGCCTCCATCATCACCGGAGATCCGGGAGCCACCCTCTGCGTCGAGTTCTACGCCGACCATAAGGATGACTTACCGCCTCGTATCGAAGCCCTCATCGCCGATTTAAAAGCTAAGTCTCTCGGCTACCGCTATCACCCCGAAACCGAACCCGCCCGGCAGGCTCGCGTTTGGCACTTACGCGAAGCCGCACTCGGGTTGTCCATGGCGGTTAAAGAAGACGCTAAGTCCATCTCGTTCGTCGAAGACACTGCGGTCGCACCGGAGAAGCTCGCCGCCTTTATCGGCCGCTTCATGGACTTACTCCGCAGTCACGGAACTACCGCCGGCGTCTATGCCCACGCGTCCGTCGGCTGCTTGCACGTCCGACCCGTGGTCAACATGAAAACCGCTGATGGCGTCAAGAAGTTCGAAGCCATCGCCAACGACGTCGCCGACTTAGTGCTCGAATTCGGCGGCGCCCTCTCCGGCGAACACGGCGACGGGCTCGTCCGCGGTCCTTTCATGCGCAAGATGTTCGGTAGTACCCTCTATGGGGCCTTTCGTCAAATCAAGCGCACCTTCGATCCCCACGGCATCTTGAACCCCGGCAAGATCGTCGATTGCCCCCCACTTACTTCCAATCTACGCTTCGGGCCCACTTACCAAGCTAAGAACCCAGACACCTGGTTCGATTACTCCGACTACGGAGGTTTAGCCGGAGCCGTCGAGATGTGCAGTGGCGTCGGAGCCTGCCGCAAGACCCTCTCGGGCAATATGTGTCCGAGTTACATGGTGACCCGCGAAGAAGCTGACTCCACCCGCGGCCGCGCCAACGCCCTCCGTATGGCCATGGCCGGGGACTTGGGCGAAACCGGCATGACGGATCATAGCCTATACAAAGTCCTCGAGCTATGCCTTGAGTGCCGCGCTTGTAAATCCGAATGCCCCGTTGGCGTCGATATGTCGAAATACAAGAGCGAGTTTCTGGCAGGTTACTACCAGCAGCACGGCACCCCGCTCCGCGCCCGCCTGCTGGGCAATGCCAACCGCTTCGCGAAACTCGGCAGTAACTTCCCTGGCCTCGCTAATGCCGCCACGGGCCTGATCCGCGGGCTCGCCGGAGTCCATCCCGAACGCGCCCTGCCCCGCCTCAGTTCGCATACCCTCCAAAGCTGGTACCGCCAGCAGCCCGCTGTGTCTAAACCCGCGGCGCTGCTCTTCAACGATACCTGGACCAATTACTACCAACCCGAGATTGGCCAAGCCGCAATTACGGTATTGAATACTTCTGGGCAAAGTACCGGCTTAGCCCCCAACGTCTGCTGCGGCCGCCCGTTGATTTCCCAGGGCTTACTCTCGAAGGCCAAGGACTTAGCGGAACAAAACACCCGTCAGTTACTCGCTGCGGCCCGCGCCGGGCAGAAGCTCGTCTTCTGTGAGCCCAGTTGCCTCTCGGCCGTGCGCGAAGATGCTCCGGGCTTACTTCGTGGCACCCTTCGCCAGCAGGCCGAAGAAGTCGCCGAGGCTTGCGTCCTTTTCGAGGACTATCTCGAGAGAGAGTTAGCCAGCGGCCGGGCGAAACTGGAATTCAAGGCCGGCCCCGAGGAGATTCTCTTGCACGGCCACTGCCATCAAAAGGCGATGGGATTACTCGATAGTGCCAAGTCGCTGCTCGGGCGTATTCCCGGTGCCAAGGTGATTGATCCCGACGCCGGCTGCTGCGGCATGGCCGGGTCCTTCGGTTACGCCGAGGAGAAATATGCCGTCTCGAAACAGATTGCCGAACGAAAGTTAGTGCCGGCGATAAAGAACCGCACTGCCGGCACCCCGGTAATTGCCGCCGGTTTCTCCTGCCGCCATCAAGTGCAGGACTTTGCCGCTACTCAAGCCATCCATCCCGCCGTCTTCTTGGAAAGCCTCTTATGAGTCTCGCCTGGATCTCTTTAGCCGCTTTAGTGTTGGTCATCATTGTCAGTTGTTTCTCCAAGCTCAACGTCGGCATCTTGTCGCTCGTCGCCGCCTGGATCATTGGCGTCTATCTCGGCGGCATGAAGCTCGATACCGTCCTGAGCGGGTTTCCCGTCTCCCTTTTTCTGACCCTTACCGGGATGACCTTACTCTTCACGCAAGCCCAAAACAATACCACCTTGGATAAGATCGCCAAGCAAGCGGTGCGGATTTGCCGGGGTAATTCCGGATTCATCCCCGTGATGTTCTTCCTGGCCGCCGCCACTCTGGCAACTATCGGCCCCGGTAACATTGCCACTACTGCGCTGCTCGCCCCTATCGCCATGAGCGTTGCGATTCGAGCCGAAATTCCCCTCTTTCTGATGGCCATCATGGTCGGCAACGGCGCCAATGCCGGATCGCTGTCTCCCTTCGCCCCCACCGGCATTATCGTCACCGGGCTAATGAACAAAGCCGGCTTGGGCGGACACGAATGGCAGACTTACACTTACAACCTCGCCGCCCACGCCATTGTCGCCTTCGCCGGCTACGCTCTCTTCGGCGGGCTCGCCCTGTTCCGCCAGAAATACGATGGTCAGGAAACCGAACTACCGACCTTCAATCTTGCCAACTGGTACACCGCGGCGGTCATTGGGCTGCTGCTCGCCGGGGTCATCTTCTTCAAAGTCCCGGTGGGAATGGGGGCGTTCGCCGGCGCAATCATACTCGCCTTCGTCCATGCCGCCGACACTAACGAAGCCATCAAGAAGATGCCGTGGAACGTCATTGTGATGGTAAGCGGAGTTACCGTTTTAACCGCGCTGCTGGAACGTACCCAAGGCATGGAGTTATTCACCGACTTACTCGCCCGCGTCTCGACGCCCTCCACCGTCACCGGCTTCATCGCCTTCCTGACGGGACTTACTTCGGTCTACAGCAGCACCTCAAGCGTCATCCTACCGGCGTTTCTCCCTACCGTCCCCGGCCTGGCTTCTCGTCTCGGCGGCGTGGACCCGATGGCCATCGCTTCTTCCATGAATATTGGAGCCCACTTAGTCGACGTCAGCCCGCTTTCCACCATCGGTGCCCTCTGCATCGCGGCCGTGCCGGCAGGTGACCAAGTGCGGCCCTTGTTCAATAAGCTAATGGCCTGGGGACTCTCAATGGCCGTCGTGGGCGCGGCTGGCTGCTGGCTGGTTTTCGGACGCTAGCGATTCTCGGTGGCCTCTTCGGTCTTCTCGACGAGTTTGTCGAGCACGATGGTATAAAGCGCCGGCTTACCGTCACGGTCGCCTTGAAAGACCACCCGCTGGCTATTGGGAGTAAATACCGGTGGCGCAGCAGGTGTTCCTTTGCTGCGATGCTCGCACAGCGGAAACTCGCGCCGCGTGATGCGCAGCAGTAACAGCACCAGTGGCGAAGCGACGCTGCCGCTCAAGCCCACGAAGACGCTGCCGTCGGTATTGCGGGCGAAATGGGCGAACTGTGAGGTTCGGCAATAGTGGCGGTCCGTATTCGGGTCAGGCTCGGTTTCCCGCAGGCTAGCTTGGGGGCGCTCGTCATTCGAGCGAGTGAGGTAGATAGCCGTCCGGCCGTCCGGTTGCCACTCCACTTGGCTGACCCGGCCTTCGGTTTTGAGTGGCTTCGTCTGCCCTTCAAAAGTCACTAAGTGCAAGCCGCCCTCGCGCAGGTAGAGCAACGAGGCCCGGCGGGGGCGCGGCTTCAAGCCTCCAAGTGGCTGGTCAGCCTCCACCAAGGTCTTGGGAGAAGCCTTGGCCAGAAGCGGCACCTGCACGATGCGCCAACGCTTATCAATTCGTTCCGTGATGAAGGCAAACAGCCCGTCATCGGTGATGGCGATGCCAGGCTCAACAGCGTTGACCGTCTGGTAGACATCACGGCCATCGGACCGCTTCAGAGTCTTGCCGTCCAGGTAGACGAAGGTGCGTTCGTCCGGCAAAAAGGCCACGCTGTTGGGCTCAATCTCCGAGCCGTCAGTCAACTGGCGGCCTTCGCCCGACTTCAAGTCAAGCCGGTGCACCTGGATCTTGCCCGAACGGTCAGAGCAAAAGAGCACCGAATTGTTTTTGGCTACGCAATGGCCGGAAGCCGAGGGCAAGTAACTGGCGTGCGCCGGATCGGTGAGCCGGAAGACCTCATTCTCAGTGGTAGGGTCGGCGTAACGGCGTCGTTCCGTACGTGTGCTCGCTCCGCGCTGTCCCCATAGCGATAGCACCGACGCAGGGGCGGTGAGCAACGTACGTCGGGTGATGAACCTCACTTCCTCTCATGCTATCAGGGCTTGCGGGCGGCGGTCATGTCTTGCTTCAATTGGTCCACCACCTTGCGGACCAGGTCAACGCTCGCGTTGCGAAACTTCGTGCCGGCACTCTGCTGCAACGTGGACCAGATGATGTCCCCGTCCTTGTCGACGAGCCGGATGGCCGCAACCGCTTCGTGCTTGCGCTCGGTTTGGCGTGCGCTTTCGTCCTCACCGACGCTCACCCCCGCGTTACGCCGGGTGCCGTTGCGGCCGGTGGTGCCGGTGCCGAGTTGAGCGCGTCCGTCGATGCCTTCGCGGAAGTCGAAGGTTTCATTGAAGACCCGGTCTTCGGCGCCGCCCCGCAGGAAGGCGTCGGCTCGGTCGGGGTTCTCGGTAAGGACGAAGAGGCCCTGGCCGGAAAGCGCGCTCAGCAGCAGATCGCGAATCTGTTCGGAGCCTTCCCCGACGGTGAGCTTGTCGACGTAGACGCGCTTCACCTGGACCAGCGCCGCGGGGTCAGTCGCCAGGGCAAGCCAGAGGACGACCGGGCTCATTTCGACCCCCAGGCGGCCTTGCGCGCCTCGTTATCCTGGAAGGTGACTCGGAGGCCCGTGCGCGCTTCGAGCGAGGCCAGCACGCTGCGCAGGTCGCGCTTCTCCACCTTGAGCACCAGCGCCTGCTGAAGCCCGCCAGGGTCGGAGTAGCCGATGGTCAGGAAGTGCTCGCGCTTCTTGCTCAGCAGAAACAGGGGCGAAATCAGTACGGCGGCTAGAAGGCGGCGATCGGCCTTTTGCCCGTACTCAAGCAGGTTGATCTGCGGATAGGGCACGTCAAGCTTCTGGCGTTTGTTGGCGAAGACCATCCTGATGGGGTCGGTCGCTTCCAGGCGGCCGCTCGTGCCGGGGGGGAGGTCCGGTAGCGTGCCGCCGATATATTCAACACGTCCACCGGCGTTGGGGGCGGCGGCCCAGAGCGATGATAAGGCGAAGACGAATAGGAGACACTTCATGGTTCTGCTATTAAGTGGTTTCTCGAAGCGAAAGTTCTCATATATTTTTTCGGATGACAAATCTCCTGAGGGCTGTGGAGCGCCAAAATTTCTACTCGGAGCAGATTGTAAGCCTAAGATCAGCCTAGGGTTACAACACTAATGAGAATTTGTTCTCATGCTTGGAGGGAAGATTGCAACCTGGCCTTCGAGGCCCGCATCCGATAAGTAGATATGCTTTTTTCGCGCGACCCGAAGCAACAGACCGAAAAGGTTCCTCTACCCGCAGACCAACCTGAGGGCATTATCGTCAGTGTTGACACCCATCGGGCGCAGCGCATACCGCCCGGCCAGTCCCGGACTTTAAAGTGGCCGGTGCTCGACGCCAGCGGCCCTCCTCGGATCGACCAAGCCAGTTGGAAACTCGAAATCGACGGCCTCGTGAGTCAGAAGCTTTCCTTCGCTTGGGACGAGTTCCTAAAGCTGCCACGCGTGAAGGTCTTTGCCGACTTCCACTGCGTCACCCGCTGGTCGCGCCTGGGAAACATCTGGGAAGGCGTCAGCACGCACACGCTGCTTGACCTGGCCGGTGGCGCTAAGCCGGAAGCTAAGTTCGTCGTCGCTCACGGTTATGACCATGGCTGGACCACCAACCTGCCCCTCGCCGAGTTCCTCGCGGAAGACGCTCTCGTCGCCTTCCGGCACGATGGCGAGGACCTGACGCTGGAGCACGGTGCCCCGGCGCGACTAATGGTGCCGAAGCTCTACGCCTGGAAGTCGGCCAAGTGGCTGGGAGCGATCGAGTTGGTGGAGCACGACAAGCCCGGCTTTTGGGAACGCAACGGCTATCATAACCACGGCGACCCCTGGCGTGAGGAGCGCTTCGGCTGGTGACCCGCCTCCGTCGCAATCTGATGCTGCGAGGCGGCGCGGGCCTCTCAGGCCTGGGAGTAGCGGGCGCAGCGGCCTATCGCATGGCGCCGGCTTTCTGGAACCAACTGATGGCCGATCGCGAACGCACCATCGTCCCCGCGGCGCATCGTCCGACGCCGCGTTTGTGGCCGGACCAGGGTCTGCACGCCGCTTGGCTGGGCCATAGCACCGTGCTCCTGAAGCTCGACGGCTTCACGCTCATCACCGACCCCGTGCTCTTCTCGCACGTCGGCGTCGATCTGCGCTTTACCCAGATCGGCATGAAGCGCCTGGTGTCGGCCGCGCTCACGCCCGAAGAGTTGCCACCGCTCGACCTGATCCTGCTCTCGCACGCGCACTTCGACCATTTAGACACGCGCACTCTGCGTCAGCTCGAGTCGAAGCGCACCGAGGTGGTGATGGCCCGTGAGACCTCCGACCTGATTCGCGCCGACCAGTACAAGCGCGTCACCGAACTGGGCTGGGGCGAGACCTATCGCGTGGGGCCGCTCGAGATCCGCGCCCAGGAGGTCGCCCACTGGGGCGCGCGGCTGCGGACCGACACTTACCGCGGCTACAATGGCTACGTGCTCGACACCGGCAAGCGCCGGGTCCTCTTCGCCGGCGACACCGCGCAGACCGACGCCTTCCGGCCGGTGAAGACCTCCCGCGCCATCGACCTGGCCATCATGCCCGTCGGTGCATACAACCCCTGGATCCATGCCCACTGCACGCCCGAGCAAGCGCTCCGCATGGGCCTCGACACTGGCGCGGCGCAGTTTCTGCCGGTGCACCACCAGACGTTTCGACTGAGTCGCGAGCCGTCCAGGGAGCCGATCGAGCGCTTTCAGGAGGCGGCAATGCGGATTGGCGTGCCAGTGGTTTTGGATAGTATCGGTCAGCAGGTTTCGCTGTAGTTTATGAGATTCGCAGTGATAAATTCCGATTCGCGCGCGTTGTTTTCCATGCCTCAGATTACCTTGGATTCGACTTTTCATCTTCGCTGGTGTCAGCGAACTTTGAGACCTCTCACAAAGATAACGGGCTTCCCGAGTGCAACTGCCTCATGAGTTCGGCACGCGCGAGGCCGACTGCGCCGGAACCCAACGTACTGGGGCCTAGTCGTTGAGGATAAAGGTAATTTTGAGCGTGACGCGATACTCTTTGATCTTCTTTTTTTCGATGATGACGCTTTGGTCTTGCACCCAGGCTCCCGTGACGTTGTCGAGGGTTTTGCAGGCGCGGGCGACGCCAGTTTCGACGGCATCTTCAAAGCTCTTTTTCGAGCTGGCAATAATCTCAGTGACTCTAGCTACAGACATGTTACAAAATCTCCTACGGTCAGTTTACCGCCCCTGGAGATAGTCGGCTACCAGAGATTCGAGGTCCGGCATGGGGGCTAGGCCGAGTTCTCGCATACGCCCATTGCGGAGAACAGAGTATTTGGGGCGGCGGGCGGGGGTGCGGAATTGGCGTTCGTCGGCGGGGAGGAGGTTCACTTCGAACTTGGCAGCGCGGAAGATGAGGCGGGCGTAGTCGTAGAAGGTGACGGCTTGTTCGCCGGCGCCGTGGAAGACGCCGGTTTGGCCGAGGTCGACGAGATCGGCGGTGCGGGCGGCAAGCCAGGGGGCGTAGGTCGGCGAGGCGGTTTGGTCCTTAACGACAAGCAAGGGCTTGCCGGTGGAGTTTTGCTCTTCGGCTTTCTTGAGCATGGTTTCGACAAAGTTGCCGCGGGGGGTGGCGCGGCCGCCAGGGCCGAAGACAACGGCGGTCCGGATGACGAGGGCATCGAGGTAGGCCTGGGCGTAGAGTTCGCCGGCGAGTTTGGAGACGGCGTAGGCGCCGAGGGGATGGGTGGGATCGGTCTCCGAGTAAGGGGAGCGCTTGTGGCCGTCGAAGACGTAGTCGGTGGAAAAGTGGACGAACTTGGCGTCAAATTGGCGGCAGGCAACGGCCATCGCACGGACGGCGAGGGCGTTGACGGCGTAGGCGCCTTGAGGGTCCTGCTCGGCGAGGTCGACCATGTTGTAGGCAGCGGCATTCAAAACGATGTCGGGCTGGCGGAGCTCGATGGCCTTCTGAATTTGCGCGGGATCGGTAAGGTCGATTTCGCGGCGGGTGAGAGAGTGTACCTGGGCACGGCGCGCAGTAAACTCGCGCACCAATTCGACGCCGAGCTGGCCGGCCGCGCCGAAGATGACGACGGACTTAGTCATTTGGCTCAAGTGATTAGGATAGTACGAATCGTGGGACGCGAAAGTTGAGACCCGGTGTGTAACTAATTGGGATTGCAGGACCGGTACGGGACGGTGGCGGGGTTACCGGCGTCGTACGCGGGACGGGACTGCTGGTCGGCAAGGAGGTGGATGCCAGTACCCAACATGCGCACCACTTTGGCCATGTTGTCGTAGTCGATCTTCTGCCATTCGTCGCCCAGTTGGTGATAGTCCGGGAATTCGTAAGTGACGCTGACGGTGTGGGCGACGACGCATTTGTCGGCGAAGGGCTGGTTGTCGCTGGCGCCGAAGAAGACGTCGCTAGACTTTTCGTTCTTCACCAGGCGGACGCCGCTGAGGGCGCCGGCGGCGGCCAATGTCGTTTTGAGATCGGAGAAGTCGAAGCCCGTGAGGTTCACGGTGTCGAGGTTGGGGCCTTCGCTCGAGTCAGTTCGGCCGAGTTGTTCGAAGTTGAGGTCAGCGATGGTTTGGGCGAGCGGCACCAGGGGGTGAAGTGTGTAGTGCCGAGCGCCCAAGAGGCCTTTCTCCTCGGCGAAGAAGGTGAGGAAGAGGACGCTGCGGCGGAGGGGCTGTTTGGCCAAAGCGGCGGCGACTTCGAGGACGCCGGCCACGCCGCTGGCATTGTCGTTGGCGCCGTTGTAGACAGTGTCTTTGCCCGTGGTAGCCAGGCCGAGATGATCGTAGTGGGCGCTGACGATGACGTATTGGTCCTTCAGGTCAGTGCCCGGCAACAGGGCGGCAACGTTGCGCATCTTGGCGGGCGTTTCGATCGCGGCGGCGAGCTTTAAGGTCAGCTTCGCGTCTTGGAGCTTGGCGAGGTCCGGGTTGCGGACGATGATGATGGGGAGCAGCGGCGTGTCGATGAGCGAGCGGAGGGCGCCTCCGCCGCGAGCAGGCGGGACGTTGCCTTCGGCGATGACAATCAGCGCGGCAGGAGCGAGCTTTTGCAGGCGGCGGCGCAGTTTGGCGAAGCTCTGCATCACGGGGCGGTCAATGGGCGGCAGGTTGACGAGCAGGGCCTTGCCGCTTAGGGCATCGTCTGGCGCGGCGACGGCTTCTTCCAAAGTCATACGGAC
>Ga0209591_10003712_pt1 | contig 17629 bp, 6 predicted proteins | sample MAT01_FD_187207 | JGI IMG/M metagenome (GOLD analysis project Ga0209591, IMG submission 187207) | Freshwater microbial communities from Lake Fryxell liftoff mats and glacier meltwater in Antarctica - MAT-01 (SPAdes) (version 2) | ecosystem: Environmental > Aquatic > Freshwater > Ice > Liftoff... | reverse complement strand
ATTGGGCAGACTGCTGCAACTACCTGCCCGTTGCTTATTAGATTAGATAAATTGTAACATGATTTAATTTGTTGTCAACCTTGCAAAGTTCCGTGATAGAGCTTCGTCAAAGTCGCAGTTCGCGCCCCCAGATCACCAGATAATGCAGAGACATCACACGGTATGCAGCAAGTCAATGCTGCGCTGGCGCAGTGCTGTCATACGCGCCATCTGGAGATTGATGGCTTTCAGATTGCAATCTTTGCTATGGTCGTAATGCCAGTAGACGATATCATTCTCGTCGCTATGTGGTTTCTCTTCAACACTGCCGTCGATGGTAAGAACGCCGGTCTTGCTCTTGTTTTGGTGCACTAGCGATTTTACGTGCTACCACCCATTGGCGCTACTTTACACTTGGCCAGCTAACAATCGGATTATCTCGTCATGAGTCAGTCCCCACCAAGCAAGCCCGACAACCCAGTTGCTGTTGTCGGGTCAAATGAACTCAATAATAGTCACTGTAGATGTCAAGTAGCTTGTGCTTGTTCATTTTACTTCCATTGGGAGGGTTATTTTATCCTATCGCACCCGCTTTTCGTAACATGGTTAGTTAGGTGCTAATGATTTTATTTTGACAATTTGTTCTCTCCGAAGGATTCATCAACTTTCAGCGATTAATATGGTAAGAACATTGCATCTAGAATATCTATTCTACGATAAATATCGCTAAAAAAAGTTGATGACCAAATATTATGCCTATATTTACTCCCGAAACACCGATTGGACAAGCTGTCCAGGAATTATTACATAGCTCAAGTTCTGAAGGGCTTACTGTACAAGAAATTCGTCGCAAACTACGCGTCGAGCGTGGTATGCCGGTTGCCGAACAAAATCTGCTTGAACTGTTGCGCAATACACGCACATTTGTCGCTTTGTCGACTGGGTGCTATATCCTTACTGGTACACGTCCCACTGTAGCAGACAAACCATCGCTTGCTTCTGATCAAACCCAGAGTTCTCAACAAGCTAGCCGGATCTTCTTGACCGCTTTACCGTACGTTCAAGATACGTATGTCATTTTTGATTTGGAGACAACTGGGCTAAATTCTCAAGCTGATCAGATCATCCAGATTGCAGCACTGAAAGTAAAGGATGGAGTACCAGTTGCCGTGCGTAATTGGTATGTGAACCCAGCCGACGCGACCATCCCTTACCCATTGCAAGTAACCCTTGGCTTAGCCGAAAAGCCGCAGATTATGCAGCAGATCAAAACAGCACCAGCACTTGACGGGGTAATACCAGAATTTTTAGCTTTTATCGACCAGTGGCCGCTGGTCGCCCACAATGCACGTTTTGATATTAGTTTTTTACAGGCAAAACTTGCTGAGCGTCCTTTGCTCAACCCAGCGATTGATACAATGGAATTGGCACTCCTTGTTCGTCCAGGTTTACAAAGTCATCAGTTGAAAAGCGTGGCCGAGTCGTTAGGTCTCAATTTTGGAGAGTTGCAGACAGATTGGGATCGGTTGCTGGATGACGGTATTGATAGTAATGTAAACGAACAGGTAATTTCGGCCAAGACGTTACACAATGCGGTCACTGATGTCTATGTGCTGCATCGCACCTTCCTACGACTGAGAGATGAACTGGCACAAAAAAATCCTGTTTGTAATCTATTGAACGATTTGCTACCAGAAATGTTCAGCAGTCAGCAAACCTTCAATGGGATTGATTCCGAGCGCATCATTGCCATCCGTAGACAGTGTTGCTGGACAACAGCAATGCACGAACAAAAACAGGGTCATCCTGAAAATTCCACTGCTCCTCTTCCTGATGCCGCCACTATACTCGCTAATTATCTTGAAAAAAGCGGACGCAAGTCGAGACTTGGACAATTGGCGATGCAACAAATGCTGGCGGAAGCATTGGCAAATGACTATTTTATCATGGTTGAAGCACCCACCGGCACGGGCAAAACATTGGCTTATTTGACTGCGGCTATTCATCAAGCGTTAACCCAGCATAGCAAAATTGCCCTTTCTACTGCTTATCGCAATCTACAAGACCAGCTCCTAACTGAAATTGCCGAGTTCCAACAGCACAGTGACGTTGCGTTCCGCAGCCAACTACTGAAAGGTGTGGGAAATTATCTCTGTTGGAGTAAGTTAGCTCGTTATTTACATGAAGGGGATCCGCGTAACCCAAAGTTTCTGCGCAAGCTATCTTTAGCGGAGCGTTTCGTATTGGCCTATGCTGCGCTATGGTTGCCGCACAGCCGATTTGGCACTGTTGATGAAGTGAGCTACTGGCTGCAAGAAACCTTCCTCGTTGCTCGTGCTGTGCTTCACCAACTGCGGGCTAGTAGCGCCTGTCACCCCGATTACCAGGAGCATTGCTGTGACTGTCCGATGCCGGCAGCCTATGAAAATGCCAAACATGCCGATATTCTAGTGATTAACCATGCGCTCTGGCTCAGTTCGCCACAGCGTATGCCGGCATTCGAGCGCCTTATTTTGGACGAAGCACACACATTAGAGGATGTCGCCACTGCTGCGTTGACAAGTGAAGTCTCATCAAAAACGCTTATTGATCTCCTGTGGAAACTGTTTGATCCAACCACAGAACGCGGCTTATTGCCGCGCCTCAGGGCAATTGCAACCGAAACCGAGCTGGCTACCACAATCAATGGTGCGATAGGATCAGTGCGCCAAGTGTTGACATTAGTAGAAGATTTTGGTCCTGCAATGGTGCAATTTATTCGGCGTAGTCTGGGTCAACTTGATCCACGTTACGGTGCCGCTTTTCGACTGGAGGGGCCACCAGCTAAGGTCCATGCCGCCCGTTGGCAACGGCTTGCTGACTTCCATCGCCAGCTTTTTAGCGTATACCTGAAGCGTGTTCATGAGACGCTTGAACGCGCTACTGTGGAATTACAAAAACTTGAAAACGTCCCTTATAAGGCAGCTAATCTACGGGATTTGCACGAAGTGATCGAAGACTTAGCCACGCAGCGCCAGTTGGCCTATGATTTGGTTAAGGTAGACAATAGCAAGCAGGTGTACTGGATGGAAGTGGGGCCGCCACAACAGCAGGACTTAACAACTTCTGCCACCAGAGATCCAAAACCAGCCTGGTGGGCCTTTAAATCAGCACCAATCCTGGTGAGTGAGGCGCTGCAACCTTTTTATGAGCCATTGGTGAGTATCAGTTTTATTTCTGCAACGCTGGCAATTCGTGGCAATGATTTCAGCTTTTTTGTTGAGAGATTGGGGCTTTTTAACCATCTGCAAAAGGATAGTATTCGTCAATTGCCACCAGCACTTCCGTACAATCGCAACGTCTTTCTTGGGCTGGCAAACTATCTTACTTATGCACCACTCCAAACAACATTAGCCAGTTTTAAGGAGGAACTGACCAAAGAACTCAGTCTATTTTTACGCTTCACAAATGGCCGAGCATTAGGGCTTTTTACGGCGCGCCAACGCATGGAAGAAATTGCTGAACGCCTAGAGCCAGACTTGGCGCACGCGGGCATCCCGCTTTATGTACAACAACCAGGGGCATCACGACGACGACTATTAGAGACCTTCCGCGAGCAACGTGAGTCTGTGCTCTTCGGCTTGCGGAGTTTTTGGGAAGGTGTGGACGCGCCAGGTGAAACGTTATCATTTGTCCTGATGGAAAAATTGCCTTTTGCATTGTTGACTGATCCTGTCCATAAAGCAAGGTCAGAAGCATTGAGACAGCAAGGCAAGTCTGAGTTTGAAGACTATATGCTGCCCCTGATGCTGTTACAGTTCAAACAAGGCTTTGGTCGCTTGATACGTCATGAAGCTGATCGTGGGGCAGTAGTGCTCTTTGATCGACGAATTCATCGCAAGTCTTATAAGATTGATCTATTGCGCTCGTTGCCTGGTTTTCTACCGCGCAACGAAGAGCATGAACGCGCGCGCCGACCATTTTACGAGGCAATCGCCCAAGCATTCCCGGGGCTGATCGATCTTGAAGCCATGCACACGTTGCTACTGGATTTGCCTGAAGATGTTCTGCTTGACTTTGAAAGTGTTCTCGAACGTTTTCGTCTTCCAGAACGCATCGCGTTAGATGAATACCCAATATGGCGTCCGCAAATCTTGGCCGCGCTCAAAGCGCTGTTTAAGCACGACGAATTTCGCCTTCTCCAAGAAGATGTGATCCGTCACATTCTGGCCGGTGACGACGTGCTGGCTGTGTTACCAACCGGCGCGGGCAAGTCTCTCACTTTTCAATTACCTGCACTCTTGCGCGATGGCGTCACCGTTGTGTTTTCACCATTAATTGCATTGATGAAGGATCAAGTAGCGAATCTGAATGCCAGAGGCATCGAAGTTGTCGGCGCGATTTATAGTGGGCAAAGTTCTAGCGAACGCGATGATGTTTTTGAGCGCATGCAAAATAATCGGGCCCGGCTAGTCTATGTATCACCTGAACGCTTGCGTGATCCACAATTGCTAACCGTATTGAAGAAAATCAAGGTCGTACAAGTAGTCGTGGATGAAGCACACTGTGTTTATATGTGGGGAACATCGTTCCGACCCGATTTTCTTTATCTACCCCGGATTTTCGATGTATTGGGCAAGCGGCCACCAATCGCCGCGTTGACCGCGACGGCAACTACGGAGATACAAGCGGCGATTATTGAGTCTCTTCAATTGAAGCACCCGGTGCGCATCATTGGTTCGGTAGATCGCCGGGAACTGCAATTCATTGTCTATAACGACAAAAGTAAATATATGCCTATTCGCAACCGCAACGATCGCCTACGTCATCTGCTGCGAATTTTGCAGGCCGCAGATCTAGAACGACCGCCGATCTTGCTCTATGTCGCGACCACGGTTGAAGCTGACCAGATTGCCCGTTATTTATGTGTGGCAGGCTATGATGCACGCGCCTACCACGGCAAGATGACGCCAGAGGATCGCACCAGTACTCAGGAGATGTTCATGGATGAACACATTAACATCGTCGTCTGTACCAAAGCATTTGGCATGGGGATCGATAAACCGAACATTCGCTATGTGATTCACTATAACATGCCAAGCGATTTAGAGAGCTATTATCAAGAAGCCGGGCGTGCCGGGCGGGACGGCAGCCCAGCCTATTGCATCCTGCTCTATCATAAGGGCGACATCAACACCCAAGAATTTTTTATCGACAACAGCACCCCAGACGAAGAAACGATCAGCCAGGTGTTGCGCGAACTGGCACGCCAGCCCGGCGATACCCTCTACCTTGTTCCAGAAGAGCTTCAAAATCAATTAGGAATCGAAGACGTACAATTGCGCGTGGCGCTGCATCATCTGGAAACCCAAGGGTTTCTCGTTCGTGCTGCCGATTTTTCACTCAAGGGTACACTTACGTTCCAAATTTCACCGGAGGAAGCACTGATGAATTGGGGAAATTCTGCCGAAGCGGACGCCGAGATTTTTACGCAATTATTGAAAGTGGCTCAGTGGCCTCCTTTTTTGCGTGTAGAAGTCGATCTGATGGCTCTGGCAGGACGCGTTGCACAGACGCCGGAAGTGGTTGAACAAGTTTTCCTACGCTTAGGTCAGCGCGGTGAAGCGATATATCGTCCGTGGCAACGTGGCTTGGTAGTCGTCAAAAGTCAACGGATGCAGCAACAAAAATCAATCTCGCCTGGTTTACTGGCTGCGGAGGAGCATCGTAGTCGTTTGCATCACAAATTGCAGCAAATGATTGTCTATGCGACGCACAACCACACCTGTCGACGGGCGGCCATTCTGACGTATTTTGGTGAGCCAGCGGATCAACATTGCGCTGGTTGTGATGTTTGCCAGCCAGAGCGAGAGTGGCCGTGGAGTTTGCTCACCGAACGAGATTTTGCTACACCCGATCAATACTTCGATCCGGCGTTTGTGCTGCTGGAAACAGTAAAATGGAACCTGGATCGGGCGCATAAATACGGCGCACCACTGGGATCAGGTATGTTGCTCGCCATTCTAAAAGGCGATAGTTATAGCGTGACCCGCTACGAAGAAGACGAGCACATGAAACGCTGGCGTTTGCAGCAGATGCGCAACTGTTCTTACTGGGGTGTTTTTGCTACCCTCAAGCAGCGCGATGATGTACTCAGACAAACGGTAGATCGTTTGCTGCGCGAACAATATCTTGAATTGAGCAGTCATAGTTGGGAACAGGGCCAGCAGTACGATTACTGGAAGTTGGCACAGCGCGGGGTTCAACAATTAACGTCAGGTAAATTATTGCAATGGGAAATGGAATAAACTAGTGATAAAGCGGCGTTATAGTATCAATAAAATCAATTTCATCCGCCAAGCATTGTCAGGCTATGTGGGCAATGACGCAATTGTTTCGGAGTTGTTGCAGAACGCCGACGATGCCAAAGCAACTCATGTTTCTTTCTATTTGCAACCCAACGCACTTGAAGTACACAACAATAGCACTTTTACCGAGCAAGACTTCACTAATATCCTTGATATTGCCAGTGGTGGTAAACGGCGCGATACTGAAAAGATCGGGACTTGGGGGACCGGCTTTCTCTCCGTTTTTCATATTACCGACTGCCCTGAGCTTGAATCAAATGGCATCCATTTAATCTTTGATCCCAATCTGGACGAACTAGATGAGCGTTCTTCTTCGGTTAAACATGAAACAGTGTTTCGGCTACCCTGGCGACGTACACAGACCGAGCTAGCAAAAAGCTTAGAAGCCAAGGTTTGGGTGGATGACGATATACGTCAACTTAAAGAAAAGATGCTCCAGACACTTTATGGCCTCATCCTTTTCTTGCGATATGTGCGAACGATCGAAGTATTCAGCGAGGAGGGAGGTAAACAGCCACAGTTAATTTTGCGCGTCCATATGAAGGAAGAGCCTATCAATCAGTTAACTTTTGGTGTGCGTCAATCTAGAACCATCGAGTATAAAGACACGCATTCATCACGTACAGATGAATGGCTCTTCTATAAGAATTCTGTTCCTGCTGAATACCTGCCGAAAGGTGTAACAGCCAAAGATCGCAGAATTGAGCTAGCTCTTCCTCGCAAATCCACCGAATGGTTAAAGAAAAATCTACCTGGATCGCTCTACAATTTCTTACCAACGCCTATCCTTACTGGCTTCCCATTCCAGGTCAACGGTTCCTTCTTTCCTGACAATAATCGCCGCCACATCCTGTTAGACGAAGGTACCCAGCCGGAAAAGGCGCGTTGGAATCACGCCGTAATCGCAGCACTGGGAAAATTATTTGTTGATGCTGTCGAGGACATCCGCGATCAGGTTAAAGAACCTGTCCGCTTTTACGAATTATTGCCACTTAAAAAACCTGTGGCTGAATATCTCCATCCAATTCGCGAGCAATTTGTGCGAGAAGCGAAAGATCGCGCTATTGTCTTCCACAGCCAGAGTAAATGGGGTACGCCGCGGCAAGTACATATTGGTAATCCTGGCTCTACCTTACCACAATTGGTTGCCAGCGAATTACCAGTTGTGCCAGAAGGGACACCCCAGGTATTTCGAGATTTCCTTTTCAACGAATTAAACGTATCTCGATTGCACTGGGAATTTATTGCCAAGCGATTGATCCATCAAGGTCTAAAGCCTGGAATCAAGCTTGCACAGGCTCCAGCTATGATCAATACAGTGGAAAAGTTAGAAAAGTTTTATACAGAGTTGCAACAGTATAGAAAAGGATTTACGGAAAGCGATCTTTTACACCAATTACCGCTCTGCCTGGATCAGACCGCTACCCTCTGGAACTTCGTAGACGATGGTGTTCGACGAGGCAATCCTACTGAGCGAAAGCTGCTTAGCAATACAAAAGTTCGTTTTGTGGCTGATGAGTTGCAAGAAAAATATGCTCCACTCTTAAATGAGTTGGTCCCCGAAGTGCGTGGCACCGATGCAGTCGAAGCACTGGCGGCTGAAACGTGGCCGGTACGCCCACTTACCCTGGCTACGCTCAAGGGACGATTGGTTACCAATTTTGACGACCTATTCGCATTGCTTAAATTCATCCATCGAGACCTTAGCCATATAAACGCTGACCAACTGGCAAAACTACCCATTGTTCGCGATGCAGATGATCGCCTTTTTTGTCCGGCTGATGAGGCAGTTTATCTCAATAAACCAATCAGTGTCCTACGCCGACTTGGCTACACCTTTCTGCATCCGCACTTTGCCGATGATTCTGATATAATGACAGTCTATCGGAAAGCGAAAAATCTGCCACTCAGTCCTACAGCTGTGATCAAGCAGTTGCATAAACTGCCGGATTTACTGGCACAAAAATCTATCGAAGAGAAGATTGATCTACTTACGAAACTATATCAATACTTTATTAAAACACCCGAACCATTGTCACCTCCAGATAAATTGTGGCTGCGTGGTATACCGCTTTGCATCACCAGTAAGGGCAATCTGCGTCCGGCACACGACGGAAAAACTGTACTCCATTTGCATTCAAGCAGTCACGACACGTCTCCAGAACTTGAGCATTTGAATAAACTTCAACTGGATGATGTGGTCGATAGCAGGCTAATGACAGCCGATTCAGCACGCTTCCTGACCGAGGTACTTGGCATAGAGGTACTATCAACGGAGAATCTTATTCGCGATGTCATTGTCAACCATTATCATGATCCACAGTTCAATGTAGATACGCGTCGTGACTTGTTGCGATATATTGGTATTAAACTGCAACAGTTGCCGGTGCAAGTGCAGAGCCAACTTACGGCAAAGCTAGCCAACAAGCGATTAATCGAATGTCAAGATGGAGTGTATCGTTACGGTACGGAAATTTATTTCCCATCCCCTGAATTAGATGAACTCTTCCCCGCCGGTTATTCGACACCGCATGCAGACTATAGCATTCCGCTAGATAATGGTGCGGGTACTAACGGCCAGAGTCAGTGGCATTGGCTTTTCTTCAGACTAGGCATCAACGAAAATGCCCAAACCCAAGATATCATCAAAGAGATTCGAGAGATCGTAGATTACAATCCGCCAGCAGAGGTATACATTGATCGCCTACGGCCATTATATCAGTATTTGATGAATCAAGTCGGCAAGTTCATCGCGCTAGATGATTCGAACCTTCATCAGTTGAAAACCCTAGCTTGGCTACCGGCCAGTGGCGATCATAGACACTGGTTTCGCCCAGGTGATATTTATCCAATCAGTTTGTCCTCACTAGTTGGCACACAAGCCCATCTGTTAATCTTTAAGGAGCCAACAAAAGATCTTCGTGAAGTGCTTCAAATGCCTGGGAACCCGCCACCAATGCTAGTTGTCAATCATCTGCGTGCGCTTGCCCAACAGAAAAAACCCGTATCACCCAATCTTTATATATTTCTTGAACAGCATCATGCTGAAGTTCCTGTGGCAGAGTTAAAATGGGAGACGATTATTTGGGATAAAGAGAAAGAAAAGTTCTGGAAGCCAGAGCAGGTCTTCTTTGGCAGTTTTGGTCAAAAATTTGGCGCTCGACGTGGCTACTTCAAATCGCCTGGTGGCGAATTCCAGGGGTTTCTAGAAAGATTAGGTGTTCGTTCTAACTTTACAGGATCAGATTCACTCAGGCTAATCGAAGAGATAGCCGATGAATACGGTGATACCAAGCCGTTGAGCAAAACAGATTTAGATCTATTTGCTGAACATTTTGATGAACTCAGCTCTTTACTCAGCACAGGTGACAATCCACAGTTGCGCGCCGAATTGAAACGCCTAGCCATGAAGCCAATCGTACCTGATCCAGCGTCACGTTTACATATCCCTGATCAGATTGCAAGCAACGATTGGCCTGATGCGCTCAGGCAATTTGAGGAATCCAGCATTCCAATCGTTCACGAACATTTTGTTGAATATGCGCTGATCTCTATTTTGGGCGTTCAATTAATGAGCAGAATTGTTAAGCGAATCATCGAAGATGCGCCCAAGGCTGACGACAATCATCATATGGCATCGCGTCTGCGCGGGTTGGCACACGCATTTCGGCGCATTGATTTGAATGAACAACAATACAGTGGTTTCAGTCGCGATCCGGCTATTCTGGCACCCGATAAACAACTTCAAGCGGTGAACATTTTCATTTGCCAACGATTAGAAGTCAGCTATTCAATCGATAATGGTCATGGTTGGAAAATAAAAGGTCAAAGGCGCGATGAGCAAGCGATCTACGATATAAGTATGAAAGTGCTTTACATTAAGCAAAGTGGGAAATATGGAATTGAACATAGTGAGCTTGCCCAAGAATTAGTGCGCGTCCTCTTTCCTGAGTTGCCGCCCAATCACCTCAGCCCGATTGTAGAGACGATATTGGATAAAGCCGAAAAATCTATGTACGAGGTCGACCGCTTTCTAGATAAACACCACTATCCGCGCCTGCCTAACGAAGGCCGTGTCCGGTATGATGAGACGATTGATAATACTTTTAAGCCAACCGAGTGGACAGAAGAAGAGGTCAGTCCTTCAAAAATCGAGTCGATTGCACCACCATTAACCCCATCAAAACGTGATGCACCGCATACATATGCTAGACAGGTAAGTTTGTTTGACAAATCTAATCTATCTACTCTACCTGAATCTGTATCTAACCAAACTGACGAACAAAATTTAGACGTGAACCCACAATCAGCAATGGAGATAGCAAGGCCCATAATTCTGCCTATTCCACAGCTAGACCGAACAATAGATACACCTGCAGAACAGCCAATCAACAATAACGGCATCCACAAGGACATTCCATCGACGGGCAGTGTGACAACCGACGCCCAGGTGAGCGTTCCTCCCAAAGCTCAGTCTTTGCCACGCCAAACCATATCCACGCTGCCAGAGGGCGCGGCCCAATCTCCTGCTCGCTCAATCGCCACTGCGCAACCTATGGCTAATGTTGACCACTTGCCAAAGATTCCTGTCTTTACAGGACGATTGCGTCCTGTAGTACCGCAGAGTTCAAACGATTATGTGGGCTTACGCCACAAATACCAGACCTCGTCACAAAGTGTTGCCCTCGAATCTAAAAATGATACGACAAGGACTGGGATAGACTATTCTGAAGATGATGCCAAGTGGAACGATTTCGCCCATGTTCAAGATAAAATCGGCGATCTCTACGACAATAATGAACGGGCCGTGAGTGTTGTGCGCTTCACGCTAACGTATCAGAACAGAATTGAAGGCTTTCTGCCCCTCCATGGACGAGCCCGACTGATGTTGCGTGAACGGCCCATCGAGTTACGCTGTAAAGTTGATTTCAACGAATCAGAATTTTCACTTTATGTGGATTATGAGCGTGGCATCCTTTACAACCAAACAAAATTGAAAGAGTTGTTTGAGGCATATAATATTCCTGCAGGCGGTATTATCTATCTTCAACATGTACATGCGAAGACTGTTCAGCTCTTTTGGAAACAAAGCAACAACAGCCTAAAAAAAGTTCAGCTGCTCGAGTTCCAAGAAGATGGCCACGTTGAAATGTTGGAAATCCCTGAAGTTGATTATCCATGCGAGATTGACGAATATGTAGTGCGCGCCGAAAAACGTCTAGAAGATCCGCTAGCCTTGTTTGCAAAAGCGCTAGAAGCAGGTGGACTGTTCGAGATTATGTGTAATGTATTTGAGGCAGCGGGCAAAGAACTCAGCTACGCAGAAATTTTTCAAGGCGTATCTGGCAAACGTCCGTTTGCAGATGGCTCGATTCGCTTTCAACTGCATCAGCGCCCTTGCTTCGTGCAAATCGAGCATGATCGTTGGCGCTTTGAGCCTAATCGAGAGTTTGGATTCTTACCGCCGGCTACCGACATAGAAAATCGCCCACAATCAAACAAATTGATTACATCAACTCGGTTTAACTCAAATCCGTTGTCAGAACAAATAAATCGATTCGATACCCATTCCAACGGAGAGGTTGTCATTGTTCAATCCTGGTGGACTTCACCTTATACGCAGGTGCTTGAACACAGTCTTAGTGAATTGAAAGAGCTTTTGCTGCTCTTGGAAACCAATATCGATCCCAAAAATCGCCTACAAAAGTTTCTCAGTCTGCTCGAACAATTGCTAAAGCGCTTGACTCAGGATTTTAGCGCCGTGAACGCGGAAGAAGGGGAGAAAGACGATCTACTTGACCAATTGTGGCAAAAAGTGCAACATAGTCCCAACCATCAACAACCGCAAACTGATCTTTATGATTTTCTTCTGTCGCAAACAGATGAGAGAATGCAACGAATTGTTCAACAAACAAAGTCACTACTTGCCAATACGAGTTTTAACTTACGCGAAGTAGTTTTCTTCGGCCTGATCGCGCAAGTTGCTGAAAAAGCAATCGAGCAGGATCTGATTGAGCAAGCGCGTAGTTGGTATCACCTGCTTCAAGAACAGCAAACGGGCGATTTCTCCATTCAGTTGCAACAACTAGAAAAGGCAGATGCAATCCGTCAGGCAATTATCGCTATTCAATCAGCGCCCAATCTAAACGAACGTTGGTTATTGTGCCACAAGGCTTGGCAGCAATATCCTGGCAACGCGCAAGTACTCAAGGTAATTCAAGCCCATATACGAAATGAATTAAAATCTATACAAACTCAGGTTGGTCCACAAACTAAATCTAACGAAATTTTGCAAGCCTATAAACGATATAGAAAATTATTAGAGGAATTGAACTCAATCAAAGCCACTTGGGAGGAAATAAAACTGGCGAATAAAATCACTGCACTTGGGCAACAAATATACGAAAAATTAGTGTTGATTGCCGGCAAACCTGCTCAGATGCATGAAAACTGGAATCATGTTTGGCATCTTTCCGTCCGAATGCCCTCCGAAGGGCAGAAAGCCCTGTTGGGGGCCACCCAACTGGTAGCAGCACAGGTCGTAGCGCACAGGTTTTACGAAAATGGGGGGGAAATAGAAGCGATAGCAATTTTGGAATATGCAAAGTATGGCGTTCAAGCCTCAGACCGACAAATAGATGATAAAGCTTGGTGTACATTCTATGAAACTTTGAGCAACCACTACGAGCAACGAGGTATCTTTGACCTTGCATCCAAATATCTTAGCGCGGCACGGCAGAGAGCTTCTAGTCCACAAAAAAGTCAATACAATGCACATCAGAACGCTCTCGACGCGAAAAAGAAAAAACAAGATCCGATTTTGAAGGAAGTTTTGCGAGAGAGATTTGACGGATTATTGAACGAGAGAAATTTTCAAGAATATATCGACGTATCGGTTTTCAAACAAATGTGCGAAAAGTTCTTTAAAGATGCTTAAAAGCATAGCAGCCGTCAAGGTAAGTTTTCTTGGCACAACCAGTTGACTTCTAAAGGCTATATTTGTCGGACCGCCAAGCCGCAGAAGCCGTGCGTGGGCGGATTAACTGAAAATGTTTACTGGGAATGGAGTTGACCGATTCTGGGTTTGACTTCAGTGTGTTGAGCGAGTTTCGGACGCGCTTACTGACAGGTGGGGAAGCCCGCGTAATCGAGAAGATCCTGGACTGCTGTCGGACGCATGGCGTAGTCAAAACTGGGGCAAACAGCATACGGATGCGACCCGCATCTTGGCCGCGATTCGCATATTGAATCGGCTTGAACTCGTCGGTGAGACGCTGCACGCGCTATCGAATGAACTGGTAACAGTTGCCCCGGCTTGTTTACAGCGCGTAGCACCCCAAGTTTGGCATAAAGACTATAACCGACTGATCGAAGCGGCTCGACGATCAGAAGACTAAGCGGCAAGCTTATGCCCGAACTATGGGCAAAGATAATTTCCTAGCATGTCCGGCCCGAATTCTCTGCACACGCGCCATAACGGCGAATCAAATTCTATGTTCTTGCCGAAAGATACACCCAAGTTTAATGTTTGCCGCCAAAGTCCAATACGGCCACGATCACTGCCGTCATCATGTCAGCGTCACTCATCTGGCATTGCAATCTTCCTTGTGCTGTAACGCCTTCAGCGGGCGTCCCAGAACACGGCGCATAAGCAATAAACCAGTATAATTTGGTAGTCTAATAAGCTTTTCCTTTGGTAGTTCGGTTTGGTCACCTTTACTACTTTATGGCATAGCTCATGGATTCCTCAATTTACTACACGTTTCGTTTCAAGGTCACAACTTCGGTAATTTAGCATAGTGAATTCAGTCAACGCTTTGTGGGAGTTTGTTTCAATGGCTGTTGATTGCATATACTATGTTTGTTAATATTTAGCTGCTTGCTACTTTTAGTGACAGCTATAAAGTGGTCTGTGTTATTGCTATCTAGCTTTTACTAGACGCTAAATTTATCAATTAACTTGCACTTGCATTGAGGGAGCTACATATGCAATTTCGCACTTTGGGACGAACAGGGGTAAAAGTTTCGCGCCTCTGCTTTGGTACCATGTCATTTGGCGCCGAAGCAGACGAAGCGATGGCGGCCGCTATGTTTAAACGCTGCCGTGAGATCGGAGTCAACTTTTTCGATTGCGCCAACAGCTACTCCAACGGTCGCGCCGAAGAAATTCTCGGCAAGCTGATCGGTACGGAGCGCGATGAGCTAGTAATCACATCAAAGGTCTGTTCGCCGATGGGCAAAGGGGTCAACGACCGTGGGTTATCGCGCCGCCATATCATGATCCAGGTCGAAGCCAGTTTGCGCCGGCTCCAGACGGACCGGCTGGATCTGCTCTTTGTCCACCATTTCGACCGCGATACGCCCATCGAAGAGACCTTGCGCGCCCTGGACGATCTGGTCCAGCAGGGTAAACTGCTCTATCCAGGCGTCAGCAACTGGGCAGCCTGGCAGATTGCCAAGGCGCATGGCATCTCGGCGCATGAAGGGCTGGCGCGCTTCGAGTGCATCCAACCGATGTACAACTTGGTCAAGCGCCAAGCGGAAGTAGAAATTTTGCCCTTTGCCCTCTCCGAACAGGTGGGCGTGATCCCCTATAGCCCCTTAGGTGGCGGGCTCCTCAGCGGTAAATATAGCACAAAGGATCGCCCCAACGCCGGCCGACTGGTGCAAAACAAAATGTATGGCAAACGCTATGGCGAAGAGCTCTATTTTGCTGTGGCCGAGAATTTCAGCGCCCATGCGCAGGCAAAGGAACTCCACCCCGCGACGCTGGCTGTCGCCTGGGTGATGGCGCATCCGGCCGTGACAGCGCCCATCATTGGTGCGCGCAACTTAGAACAGTTGAATGCCTCACTGGCCGCCCAGGACGTACCAATGACACCCGAGTGGTGGGCAGAAATTGCCGCCCTCTCCTATGAACCGCCATTGGCCACCGATCGCAGCGAGGAGAAGACGGTTTAGTTTTACGAACTACATACCGGCTTGTATAATTATTTCTACCTGAGTGCGTTAGTGATGCTGCTTGCCTGGCAGCGCGGTAGCCAGGCAAAGGATGAGCAATGGATGACGACCTCTTAGTCGAACTGCGCCAGCCTTTTCTGCCCAGCCAAATCATATGGCAGGTGGGGCAGATCAGCCAAGACCAAAGCAGAGCTCAGGCCCAGGCCACCGTCGCGTTGCGCGCCTATCTGAATCGCCTGGATGAAGTATGCGGCTTGGCGTGGTCGGTTACGTATACACCATGGGCGGATGCCGACAAGGCGCGCCTTATTTGCCATCTGACGATTCAGGGCGTAACCCGCAGTAGCACCGGCGAGGCGGATGGCCAGCCCGCACGCAATGAAAGCAGTGGCAGCGCTGAGGCGCAGGCGTTCAAGCAGGCATGTGCCTTATTTGGGCTGGGGCGCGACCTAGACACCCTACCCAGTCCTTGGGTAGCGTACGAGCCCGCCACTCAACAGTTCACTGCTGCTGCCCAAGCTTACCTGGCAAATCTGCTGGGCCAACCTACACAGCCGGTTACGGCAGAAGAACAGCCGGAGCCGGAAGCTAAGGCGGAGTCGGAGGTTAAAGTCGAACTGGAAGCTAAGCCAGATAGCACCCCGATTACCGACAGGCAGCCCGTACCCCAGGCTATTGCTGAGCCAACCCAAGCCAGCCACACGGATACAGCGCTGGCGGCGCTGCGGATAGTATTTGATGAGGCCGGCCAGGCGTTGTATGGCGAGCAATGGGCTCAGGTGAGTAAGCATAATATTGAACGCATTACGGGTGGGCAAGGCCAGCTCGTCAGCGATTTGACCGAAGAGCAATTACAGAAGCTGATTGACGGGATGCATCAGTTAAAACGCAGGCGGCAAGCAAAGCAGGCCGAGGCGGGTACAACGCCTTCGGCTTAGGGGCTCGTTTCAGCGCAGCAATTGCTGCTACGACCATAGCCAACGGCATTGTCGTGGATGCTGCTTTTGCTGGCTTGGAAATAAGTGAGAGCAGAAATCGCGGCCATGCCGTTGGCTACGGTGGATCGATTAAAGCGAGCAGACGGTCTCTCACACTGGCGTCCCAAAGCGCAGTTGATGACCGTTGTTATCGGCAATGGTAAACTCGCGCATAGCCCACGGCTGGCTGGCAATTTCTTTGATCACAGACACCGCTTGTTCGCCATACTGAGCGTAGAGCGTGTCAATCTCTGCCCCGACAAAAATATAGATCTGGCCAGCGGGGTTGTCTACGGCCTTACTAGCCGTTTGTGTAAACTGGATACGCACCGCACGCGCCGACCATTCACCGCGCGTGACGCTGGCGTGGGTCGGCGGGTCGCCATATAAAAAGCCGACTTGAAAGCCCAGCCGTGTGCGGTAAAATTCAACTGTTGCGGCGACATCCTGGACGGGTAAAACCGGTTCTGCTGCATAAAAAGAAACGTGCGGCGCTGGTTTTGTATCGTTCACCTCTGCCAACTCCGGCGACCATTCTGCGGCCAACAAGCCATACACCAAGGTGGCATGGGCGGCGGCGGCGTGGTTAAATTTCTGCATAAACTGACCGCGATAGGCAAAGCCCAGCTTGTGGGCCAACGCCTGCGAAGCCCTATTTTGCTCGTGAATCCACAGCTCGATGCGGTCGAATGTCAACTGCCGGAAACCGTAGTCGACTGCCGCCTGCACCGCTTCTGTCGCATAGCCTTGTCGCCAACAATCGGCGCGTAAAATGTAGCCCATGCCCGGCAGCGCTGTCGCCCCCAAATAGCCAACAAAGCCAATCGCCGGCGCGTCAGCAGCCAAACAGATCGCCCACCAACAGTTGTCCGTTGGGCGCAGCATGTCCTGGATCATGGTGCGCGTTGCCCCTACATTTCGGTGGGGCAGTTCGTGCCAATAACGCATGGTTTCCGCATCTCGGAAAACAGCAAAGAGTGCGGGTGCGTCATCAAGCGCAAGTGGACGCAGGGTAAGCCGGTCGGTGGTTAGGGTTCGAGCATTGTGCATCTTCAATCCTTATCGTCAAAGCGAAGCCTGCGCTCAGTCTACCATCAATTTGGGTAAATTCCAAGCAATTGCTGATTGACATGTAAGAATTTACAGCGCTACTTGGTAGCGAGCTTATAGACAAAGCATGGCGGATGACGTTAGAATAAGCGCCAGCGAATGGATCCTTTTCGCCGTTGTCCGGCGCAGTTGTTCAAGGCATGGTCGTTATTCATGCAAAATTTTCAAACAATCGATCTTTGGCGGTTTGGGGTGAGCCTGTTGTTATTGCTGCTTGCTGTAGCCTACGTGCGTGGCTGGCGGCGGATGCGTACG
>Ga0209591_10003710_pt1 | contig 17634 bp, 11 predicted proteins | sample MAT01_FD_187207 | JGI IMG/M metagenome (GOLD analysis project Ga0209591, IMG submission 187207) | Freshwater microbial communities from Lake Fryxell liftoff mats and glacier meltwater in Antarctica - MAT-01 (SPAdes) (version 2) | ecosystem: Environmental > Aquatic > Freshwater > Ice > Liftoff... | reverse complement strand
AAGAACAAGCCTGAAATCTTTGGTAAGTCACTAGTTGCGGCTGGGATCGTTGAAGGCTTTGCTGTATTTATGTTCGTGATGGCACTAGTTTTAGCCCAAGGTTTGGGGAAAGCTTAGAGGCTGTTTAAGAAATCTAGTACCCAAAAATTGCATAATCCTCTAGATCTCAATTCAAAAATTATTTAGAGGATTGTACCCATTTCTATTGTTACTCAACTATCTAAAAAATATTCATTCAAAAGTTAGATATTAAGTATGGATAATAAGAATCTATTTATAGATAGTTACTTAAATAAGATTTCTGAGAAGTTTGACTCAGCAGATTTTAAAGTCGATCGAAATATAGCTTTCGAGATTTTTTCGATCGCTACGATTACCGAAAGACCATTTCAGGAAGTGTATGATGACATTCTGATTAAGGGAAGTCATGACGGTGGGATTGATGGAGCCTTATTTATTGAACAGGGTGGTTCATATACCCTGATGGTTTTTCAATGTAAGAACAGCAAAGCCCTTAAACAGAACGAACTAGACAAATTTCGGAATGATGTAAACGATCTTTTTATTCATGGCATACTTAAGCCAAATACAAGTCATATTCAGACAAAAATTGAAGAATACAAGCAATTGTCGGCTGATGGTTTCATCGTAGAGATTAGAAGATATTTTCTCTTCTCAGGTGTCAATACCGATCCTGAGAATTCTTTCAATAGTGCGATGTATAGTGCATATCATCAACCTGATGTTTTTGAAATTTGGGATTCTGAAGCTTTATATAGCAAGATTAGCCAGCTAATTAAGATTCAAAATCAACGCCAATCAATTCGATTTATTTTTCATCCCCAGACTTCAAATATTATCACTTCTGATAAGCAGGGCTTATATACATATTCTGTCGGGAATGTTCGAGCTGCAAACTTTCGGATTGAAGCAAAAGAACTATGCAAATTGGTTGAAGACGAGATTAGGGAAAATAACACTTATGAATTTCTCTTTTCTGATAATATCCGCTCCTTCCTTGGCTTTCGGGTCAGACCAAATCAAAGGATGAAGGAAACGCTAAAAGGTTTAGATACGGCGATTTATTTCCCTCTACTCAATAACGGCGTGACAGTTATTTGTGAAAGGATGGAGATTCCTGCCACCGTTCAAGCAGGAAACTATATTTTACCATCTCATAATCCAGTGATTGTAAATGGATTACAAACTACTCGCGTGATTTATGATGTTTATAAAGACGATCAACGCAAAGGCATAGATTCTCTGGAAAATGTGTATGTAAATATCCGTCTTTACGAGACGAGTGATACGGAAATCGTAGACAAGATCACCGATGCGACCAATACCCAAACACCGATTTCTTATAAAGATAAAGTTAGTAATAAGGACTTTAATATTTATGTGAAAGAAATATTTGCTAATCACAATATTGCCTATATCTCAAAACGTGGCGAGGTGTTTTCCGATCCTCTTAGCAGAAGATTGATGCCTACGATTGAAAGCGATACTTTGCTCAGATTTTGGTATGCAACTTTTTATGAACAGCCTGAAACCGCTAAAAACAGCATTTATGAAGTGATGGAAGTTATTTTTGATGCGACAAATGGTAGTCATCCATTACAAGGATTATTTGATGGGAATAAAGATTCGCCAATTTATCAGCAGTTACTTTACACATATGCTATTTATCGATATGTGAAGGATGCTAAGGGGAGATTGGAACAACAAGCAATCGAATATGCTGGACATGTGAGTGAGCTACTTGCCTATGGCATTTATAAGTATTTGGAAGCCAGTCTTAGCGAGATTATTAATCCGCCGTTCAAGCTAGAAGAAGCTTATCAGTTCGCACTCAGTACGATCACTGCCATTGTCGAAAGCCAATTAGAGTTATATAGAAGTCTAGGAAAAAATGGATTGTCTTATAGCAGCTATTTTAGAAAGCCTCGATCTAGATTTGATTACAATCAACAAGCTCATATTGTCGAAGATGATACTCTGCTTGAGAAATTAATCCGAAAATATTAGTGCGGAAAGACTAGAGAATTGTCAGGGGGGCGATGTCGATCAATCCTAAATTCTATCCTCTCTAAATTAAGCCAGCAGTTTCTTGGAGTGAGTGCAACCGCCTGTAAATGCCACCATGAGCTAAGAGATCGGTATGAGTTCCCACTTCGACAATGCGACCTCGATCGAGTACAACAATTTTATCCGCTTCCCGCACCGTACTAAGTCGATGCGCGATGATAATCGTGGTGCGTGTGCCCTGAATACGCCGCATTGCTAGCTGGATTGCCCGTTCCGATTCATAATCCAAACTGGAGGTCGCTTCATCAAATACCAACACATCAGGCTCGACCAGCAAAGCTCTGGCGATGCCTAGACGTTGCCGTTGCCCGCCCGATAGCCGCACACCACGTTCTCCCACAACCGTGTTGTAACCTTGGGGCAGCATATGGATAAACTCATTCACCCTCGCGATCGAGCAAGCTTCCTCAACCTGCTCAAATGTCGCGCCCATATTCCCATAAGTGAGATTATCCAATAGAGAGCCATTAAATACATCTACTTCTTGATGCACGATCGCCAACCGTCGCCGATAACCCGTAATGTCGAGATCTCGGATATCCTGACCATCAATCAAAATCCGTCCTTGATTTGACTCGAAATAGCGAAATAGCAGCTTCACCAAAGTCGATTTACCCGAACCAGATCGCCCCACCAGAGCGATAGTTTGATAAGGCTCGATCGATAAATTTACATCTTGAAGGACTGGGCGTTCTTGCTCATAGCTAAAGTTGATATGCTCAAATTCCACCTTGCCCGTAAATTGATACGCCGTAGTAGAGTCATTTGCATTCACCACCATGCCGTAGGCATCTCTTCCCACAGGCATCTGCATAAAATCATGAAACCGTAGCATCGAAGAAATTCGTCGAGCAAATACTTCGGCAAGATTGCTAATCGGTTCTAGCTCTGAATAAGCCATACTGGAAACAGTGAGAGTTGTGATGAAATGTCCCAGAGATATCTCTCCTTTTAGAGTCGCCAGCAAGCTGAGAGCCAAGATCAGAAATACACAAGTCTGGACAAAAGTCCGCTGGATCGTTCCCAATTTGACATAGCCGAGATGGATATCATACAGCACCACTTTAAGTTCACGATTTAGTCGATCGCGCTGTCGTTTCATCTCGATCGACTCTGTAGCAAATGCCTTGACTGTCTTGATATTTGTCACAATCTCAGAGGTGCGACTCTCGGTATTTTCCTGATGTTTGTCGAGAATTTCTTCTTTACCAATAATCCGTTTGAGATTGTGAACCGTAAAGCTGAGAATAAACACAAACGAGATCGCAAATAGAACCGCAATCCGCCACTCAATCAGCCAAATGATCGCAAAAATCCCCATGACTCGAAAAAGCTTGGGAATTAGTTGACCCGCAATTTCTGGATATGTCCAAGTATGATTTGCTAATCCTCTGGCGACTCGTCCTGCAATTCGTCCAGGGTTATTCTCATCGTAAAAATCTAGCGGCAATGTTAGAACCTTTGCGATCGCTTTTTGGGTTTGTTCGTGGCGGGCGCGTAAGGAGATATCCCAGTGAAACCAGCTACTAATCCAGGGCTGAATCGGCGCTCTGACGACGCTAACCATAAAGATTATGCCCAGCAATACGCCAAGCGATAGATATTGGCTTACTGCTAAACCTGTCACGATCGACACGTTGGTAATCAGTTGAGCAATTAGCGGATCGATTGCTTGCCCAGATAGAACATTGATAATCTGCCCAATTGTATAGGGGACGGCTAGATCGATGATTTCAAATGCACTAGATGCCGTGATGCTCCACAGAATTGCCCTTTTGTAGCGACCGTAGTAGTTAAAAATGTCTCGCAATTTTGCCATAAATATTCCTTAGCGGCTCCCTTTACTTACAGGAGCCGCTACTTACCCAAATACAAGAACTTCAGATGTATTACACTATACTACATCGATTATTTAACCCTTCCCCCAAGCGGATGAATCTTGCAGATCGGTTTAAGGGGCATGGACTTTGTAAAGCCAATTATGAACATTTCTAAAGATAAGAACCAATTCCGCAACTGGACAGGCGTTATTACCTAAAATATGGAATTAAAAGTTTCCTTAACCCGTAAATAAGCATGGATTTTGTAAAACCATTTAACGGCGATCCTCAAGATGGGCATCTATCGACCCCGATCAGTGACTCAGCGATTGTCAGAGCCTTTATTTCCAATCTGCCAATCAACCGTAAAGGGCTATCTCCCATTACGCGCGGTCTGGAAGTTGGCTTGGCTCATGGCTATTTCTTGGTTGGGCCTCAAATTTTGCTTGGTCCAGGTCGGGACTATGCAGCAGATCCTTATTTGGCTGCTCTGATAACAGCAGTCTCAATTGTGGTCCTAGGCACGATCTCGCTCAATGCTCATGGTATCGTCTCACGCAAAAGTGCGGCTGAAAGCCCAGCAGGTACTCCTACTCTGCTAACTTCAGAAGGCTGGAGTGAATTTGCTGGTGGATTTTTTGTCGGCGGATCTGGCGGAGCTTTCTTTGCCTACTTCTTACTTGATAAGTTCTCAAGCATTGATGCCATTTTCCGTGGCTTGGTTAACTAGACTTAGTTAACTGGGCTTGGTCTTTCTTTCGGTAGTTTTTTGAAACCACTTAACTTTCTTATAGGAAATATTTGATATGACAGGTTCATACGCTGCTTCGTACTTGCCTTGGATTTTGATCCCTGTTACCTGCTGGCTCTTGCCTGTGGTGACGATGGGGTTGCTTTTTCTGCACATTGAAAGCGACGCTTAGTTTTAGCTAGTTTCTTTCGATCGAAATTAGCTAAAATCTCAGCTCAAAAGCAATAAGCCGCCAAATCTGATTCAGATTTGGCGGCTTGCTTATCAGGGACTAAGCCATTACTAGTTATGAGCTATAAAAATCAGGCTTAGATCTCAACGAATCTAAGCCTGACAGTAAGTTTGATTTAACTCCAGATCGATCGAATATTTAACCGACGCTCACGCCAGCTTGTCTTACTTCTCGTTCTAGGGCTTCAACCAAGCGTGAATCATCATTAGCTCTTGCTACATCCAAGCGATGCTTCAGTGAGGCGGCAATGCTAGCTTGATGATTAGCAGCAGCTTCTAACTTCCGTTCGTTAATTACTCTTTTGTCCATGATGAACTTTCCTCCTTGGCAGTTTATGTATATCACCTGAAACCAATATACCACGATCGTAGGTAAGTCTAGTGAATTTTCGTAACAATAGATACAAAAAATGATTAAGCTGGCGTGAACTTATACTGAACTTATACTGAAACTTATACGTAAGCAACATTAATCCGATCGATCGCGTCTCTAACTCTTGGAAAATTCCGTAGATTGGAAGTGTTAGCAAATTTGGAACCGAGGTATTAGGATGAGTACAGTTACAAATTAAATTGACGATCGATCGGGTTTGAGCACATAAAATCATTCGACTATGCAACCTCCCATTTCACCAGGTACAGTTCTGCGCGATCGATACATTGTCAAGCAGGTAATCGGACAGGGAGGTATGGGGCGCACCTATACGGCACAAGATACCGAGCGCTTTAACGAAATTTGCGTCCTCAAAGAATTTATTCCCGCCACGCAATCGCCAGAAATCATCATCAAGGCGAAAGAACTTTTTCAACGCGAAGCCAATACGCTGTACCAGATCAGACATCCCCAAGTACCAGAGTTTCGGGCCACCTTTGAGGCTGATAGCAGATTGTTTCTGGTTCAAGATTATGTCGAGGGCAAAAATTATCGCACCCTGATGAACGATCGACGTATGCAGGGCAATCATTTTACCGAAGCAGAGATTATTACCCTATTTCAGCAAGTCCTACCCATCCTCAGCTACCTGCACAGCCGCAACATTATTCATCGAGATGTGTCGCCTGAAAACTTAATGCTGCGGAACCGCGATCGACTACCTGTTTTGATCGACTTTGGCGTGGTCAAAGAAGCCGCCACCCAATTACATTCTCAGGCAGGCTTGCCCCAATCGACCATGGCGGGTAAGTTGGGTTATGCCCCACCCGAACAGATGCAAAGCGGGCGGGCTTATGCCAGCAGCGATCTCTACGCTTTGGCAGTAACTGCGCTTGTGCTTTTGACAGGAAGAGAACCCCAAGAACTGTTCGACGATCACAGTCTGTCTTGGCATTGGGAGCAATTCACCACGATTAGCCCCAATCTGGCGCAAGTAATTAACCGTATGTTGAGCTACAAGCCTGCTCAGAGATTTAGTAGTGCTGAAGAAGTGATCCAAGCTTTACAACTGAATCAAGCTTCACTATCTGAGGTTAAGACCTATGCTGTGGGACGACCAGTCGCACCTAACTCAGTCACAGCCTTGCCCGAAAGAACTGTCTATGCTAACAATCAAAATCATCTAGCTATTCCACCGCAACAGCAACTCAGTTCCCAGCCCGATCGAGGAATCAATGTGTTCTGGGGAATTTTACTGGTGGTGTTTTCTGGTGTAGCTTCTTGGTCGATCGCCTCACTGATTTTTGGTCGCACTGCTTCGATCGACCCCACCCCAACACCCACTCCCACTGTTAGCACACCCATCCCGACACCCACTGCCACAATTACCAACGTTAACAAAAACCTAGAGTTTGAGCAAAATCCGAATAATGCCAGTGTTACAGGCAAAGTCACCACAGATCGAACCATTACTTACCGTCTGAATGCAGTTAAGGGACAGAAGATGACTGTTTCTCTGACTGGGCAGGGCTTGATCATGACGCTGAAGTATGTCGATCAAAAACCAATTGATAACACTTCCAGTAATATCGACTTAGGTTATTGGTCTGGCAGATTACCCGCAACTGGAGCTTATTTCATCATCATTGCCACAACTTCTGGTGTAACCGAAAGTGACTACAATCTAGATGTTCAGCTAGAAACTCCCACGCCGAAACCAACTCCTAGCCCCTCGCCCAGTCCTACTGTCACACCGACTCCAGACCCTACGCCTACACCAGAACCCACACCCACCGAGAGTGTCCCTGTTCCTTCTAGTAAGAGTTTTAATGGGAATTTGCGATCGGGTGATGTCAAGACTTATCCGATCACGGTGCGTGATGGTCAAGCTCTGGTGGTAATTCTCAGAGAAGGGCTGGACGATGTACGTTTAGAGGTGCTCGATCCTAGTGGTAACCCTGTTTACGGTCGTGTGAATAATAATTCGTTGCAGGTTGATAGCACTCAGGCGGGAACGTATCAAATTCGAGTCAGTTCTCGGAAGGATTCTGCTACTTCTTTCGCCTTTGATGTTAGTGCGAGGTAGTTAGTGATGTCTGGATGTTCATATCTCTTGCAAATTTAATCTAAAAACATCTATTTGAAGAGATGGGAAAGGGCTCATATCATATTACAAAAAGTATGGATAATAGAATCCAGTTTCGCGATCGCACAGCATTGATTGCGACAATGCATCATAAAGAATTAGCGATCTCCTCCATTTTACAAACCTTGGGATTGCGAGTTACAGTTCCAAAAGACTTTAATATCAATTTTAATAGTGATTTATTTGGTACTTTTACCCGCGATGTCGATCGACCTGCCAGTCAAATCCAAACGGCTAAAATAAAGGCAGAGAAAGCATTAGATTTAATCGATCTAGATTTAGCAATTGCCAGTGAAGGTAGTTTCTTTCCGCATCCTCTTTTAGGTATTCCCTACAATCGTGAGCTAGTATTGATGCTCGATCGACAGCATAATTTTACAGTTTATGGAGAATCCCTTTCTGTCGATACAAATTTTGCTCATCAGGCGATTTCTAGCTACGAGCAGGCTTATAAATTTGCGCTCAAGGTAGGTTTCCCCGATCATGCAGTCGTACTCATGCTCAATGCCCAAACCTCGGCAAAAGAGGCCATTCATAAAGGTATTAACTCTGAAGATTTACTCAAAGCATCGGTGGATGAACTGTTAGGTCGATCGACTCAAATCCACATTGAAACTGATATGCGCGCCCTCTACAACCCCACTCGGATGAAAAATATTGCCAAAGCCACCCAAGATCTGGTTCGCAAGCTCCAACAACTTTGCCCCAACTGTAATTTTGTGAATTTTGATGTGGTGGAACGGCGGTCTGGCTTGCCCTGCGAACTTTGTGGGCTTCCTACTCAACTAACTCAAGCGCATCTGTATCAATGCGATCGATGTCAGTTTCAACAAGAGGTACTATTCCCCGATCGAATCCTGAAAGCTGACCCAATGTATTGTTCTTATTGCAATCCTTGAAATCAGTCGCGGGGATTAATGGCACTGCAATTAAAGGGCACTGGTTCCGTTGCATGGGTGATTGTAAAGCATTACTGAGTCTAAACTAGAGCAATAACGAGTTGTCGTCTAAAAAAGTTGCCAAATGGACTATTTTCTCATTCTTGCCCATGCTGCAATCAGAATGAATTGCATTCCCACACCAAATATATGACGCAAGCTCATGGTTTGCGGACGATCATGCATTGTCCGACATATACTACAGTGAGAGTTTTGCAACTCCAATAGCAGGGCTAGGAACACCACTGAGTCGGATCATTGAGATTCTCAAGGCAAGAACTAAAGGGATGAGTCTCAACGCGATAAGTCGTACATTTGATGTGTCAAAGAAAAGCGTGATTGATTGGGAGAGACGTTTAGCTGGTCTGAAACCAACCTTAATGCTCTATGCTTTGCTCCATAAGTTCATTCATCAGGAAATAGAAGTTAAAGGTTTGCTCGAACATTTAGCTTTACTACGGAAATTTTGCCATTACTGGTTTAGAGTATATTGCGATCGAGGGCACAAAGACCCTTTCATTCTCGAAAAAGTTGGAAAACCATTTTGGAGTTATTTGGCTTTTCATTCACCACTACAACGTATCCTCACAGGTTTAGGACTACCTAATTTTGGAGACATAATAGGGGTATGCGGGGAAAATAGTTAATTTCGACTTAGACTGGAATGTATGTTAGGTATGTGCAAGCTCTCGGTAGGGTGTAGTAGCAACATCACGTCAGCAAATGTATCGATCTCTATATTTCTCGAAATCACCTTAGCTTCTAATCGTTGCCACAAATCCGAATCTTCAAGTAACTGCAAATTGCGATAAATTAAATGTCATTGAGCTTGCTCCAAAATCCAGAAAAACTGCAAACAAGGCTAAAAGAGATTCCTCTGGAGCCTGGTGTGTATATGATGCGCGATCGAAACGACCAAACGCTCTATATTGGCAAATCTAAGAGTTTAAGAAATCGAGTCCGCTCCTATTTTCGCAGCAGTCAGGATCTCTCGCCTCGGATTGCGATGATGGTGCAGTTGGTAAACGAGATTGAGTTTATCGTCACTGATACCGAAGCCGAAGCACTCGCCTTAGAAGATAATCTGATCAAGCAGTACCAGCCCTACTACAACGTCCTGCTCAAAGACGACAAGAAATATCCTTACGTCTGCATTACTTGGTCAGATGACTATCCACGCATCTTTATCACCCGCCGCCGTACCCAACCAAGTGCCAAAGATCGATGTTATGGGCCTTATGTCGATACTCATGCCTTGCGTCGGACATTGGGCATAATCAAGCGCATCTTCCCGTTAAAGCAACGCCCGAAACCGATATTTAAAGATCGTCCTTGCCTGAATTACGATATGGGATTATGCCCAGGTGTGTGCCAGCGACTAATTAGCCCAGAGGAATATCACAAGACGATGCAAAAGGTGGCGATGATCTTCCAAGGGCGCACGAAGGAACTAACTGATACCCTGACTGAGAAAATGGATATTGCGGCGGCTGATTTGGATTTTGAGAAAGCCGCAATCGTGCGTGACCAGATTAATACACTTAAAACTTTGGGAGCCGATCAAAAAGTCTCTCTCCCCGACGATACGATTAGCCGCGATGCGATCGCTTTAGCCAGTGACGAGAACCGTGCTTGCATTCAACTATTTCAGATTCGGGCGGGGCGGTTAGTTGGTCGTTTGGCATTCACCGCAGACAGCCAGAGCGATACGCCCGACATGATCTTACAACGGGTACTAGAGAGTCATTATCAAGGTTGTGAACCAGTCGAAATCCCTGCGGAGATTCATACCCAATTAGAATTACCCGAAGCCGAAATCCTCAGTGCGTGGTTGAGTCAAAAGCGAGGCAGGAAGGTGAATATTTCCACGCCACAACGCCAACTCAAAGCCGAACTGATTGAGATGGTGGAACGTAATGCTCAATATGAACTCGCTAGAGTACAAAAACAAGTCGATCGAAATACTCAAAGCCTAGAAGGATTGACCGCGATGCTCGATTTATCCGATCTACCGCATCGGATCGAAGGCTATGACATCTCCCATATTCAAGGTTCTGATGCTGTTGCTAGTCAGGTCGTGTTTATTGATGGCTTACCTGCGAATCAACACTATCGCCATTACAAAATCCGTAACCCTGAAATTATGACGGGACATTCGGATGACTTTGCCAGTCTCGCTGAAGTGATTGGGAGAAGGTTTAGGAAATACGCCAACCAAGATCCAGAGGCATTAGCGGTACTATGCCAAGATCGGGATTTCCCCGATCTGGTGATGATCGATGGTGGCAAGGGACAACTTTCGGCAGTGATGGCGGTGATTGAGAATTTGGGATTGGCGGATCGGCTCAATGTAATTAGTTTGGCGAAAAAACGCGAGGAAATATTTTTACCAGGTCAATCTAAACCGCTAGATACCGATCCTGAAGATTCTGGTGTGCAACTTTTACGCCGACTGCGAGATGAAGCCCACCGATTTGCCATCACTTTCCATCGCAAGAAGCGTAGTCAAAGAATGCATCGATCGCACCTCGACCAAATTCCTGGTTTAGGGCATCATCGCCAAAAGCAATTACTCGCTAAATTCCACTCGGTGGAGTACGTGCGTCAAGCCACGATCGAGCAGATTGCCAACACTCCAGGCATCGGTGCTAAGCTTGCTCAACAAATTTATGCTCATTTTCATCCACATTAGTCGGAAATGTTTCAGATTAAGTTATGGTTGTAGATAGATTCAAGATAAAAACTCTCGGTTTTTAGCACACCTGTAGGATCTGTGTAGCTTTTTCTGGGTACTGGGCTTGTACCACAGGCTGGTGATTACTTTTTACCGCGAATACAAAGGCTTTGTGCCTAGATATCAGTTGGACATCAGTAGTTGGACATCAGGTTTAACGCTGCTGTCATAATTTGTTTTCTAAGAAATTACAAAAAACAGTGGCGAATTCAAAAGAATATGTCATATTGTCTGCAAGAATTTGATGATCGAATTTTAGATTAGTCGGATTTGTGTGGAAAACTTTATGTCAACAGCTCAGATGCGTGATTTAGTCATAGAAATAAATAGTTTGCTCAGTCGCCCCATTGGTTCGGCAGCTAGGGTGTTGTCGGGGCAACTGATTGGTCAGAGGGAGCAACTAAAACATCTGAGATCTGGACTAGAGCATACCCAAGATCCTGAAGAATTTGAGGAGTTGCAGCGAGAATGCGAATTTTTGATCGGGCAAATTCAATCCCAGCAGAAACAAATGCAATTCGAGCCACCGCTAGTCGCAAAACTAGTTCGATTGGCAGATCGGATCGCCGATCCATTTGCCGATCGACCCGATCGACCAGTTCCACCCGCAGCCATCCAACTGCCAACTTTTACCCACTCGCCTAAATTACCTCAAGTATTGCCTCAAGTATTATCAGTTCCAACTGCCGACTCGATCAAGGAGATAAGTGACATGGCTAATCGAATATCTGACCCCGCAACTACGCTTGGAGCCGAGGAGATTGCGGCGATCGTGCGCCAAACCATGTCACAAACCCTAGCAGTTGAACGGGCTTTGATCGTTGGCGAAGTCAGTGCCAATCTGAGGAATTTGATCGAGTCACAAAATCGATCTCAAGCTAGTGGGGAACTCCAAGAACTCGATCGACAAAAGCAAAATCTGCGCCAAGAGATTGTCAGGCTAGAGCAAGATCGCCAATTGCTTTTAGAGCAGTTTAAAACCGAGGCATCTCGCGATCGAGCAGTATTTGAACGCAATGCTGACCATACCGCTTCGATCGAAAGCTCAATCCAGTCTTTAGACAGCTATGTGCGAGATCGAATCAAGCATGAGATCCGCCAAGAGGTTGCCGAGGAACTGGCTCAGACCCTAGCTAGTCAGCCACAAAACTCTTTGCCATCGACGACTTCAGTTGTTGCCAATGCGATCGAGCAGGAATTGATCGAAAAGATTAAGCAGCAGACCGATCGTTTTTTGCTGGCTTTAGATGCCATGTTCACGTCCACTTTCCAGTCCTTGGAACATAATATTCAGGGGCATCAAGTTTCTATATCAGAGCATTTTGACCAGATGCACGATAAAGAACTAACTGGGGAGGCATTACTCGACAGCCTAGTAGATCGCATCCATCATCAGATTGGGGTGCTGCCATCGATCGAACCTGAACTTGAACCGCAGATCGCCGAAGCTGACAATTCGATCGAACCACCTGTGTCAGAATCGGTCGAGAGTTTGGATGAAGAATTGCTTGAGAGTTTGATTGCTGGCAGTTTAGACGCAGAAGAATTAACTAGCATTCAGGAGGTGATGCCATCCCCCCAGGATTTGGCTCCAGCACTGGAGGAGGATAGCCCCGATCCGCTTGACTGGTTTGGGGAACTGCAAGGACTTTCAATGCCAGAATCAGAGCTAGAATCACCCAGCCTTGATTTGGCTCCAGAAGTAGCTTTGCCGCCAGAATTAGAAACACCAGAACCTATCCTCAGTTCATATACAGAATCAGAAGCCCCAGTTTTAAGCCCTGATGTTTATATCGATCGACTCCTACTCGATCGAAGCCAAGAAGAGGACTTCAGTAACTTTTTGATGGAGATGGAAAGTGGCGAAGCATCTGAAACAGAAAGCCCCACTCAGCTCGATCCTGAAGATAGATTCAGATTTAGATCGGATGATTTTAATGATCTTGATGTCGATCCAGACTTCGATCCCGATGCCATTACTCTGCTCGCCGACTACAGAATCCCCGATCGAGAAACGCCTGAACCTCTTGACGAAGACCCCGAACTCTTGGCGTGGTTAGACCAAAAATCTGAGCCGCAATCATCTCAAGAATCGATCGGTAGTGTTGACGAAGACCTCGACCTCTTAGCTTGGCTAGAAAGCAAATCTGAATCTGAGGCGATGATCGGTAGTTCGTTCTCAGAATCATCAGTCGATCGAGAAACGTTATCATCCTGGCCAGAAGAAGATCAGCTCCCTGCCGAAGGGATCTCCGACATCGACTCAATTCCTGTCTCGGAAGCTGGGGCTGAAGACTTGATCGATCTAATTGGGATTAATGCGGCTGATGATGCCCGCAACTCGGATGAATCACTCATCCTCCTCCCAGATGTGGAATCGGTTAGTCGGATGGATTGGGTGGATGATAATAGTGTGCTCAAAGACCTGACGGCTGACCTCGAAAACCTAGATGCTGGGTTGGGGCTTAGCCCTTTGATTGCATCCAACCTCGAACTGATGATTCGGAATACTCCCTTTTCTCAGAACGATGTTCGATCGAATCCATCTGCACAAGTAGGCGAAGAAAATCCTTCGATCGCAAAGTCACAAGTAACAGATTTACAACTAGATCAGCTCGCTGAAATTCCCGAAATTGTTGAAGATGTTGAAGCTCTATTTGCCGATATCCCTGAACAGAGTGATTTTGCAGGTGATGAGGACTTATTTATTGATTCATTTTTAGATCGTATCGTTGGTGAGGCAAGTGAAACGATCGAATTAACTCCACCAGTAGAAGATGTTGAAGTCGAGACGCATGAGGACATCTCATCCTCTAATTTAGTGTCTGATTTAGGAATTGATTTGGCGATGATTCCTGATATTGTCGAAGACCCTGAATCTCTATTTAGTGAATCAACTTCCGATCATTCCCTTGACGATTCTGCAACAGATCAGGATGAATTAGATGAGTTTTTTGCTGAATTTCCTAGTATTAGTCCCGATCTCGTTTCTACAGATATTTCTGAATCAGTCGATTCCGATGCTGACACATTACTGCTAGAGCCACCCACTAAGGACACTCAAACTGCTTCACCTGAAGTTGAAACCGTTTTAAGCTCGTCAGAAGCATCTTTCGATCGAGAACTATTAGATTTAATGGAGAGCCTAGATCTAGACTTAGATTCAGATGATCATGTCTCGTTGCCTGACTTGCGACTGGTCGAAGAATTTGAAACAGTTCTCCAAGGATTTGCCGATAACGATGATTTAAATATGCTTTTGGGCGATTTGGAGTCACCCTTGTTTACTCAAGCAGACGTGCAGATGGAGCTTAATCAAAATCCTCCATTAGATCTTGAGACTGATGATCGAGACCTTGAAGAAGATGTCCTTTCTGATGAATTGTTGATTGCGATCGAAGATGCCAGATTGACCAAGTTTGCCGATCGAACTTCTTGGGAAGATGACTCTGACCCAGTTGAGGATGAGCCTTTATCCCAAGTCGAGAAGCAGTTAACTGAGTTTGCCGATACCGAGCCTTCATGGGAAGAATTTATTGCCAATGCTGAAACGCCCACAGGTATGTCAGTAAGTGATTTAGGTTGGGATACTGGCGGTCTCAATTCACCTAGAGATAATCCTGAAACTACTAGCTTTATCAGCTTTTTGGAAGCAGAGAGTGAAGCTGAGAGTAATACCAATTTCCTCGATGTCGATAGCGTTGAAGTCAATATCTCGATCGATCTTCAAGTCGCGGCGATTCCTACTCCAGCCATCCCAACTGTAGCGAAACCACCGAATTACCAGATCGACGACACTTGGTTTTTAGGCGTAGATTTTGGTAGTACCGCAATCCGTGCCAGCATCCTCAATGCCAATACAGGAGAAATTTATCCACTCTCATTCGATCGATCTCCAACCTTGAAGAGCGTTGCCGTGTTTGTGCCTGAAGAAAATAGTGGCGATCCTGTCGAATCAACGATTACGCTGACTTTATCGCCTGATTTACCAACAGATTCGATCGAAGATCCACAAGTTTTGCCGCGAACTGGGAATGGTAATGGTTCTAGTAGTGGCAAATCGCCCAAATACATCTCTGGTTTCAAGCATTTACTCAAGCTGGGCTTACCCTACAACGGGATCAATTCATGGCAGCCAGTAGTGCAATGGCATGGCACGCAAAAAATTACGCTGCGGTGGGTAATGGCAGTGGTAAAACAGCTTTTGCTCGAAATCAAATCAGCAACCCATCAAGATTTACCTGATGCTGAAGCAATTTTGGCTAACCTGAGTGGTGTAATTTTGGGGCATCCACCCGAATGGTCAGATACCTACGCGCTCAATCTCAGAGAGGCAGTGCTTCATGCTGGCTTAGTCAGCCAAGCGGAACAGGTGATGATCGCGGAGCAGTCGATCGCGCCTTTACTCACGCTGATTCATGCCAATCGATCGCCACAGCAGATTACCTTAGCGATCGACTCTGGAACTGTCACAACCAGCTTGTTACTGATCAAAGGCAATCCTGACGGCATCAAACGCTCCGATCTTAACTACCGCAGTTTTGACTACGCTGGGGCAGGGATCGATCAAGATATTGTGACGCAGTTGCTCTATCCTCATTGGCGACTGATTACTAACCCAGAGCGAGATGCTTGCAACCTCGAACATCTGGAACTACCTGCGCCAAGTCATTCTGACCCCGCAAACCGCGCCCTGTTGCAGCAGTATCTATTAACTTCAACTGTGGGCGAAAAATTGCTCGATGTTGCCGAGCAGTTAAAATTAGAACTATCCAATCGACCCCAAAGCGAGCAATGGATGGCAGAAGTGAATGGACTACCTCTGATCGTATTGCGCCGCGAACTCGAAAGTCAGGTGTTTTTGCCATTCCGCCAAAGTCTCAATCATCAACTTAACGATCTGCTGAGTAACTCTGGGATTTCGACCGAAGATATCACTGAGGTCTGGCAGATTGGTGGCACGATGGCAATTCCATTCATCACTAGTTGGCTAGAACAAAAGCTGCCGAATCTGCAGAAAATTACGCCTTTGCCAGATTCGATCGTGGCTGATGGTTTGGCAGTAGCACCACTCTATCGTCATCTGCTCAACGTTGCCCGTCAGCAGTATTCCGATTATTTCCTCCTCCAAGAAATGTGCCGACTCAATCTCCAAAATGCTGTGAGTTTCACTGGTCTGATGCATCAATTACAAAACCGTGGCATCAATACTAGAGCTTGCCGCGATCGAATCGGGAATATTCTCCAAGGCGACCTCCCCGCAGGACTCTTCCCTTGGCTGGAGCCAGAAAAAGGGATTGTTTTACTTGACCCTGCGATCGATCCTGAATTATTCACTGGCAGACTGTTTGAGCCAGAAACTGATGGTACTTATCAACCGAATTTGAGCAAGTTCCAATTGTTACGCGCTTATCTCCAATCAATCTTAGGCACGATGCACCAAACCCTCAATGAACCACTAGTATTTCCTGAGGTTGTGATATGCAGGTAGCACTGAGGCAGTTAGTCGTTCCCACTGGACAGCAATTACTGATCAGAGATGTGAGTTGGCAGATGTATGAGGACATCCTAGTAGAACTGGGCGAAAGACGGGGGACGCGGATCAATTACAGTCAGGGCATGTTAGAGATTATGGCTCCACTACCCGAACATGAGGATGATAAGGCGATTATCGGTGATTTAATCAAGGTGATTTTGGAGGAGTTAGATATTGAGTTTAGGAGTCTGGCTTCTACTACTTTTAAAAATCAAGCCATGCAACAAGCGATCGAAGCTGATGACTGTTTCTACATCGAGCATGAGGCTTTGATTAGAGGGAAGAAGCGGATCGATTTAACGATCGATCCACCGCCAGATTTAGCGATCGAAATCGATCTTACTTCTCGTACCCGTTTCAATAATTATCAAGCTTTAGGCGTGAGTGAACTGTGGCGATTTGATGGAATCAGGCTCCAAATCAATGTCTTGCAGAATGGGGAGTATATTGAGTCAACGATCAGTCCCAATTTAGGCGGCTTGGAACTAGGACAAATTGTGCCTGAGTATTTGGAACGCAGTAAAGTTTTAGGTCGCAATGCCACAATCAGAAGGTTTCGGGCTTGGTTAGGAACGGAAATAAATAAGCTAGGCAAATCAGAATAGCCTGAATCAGTAAAGTGCTGTAACGGTCGTGTTGAGCGGTTGTCAGAAAACTTCGCAATTCACTAAGGACTTGAGTAAATCCGCTCCAACACGGTTTAGACCGCGCCTCACCGATCGCCTTGCACTACTTCAGAGCTTCGACTGTAACTAGACCGCCCTCGATCGCCTCAATCTGGAGCTTATAACCCACATTCCGCTCGTAATGGAAGAGGAAAATAATTAAAATTCAAAACAACCGTTTAGCAATGGTTTCAAGGATCTACCTAAAAATATATGATTCTCAATAAATTAGCATTATTGAGATTTGACCCTCAAGCAATACCCAAGGCTTCGGCTCCGCTCAGCCAGCGAAAATCTAGCTCCCTGAGCGGAGTCGAAGTGAACTGCAAAAACTAGAAACAGAACTACTCGA
>Ga0209591_10003708_pt1 | contig 17644 bp, 10 predicted proteins | sample MAT01_FD_187207 | JGI IMG/M metagenome (GOLD analysis project Ga0209591, IMG submission 187207) | Freshwater microbial communities from Lake Fryxell liftoff mats and glacier meltwater in Antarctica - MAT-01 (SPAdes) (version 2) | ecosystem: Environmental > Aquatic > Freshwater > Ice > Liftoff... | reverse complement strand
TGGGGTAATATTGGTTTTTGTGATGATTGTTGGTGGGTTAATCAATGGTTCTATGAATGCCCTTAATTTTTCTACTACAAAGATAGAATCACCAAAAACTAATCAGCAAACAACAGAAGAACCAGTCAATGACGAGACTGGACAAAATAAAACAGCTTTAGCTCTAACTAGCCAAAATGCCGAATTTCAGAAAATCCGCAATCAAAAAGCAGAAGCATCACCTAGTCCGACATTCACACCTGTTCCGGTAGCTCCTCCACCACCAACAAGAACAATACCGCAACATACACAACCAGTAACAGTTTCAAGAAATCCCTCTCCACCGAGAATTAATACGCCTCCTACACGCTCAATACCAGTTTCTCAAGCTCAACCTCAATCAAAACCAGTAGTACGAGTAACCCCCAATGCGAGTCCGGCTGTAAAAATTCAACAATTGGACCCGATGCAACAATGGCTTGCTGTTGGAAACGTTGGTAGTTTCAGTAGTTCAGTCAACTCTGATGATGAACAATTAAACGCTAGTGGGATAAAAGGGGGAATAGGGGAAAGTACAGAAGTTAAGAATGAAACTACTGCACAAACAACTGATTATAATGCAAAGCGCATTTTAGTTGGTAGTACTACAGAAGGACGGCTAGAGACACCAATATTTTGGGGGACTGGTGATGATATCGGTCAAAATTACCTGATTAAGATATCTCTTCCTTTGAAAGCATCAGATGGTAGTGAAGTTTTACCCACGGGATCTTATTTGGTAGCTCAATTGACTAATTCAAATGGGTCAGGATTTGCCCAATTGCGCGGGGTTTCAGTTTTAATTAATTCCGATGGTAACACCCAAGAAAAGAAACTACCAGAAAACGCTATTTTAATAATGTCTAAGAACGGCAGTTTTTTAAAAGCCGAATCTCGTCAAGGTAGCAATTTAGGAGGTGATTTGATGTCGGCTGTAATTGCCGGGGTTGCCAAAGCTGCTGAGATCCAGAATCGCCCAACAAGCCAAGTTACGAATACTTCTTATGGAGTTTCATCAAGTGTCACTACTAATGATCATAGAAATATAACTGCTGCTTTTGGTGAAGGTGCATTTAATAATGTTCTTGAAGGAGTTAAAGCATCTTCTGTTCGACGTTCTCAGCAATTAAATAGCCAAGAAAAAGTATTTGTTGTGAGTGCAGGTACGACTGTTCAAATATTTGTTAATCAAACTATTGCGTTATGATCAGCTTCTTGCAGAAAACAGGAGGAAGAGAAAATTTGAAAGTAAAATACTTTTCCTTAACTAAAAGCGTATTATTTGGCTTATTAGTTCTTAGTCAATCTCAAGTTTTAGCTAGTAGTGGAGCTAGAATAGTTTACTCACAAGATGCTCAAGGTGTTAACTCAGTTGGGATTGAGTTAAAAGTTTGGCAGGGGTATGGAGTGACGATCAACTTTATTCCTACAGGCGAAGTCATCAAGCAAGTCTGGATAGGTGATCCTTCGCGGATTTCCTTTACTTCTAATGGAAATCTCTGTCAGAAAAATAGTAATTCATCTAATGATTCTACAGACAATTGTGGTAATGACGGTGCAACAGTTTTATTTTTACGTCAGATTAAACCTCTAAAGTTTCCTAATATGACCAATAGCGTTGACGGAAGTACACAAATTACTGTAATTACTATTGGTGATGTTGGTCAAAAGCAGTATCAGTTCAAACTAACTCCAGCGACAGGTCAACCAGCTTATACAAGCTTGATAATCAAGCCCGATTCCGCAAAGCCAGCACCTCTTTTATTAGTCCAATATCAGCCAGGGAACGCAACTACTAAAAAACCGAATATTCCAAAACAAGCCTCAACTTCTATTGATAATCAAAATGTTATTGCTGCTAGTAATACATCTGCCAGAAAAATTTTAACTCCAGGTAGTTCAATAGTAAGAGATGATGCTAATGCTGTTGCTTACGGTTTAACCATTGCAAATCGTAATGGGCAAGTTAAAGCAGGTTCAACTACCTGGAACAAAGCTCAAGATGCAATTAAGTTGCTCCGACAGGGTAACAGTAGACAAGAAGCTGTTTCTCGCTCTGGTATTGAGGAAAAAGTGTTTAATCAATTAATTCAATGGGGACGACAAGAATGAGTATTAAAAATTATTTATTAACTGCTACAGCTTTAATTCCACTTATCTTCTGCGCCCCATCTCTAGCTGATACTCCTACAATTACCTATTCTCAAGGTAAATATCAAGCTCAAGCCCCAGACTGGTCGAAAATTACCTGGGGAAATCTCCCACCAGTTCAGCAGCCAGGATATGTGAGCATTCCCCAAAATCTCATTTCAGTGTTTGGATATGACCCATCCCGTTCATGGTCAGCAGGACAGAAGACAGATTCAATTGTGATGTTAGGAGATGCTGATGATGCCTTTAAAATGTCTGACTTAACGCTCAACTCTATCGCACAGATTACACCAACCTCAGAAAAACTGACACTACGAGATTTTGGACTAATGCAATGGCAAACCCCTAAATCTTTAGTTAAAGCCATTCCAGAATTAGGTAATCTCTCCGTTAATCAAGTCCCACCCCTTGAAGATTTATTGAGTAAAGCTGGGATCTCCAACTATGGGACAATTTCTGAGATTGTAGAATATAATCCCCAGGTTGCGAATCTCAAATTAGGTCAAATAGACTTGAGCAAATATTCTTTAGATTCCATACCGGGACTCCACGATACGCCTTTGAAAGACTTCCAATCTTGGCAGCAAAGTTACATCAACCAAGTCCCTGGCTTGAACCAAGTACCTTTCAATAAGATGCCCCAACCGATTAATTCTGGTATTGGTGTTGTGGGCATTGCTTCTGTGGTGCTTGGTACTTCTGAAAGAGGTGATGCTAAGGTTGGAAATAATTATTTTATCTCTGGCAGTGTCGTAAGGGGGGATAAGACTGTACCTACTGCTTGTCCTGCTGCTAAAGAATGCTCCTATCTGGAAATGGGCGATTTTGCCGGTGAAAAGGGAGCATTATATGGTAAACGCTGGGCATCTGGTTCATCACAGCAGGTAAAAGGTGGTTACGGTTTCTTGGCTGCGGTCAATGGTGGTAAAGAACCTACGGGACGACTGGTATATGGTAATGGCTTCAAGGTTATCTTAACTGGAGTAAACGAATCTAAAGGCACCGCAGACTTTGGCTTAAATTTTAGAATATGTGTCCGTCCCCCCTTTATGGCTAAGACTTGTACACCTTACTTTATTGGTCCTATACCTTGGATACCAGTAAATGAAAATAATTTAGTTATTGTCGGAACTGGAGGATGACCGAACAATTCGCAATTCTGAATAATTTTGAATTATTAATCCAACAATTTTGAAGCAGGGGGGGGAGATACCGGCTTGACTAAAACTACTTCATCAGTAGATCCTAACCAGTTTATTCCACCAGGACTCACTGATGCACTAATTTCCCCCGCCGGATTGGGGTTACTTGCTTGTGGTGCAGTGATTGTAATAGCCAAATATATTGATGCCAAAGGGGGTAAGGCTAAACTAGCTACTGCTCGGTGGGGTGGTAGTGGTGAAAAAAGAGCGGCTCTATTACTGGGGTGTAAACAAATAAATAAACGTCAACATAACCGGGTGTGTTTATATGTTGGCACTCCCAAAAATACAAGAAGTGAAATTGTCAATGGCATCAGGAAAACCCAAATTCCTGAAGATGCCAAAACCCTTTACTTTCCAGAAGCACAACGAGGGATTTTAGTTTGTGGTGGTCCAGGGAGCGGAAAGTCATTTTCAATGATTAACCCTCTAATTCGTTCCGCAGTTGATCAGGGCTTACCTCTGGCTTTGTATGATTTCAAGTACGCCTCCCAGGAATCAGCTACAGCCGCATCTAAAGGGCAAGCGCCAATACTTGCAGGGTATGCACTAGAACGCGGTTATCATGTCACTGTGCTTGCCCCAGGCTTTGCAGAGTCAGCAGTTGCTAATCCTATAGACTTTCTTCGTAATAATGAAGACTCGGAAATGGCGCGGCAGTTAGCAATCACGCTAAATCGAAACTTTCAACTCGGACAAAAGGATTCTGGAAACAGTTTTTTTACCAATGCTGGAGATCAGCTGGTGCAAGCTGTTTTCATGCTGGCGAAAGGAACAGAGTACCCAGATATTATGATGTGCCAAGCAATTCTAGGGTTGCCAAAGTTAGTTAAGCGCATGGAGCAAGCAGAAAATCTGAATTTCATGGTCAGAGAGGCTTTCGCACAGTTTGTATCTGTCTCAGGTTCCCCAGAAACAGCAGCTAGTATTGTCGGTACAGCTAGCGGATTGTTCAGCCGATTTATGGTTCCCTCGGCATTAGCAGCGTTCTGTGGAAAAACCAATATCCCATTGGATTTGAAGGGACGGCAGATGGTGATTTTCGGGATGAACAAAGAGAAGCGTGATGTAATCGCCCCTTTGCTAGTCTCGATTCTGCATCTATTAGTTAGCCGCAATGTGGCTAACAAACGTACTTGTCCTTTTGTGTTGGGGATTGATGAATTACCTACATTATATTTACCAGCACTGGTTGATTGGCTGAATCAAAACCGCGAGGATGGACTAATTTCTATCTTAGGTTTACAAAATCTCTCAATGCTGATTGAATCTTATGGGGAAAACACAACTAATGCCATATTTGGTGGTTGTGCTACCAAAGCATTCTTTAACCCCCAGGATGATGTAGCCGCCGAACGATTTAGTAACTTTTTAGGTGAAGAGGAAATTAAGTATAAACAACGTTCTCGGTCATCAGGTGGAAAAGGAGGAGCAAGTGTTTCTAATTCTGACCAAAACAGTACTCGCAAGTTATTTGAAGTTAATCAATTCAATACATTACCTGAAGGAAAAGCAGTAATTATCAGTCCCGGATTTCGTTCTCGTGGTCAAATAAGTTTACCACTATTACAAAAAATTCACATTCCTCAACATGAAATCGACTCAGAAGCTTTGAGTGTAAAAGCTTGGTACAAGTTTCAGAAAGCTTTAGCGGATAAATCCACTCTCGAAATTCCCGCAGATGAAGAAATGAGAATTCGTCGGCAGGAGGCTTTAAAGTTACTACCTTTGATAGAAAATAAAGAGCAGTTATTAGAATTTGCTAGTCTGATTTAAAATTAGAGCCAGATATTTTGGAGAAATCCCATGTCATCACGTGATTTTTACCCACTTAATGATTATGACAGACAAGAAATTGCGAAACTTCCACCTGATATAGCAGCTTTAGCAGACAAATATCCATGTGAGATTGTGAATGTTGTCGATGGTTGGGACGATGAGCCTTTTCCTCTTAATTATGTTCCTCAATACGTTGAGATTTATAGCGACGCTGGAGCAAAGGCTAGCTTGTGTATTTTAAACGGGGTTCTGACCGACTATACACCTGCTAACCCAGAAATTAATACATCAACTGTCCAAGTGATCATTGATGGGAAGTTCGCTTATATCGAAATCGAAGGAAGGGTAATAATTAATCATCTTGGCGGAGCAATTCTTCCAGAAATAGCTGTTAATCCTTCAGAATTACTTCAAGTTTTACTAAAGGAATCAAATCATGATTAATGATGGAGATGCCAAAGAAATTAAGCGTGACTACCTGGATATTTTAGAAGCCTTACTTAAAAATATTCAGCAAAAAGCGAAATCAAAAGAAATGCCGACCAGCAACGACATAAGTATTTATGCTGGTGGTCGGCAAGTCTATAAAGGTGTGGTTGGACAAGAGCCATCTAAAAATACCTTGACTCCAGAACAACTAGAGAATATTAATAAAGCCATTACTGACCCAAAAAATTCTCAGGGTACTATTTCAATTAAGATTGGAAAATCGGAAGTTTTTCGAGTTCAAAATGGAATTGTCAGTAATGATGTATTAGGTTTAGTTTCTTCATCCCAGCAAAAAAAAGTTGTTTTTCCAGAGCGAACCTATAGCGTCGAAGCTTTAGCAAAACAAGTGGCTGTATTACAGAAGAAACTAAGCGAACAACAAAAACTTGTAGATAGCATCAAATCAGAAAATCTTTCTCCTGAATCTCTATCACAACTGGCTACTCAAGTTGCCGAAATGAGTAAATCTTTAGAAAAGCAGCAACAGTTGATTGAGAACACCCAAAAAGCATTGTCACAGGTAAATGAACGGTTTTTACCACAAGTTCAAAATACTAAACTTCAAAATTGGGTTGGTGCTGTTGAAAACAACGTCAAGAAAACAGCTAAAAATGTATTTTTTAGAGTTAAGGATGCGCTGACACCGGAAGTCACGAAGCTCAGAAATGAAATTGCACAGATGAAAGCTCAAATAGAGCAACAGGTTACTAACTTCAAGGATGAAGTTAGTGAAAAAACAGACAATCTCAGAAATGAACTTAATCAACAAGTTGGTAATTTAACAGGAGAGTTACGTACACAGGTAGATGATGTTAAAAACACAGTTGATAAAAGGATAAAGGGTGTTCAGTCAGCCATTGACAATACTAGACAAGAACTACGGGCTGCTGTTGATGACGTGAAAGGTCAGGCAATTGAGCAAAGTGTCAAAGCATTGCTAAATATTTTAGGTAAAGATAATCCTGATGGTTCTAAGAGTTTTAAAAGTACAAATTTTGATTTTGAACGCCTTGGCGAGAATGTAATCGTTCGTGCCAAAAATGGCGAGGCTGTTCTTGAAGATGGAGTTTTATCGCCTAATGTTTCAGAGCAGCAGTTACAGGCACTTGATAAAGTTCAATCTGTTGTTAATATGCATCATCAAATTCAGCAGAATTCTCAACAAGAATCACAATCCAAGGGGATACATAAGTGATAATGCTTATTATTGCTTTGTTGTTTGTACTGGGTGGGGTAATTTTTATAGCTTGGCTATTTGTATTATTTCCACCTTCAACGCCAAAGTCAAAGTATCGCTCCCAAGGTTTTAAGCAATCGCCATTACCACCCAAGAGTACAAAATCGTCTGACATTTCACCTCAAAATTTTGTACGACAAAGCCCAGCACCAACGCAAAAGACTCTCTTAGCTAAAAACTTTAACAAGCCTGTACGACAAAGCTCAGTACCAACGCAAAAGGCTTTCTTAGCTAAAAATTTTAAGAAGCAATTACTACCAAGCCCAGCGCGAATACCAAGGGTTAGATTACCTAAAAATCTTAAGAAACACTTGAATAATATTGAGTACGCTAGTCAAGTCTTACAAGAGCTTCGTAGCATAACTCCTATAGCCAAATTGCCAGTAGTAATCGCCACACTGCGTAGGATATCACCCTACGTTTTTGAGGAATTGGTACTCACTTGCTGCTTTGAACAGGGCTGGCAAATTCAACGTAACTTTCGGTACACTGGTGACGGCGGGATAGATGGTCGAGTGTTGATTTTGAGAAAGCTTTATGTAATCCAGGTTAAGCGTTACGCTGATTACATTAGCCCAGAACACATCAAAGATTTCCTGTCCTGTATTGAAAGTGAAAGAGCTAGTGGTCGATTCTTCGTGCATACTGGCATAACTGGACAGTTATCAAAACAGTTGATCCGTAACTCCGATGAAATCATCTTAGTGAGCGGTCAGAAACTGGTAAATTTTGTTTTAGGTAAGCAGTTGAAGATAATAGGGATAACAATACCAGTTCACTGATTAGTTAGCGTCGAAACCGGATTTGTTCGCCGTTGTCATCTGGCTTTTTGGAGTTAATTTTCAATCTTTCCATAATCGATGGTTTGTCATCTCTAATCACCTGCCTAACGATATTCATTTTCTGCTCAAAAGTCAAAGCTTTGGCATCAGTTGTAACACTCGTGAATAACTCGCTGACTTTTTTTCCTGTTACCTTTTCACCTTTAACATACTTACCTACTTCCATAACTACCTCTGCCAGTTGTTCACGAGCTAAACCCTGAATCATCTTTTTGAGGTGCAATTTAACTGACTCTTTTGATAATTCAGTTTCTACTTCTATATTTGTCGTGAGCCTTGAAGAGAGGGATTGAACATTTCCTTGAGAATGATTTTGATGATGTCCCCATTTTTCAGTCAAGTCAAGCATCTTTTGTAAAGTAGTAGTAAATTCGGTATAAGTTTGAGATTGGCTCACCCCTAGCAATTCTTTCAGTTTTGAGAGCGCTGATACAGTCTTATAACTTGCAACAGTTTCTTGAGCAACGTAGTCAGAAATAGCATTAAGAGCTAAGTGTTCTGAAGTTCGAGTTTTTTGGGTCAAATACCCTACTAATTCATTGTCCAGTAGTTGCTTAAACTGGTTGAATGTGGTTTTTCCTCCTTTTAGCTGCTGGCTGAATTGAGAGAGTTGTTCTATTAGTTGTGGTAACGTTTCAGTAATAATGGATTCAACTAATGACTGTTCTATATTTTGAGCAATTGCGTCTACAGCCCTTTGTGAAGAAAGATATTGTATTTCATGCTCAATTCTTGTAGATATTTTATCAAATGCGGGTTTAAGAGCTTTTTGCTGTTGGCAAGTTTTAGAAAGTTGTTCTATTAGCCGTGGTAACGTTTCAGTTAGGGCAGACTCAACTAATGACTGTTCTATGTTTTCAACAACTGATAAGACAGTTTTCTTTGTTGAAAGGTGCTGCTCAAATTGAGAAATTGCTGTTTCCAGGTCGTCGAATTTAGTTATTCTTCCTGATATATGCTGGTGATGTTGAGAGAGTTGCTCTATTAGTTGTGGTAACGTTTCACTTAAAGCAGACTCTACAGCCAACTGTTCAATATCCTCAGCAATTATATCGATAGTTTTTTGTAAATCAAGGCATTGTGATAATGGCTCAATTGCTGTAAATATTTTGTCGAATGTGGCAATACCTTTTTTTAGCTGCTGTCTCAAAGGAGAAAATTGTTTTATTAGTTGCGGTAATGTTTCAGTTAGGGCAGACTCAACAGCCGAGTATTCAACATTTTGAGTAATTGCGTCTATAGCTCTTTGTGATGAAAGTCGTTGCTCAATTTGAGTAATGACTGCTTCTAAATCGTCAAATCTACTTCTGACTCCTTTTTGCTGCTGTCTCAAGGGAGAGAGTTGTTTTATTAACAGTGGTAAAGCAATACTGAGCGTAGATTCAACTAATGACTGCTCAATATTTTCAGCTATTGCCCAAACAGTTTTTTGTGAACTTGAAAGTTCTGACTGTTGAGCAATAGCTGTTCTGTGAGCTAATTGCTGACTGCCTTGAGAGAGTTGCTCTAGCAATTGTGGCAACAAAGTTGTTAGGGTGGACTCAACTACTGACTGTTCAATAAAGTCAGAGATTACATCCACTGTTCTTTTTGATGAAATTTGTTGCTCAATTGAAGCAATTACTGCTCCAAAGTCATCTAATGTGGTTCTGGCTCCTAAGAGGTGCTGCTGATACCCGTACAGTTGTTCTGTTAATTGTGGTAACGTTTCAACCAAGGCTGATTCAACTACTGACTGCTCAATATTCTCAGTAATTGCGTTTAGGAGTTGTTCGGTAGTTGGTCGTTTGGCGTTTCCACTTTGTTTAAAACTGACATCACTTGTTGTGCGGTCAATAACTGCTGAATTCTCTGGGTTAACTTCTCTTGAGAAGTTCGTTGTTCGTTGACCTCGAAGCCAACCATCTGTAAGGCTTTGGTTAATTCTTGCAACATCGGCTCCAAGTTGCTCGATTTCTTGGAGTTCAAGGTATCCGCTAATTGCTGCAAGAAGTTCAAGTGACTGGCGCTCATTTCCTTCAGGTTCTCGGTTTGGCTTGTTTCCAGGTGTAAAATTTTCTCGCTCAAGTTCTCGTGACTGGTTTGTAACTGCTCGATTTTCGTGCTTAGTTTCTCGTGACTGATTATCAATTCCTCTATCTTCTGGGTTAATGACTGTATTTGGTCGTGGTTGCTGTCGGTCATCGGTTTGTTCCTTTATTTGGTTTTGCTGTAAAGAACGTTGTTGTTGCGTCTGCTTTCGAGGTGGTTCAAAAGTCGCAGCACGTTCTAAATGATTCTGCTGTTGCCACTCTCTCAAACTATGAACTTCATGGTTTAATAACTCAAAGGCAAGTGGCCCCTGAGAAACGATGAAATCATCAACGCCTTTTTCTGGCCCTGGTAAGCTGACAACTTTCACTCTTGCTCCAGCTTCTTGCAACAATCTTCCAGTGACCGAAATATCTCGTTCGATATTCTGTTTCGTTTTAGGTTTGGTTTCATAGTCAAAGCAGAATTTGAAAACTCTGTTTGGTGTAGCGAAAACTGCTAACTCTCCATGAAGGTAAGACTTCCCGATTTTCTTGCCAAACTCATCTTTTGGAGAGCGATATCCCGCCGAAATTCCCGGTAGCCCAATGGCAGCATGACCCTGGCTCAACAGGCTGGCCGCTTTCTTCGCTCCTTCTGCGATCGCACACGGTATATTATATTTCCATACACAGTACCAGAATCCCGATTGGCGATCGCTAATGCTTGGGCTAACTTTGTGTTTGGAGTAGATGCGTTCTGCAATATCCTCACTTACATCCAGTAAGAAAATGCTTAATTCAACCTTCGGGGGATGTTCATATTTGATAAATTTCCCTTCAATTATCTGATTATCCTCATCTTTCTTGGGTCTGGGTGTGTTCGGCTTGTAACATCCCCATCTTTTAATCGCAGGTTTCTCACCTGGGGTTAAATCTTTAAAAGAACGTGGGTCAACTCCAGCATCGCACCACCACCCGCCAGCATCTAAATGAGAATAGGCTCGGATGAAACCCTCAGAAAGCCGTCCTGTATTTGTTCGATTCAGTTTTTCACTAACCATCAGCCGTTCCCAGGCTTCATGTTCGCCGCCAGTATAGCTAAATTGAAGACTTTCAAAGTTCAACGCAGTAATATCGGGATGAATGGCACTATTTTCAAACTCTTGCCAGTCCTTTGGTTCAATAAAATGAGGTATTTTTTCAGTATGCTCAGGTGTCCAAAACGCTTCTGTTGGGACAGCAGGTTTGGGTACTGGCTTGGAAAAAACCGATTCAACAGTCTCATGATTTGGTGTTCCCTTCTTGAAGATTGGCTTGACTACAGGAAACAAGATTGATGAATCTGGGCTTGTTGGGACAGTAAATGCTACTGACTTTAAAATTGGCTTGTTAATTGGAATTCCGATTGCTGTCTCTTTTTTCAGAACTGGCTCCTCAACAGAGGCACTTATGCTTATAGTTATCGGCAGCTGTTGCTGTTCTTGGCGCTGCTCAATCGTCGATTTCTGAACTTGTTTTCGTAGCAATTCCAAAGCATTTTCTTTGGCTTTCGACTGTTGCGCTAACTCTACCAATCGCGTCGGATCTTCAGTGTATATCTTTAATTCATGCCTTGCACGGCTGGCAGCAACATAAAAACTTTCCTGTCCAATAGTGAAATCTGCTGAAATTAACACCCGATCCGCAGTTTTCCCCTGGCTGCTATATGTTGTACTCACAAGGGCATAATCTAAGTTTTGCGCCTTTGCCAAACTAATACATTCAGTGCGCTCATCAGCATATTTAATGTGGACGATATTCAGGTCAATCCCCGTGACAGTGAACTCCTGCCCATTGCGCCGTCCCAATTTTCTATCATTTTTCTTCCATTGCAACTGATCGCCCACCGCAATCTCAATCTGGTGACTCTGGTAAACCGCTTTCTCAAAAGCCGTGTCTACCTCCAAAACCTGACCATTATCACCTTGAAGGGTTAACTTGTCAGTATTTTGACCCACCACTTCATATAATTTGCCTTTCTCCAGCCCCCGACGTTTGTAATCCCGTGTGGGCATGATCACATCACCAATTTCAAAATTATGGGCAAACCGCATCTGTACTTTTGTCAGATTTTTGGCTTGCAACTGGGTGATGGTTGCAGCTTCTCCCAAAGTTCCTTCATCTTTTAGCTTGCCTCGAATCGCTTGGGTAAGGGCAAGTCTTTCTACATTTGTCCCAGCTAAAACAAGGGTTTTGATTCGTTGCTCTGGTGTCCCTACTATATAATCATTGGCGATTTGTTCTATTTTGGATTCACTGTCTACTTGAAGTATGGAACCGTTTGCTAACAAATGTTCAAAACCCGCTTCAATCCTGCCATCAGCGATTAAATCTACTGCTAATTTTAATTGAGGGTCTTTTTGGCGCAACGATTCATTCAGGTGTGCGGTTTTGATTCCTGCTTGCTGCAACGACTTGAATGGATTACCGGCTTCTACTGCTGACAACTGCCGAGTGTCACCTACTAAAATCACCCTAGCTTGAAGTAAGGTAGCTCGTTGTAGAAGTGCATGAGCATCTTTAGCACTAAGTAAACCCGCTTCGTCCACAATCCAGATTTGATTTGGTTCAATTTCTGATAGTGGTTCCGAAACCAAAAGCCTAGCAACAGTTTCAGACTGTATTTCTAACTCTTCACTCAAAACTTTAGCCGCGGCGGAACTGGGAGCAAAACCAATAATAGTGTATCCGGCATCTGTGGCGATCGCTTTCAATTCCTTGAGGGCGAAAGTCTTACCAGCACCAGCTACCCCCTGCCATGCAATGAACTGGTCTTGTGTAAGGGCAGCTAATTCTACTGCTTGGCGCTGTCCCTGGTTTAGCAAGGTTTTCTCTAACAGGCTTTCGACTACTTCTCTTTGTGAAATTGGGTTAACTTTACCTTGTCCCTGTTGCATCAGATCAATGGTTGCCAACTCCCGCCGCATCGCCGTCATCGTTGTAAATTGGTCAGTTAATCCCGGTAAACTGATTAATTCTTGATGTTCTCTAATTAGTGGCTCAATCGCTGTTACATCAGTCGCCAGCCTTTCTTCTAGGATGAATTTTTCTAAATCCTCTTGTCTAAAGGCGACATTTCTCTCACTGAGATGTGCGATCGCATTATTTAGGGCATCAATCAGACTTTTTTGCTCAACTACTTCATCCCCCTGTTCAGTTCTTGATACTCCCGGCTGTACGAATGTAATACCCAATGCCGCAGCTTCTTGGTGCCACAGCGTTTTTAATTCATCTTCGCTTATTTTTTGCTTGCGTTGACGAGTACTATCCCAGACCTTTTCTCGTTCTGCCCAAGTCGAGTTAGCCCCAGATAAAGCGATGATTTGTTGCCGCCGCTTAGAAAATGCTTCTAAATCTTCCTCCAAAAACCCTTTGATATCAAACTGCCCATGTTTACGCGGCTCCACTTCATACCCTAGTTTCTGGACTTCACGCGCCAGATAGGTTTGATACGCCATTCCCAAGAATTTCTTGTTGGCGAATATCTCATTATTGACCAAACTCATCCACTGACCATCATTGGTTTGTGTCGTATTCATCACTAAGCAGTGGGTGTGCAGATGTGGATCTAAATCACGACTTTCGATGTGGTCAAACTGCGCTACAACCAAATTACCTGTATTTTCTCTGTGTCTGCCGTTATTTTGTGTAACTCTGGTACAGGCATAACGTCTTTCCATCAAGGCTATCACTTCCTTCAATGCCTGATGGTGCGCGGCAATTAATCTTTCGTCCCCACCTACCAAAGCCATCAAGCTCACACTCTTGGGCGCAGAAAATGTACAGTCTAGTGCTGCCCTTCTTTCGTCGGGCTTCAGCACCCTGGCATTTAATTGCTCAGTTCCATCAGGCGTAAGCCCTGAGATGACATTTTTGAAAACTTGTTCATTATCAATTGCACCCGACAACCCCAATTTTTCAGCACCTAGTCCACTCCACCGCGACTTCCCCTGGTGGTAGTAGTTTTTGACGAAGTACTTCACTGCCATCTCTGATGACACGTTAGCAGCTGTCAGCATTGCTCACCTCTGCTATCAGCTTTACACAACTTAATCCCATAACTATTGCTGTCAAAGTTCATTCCCGTCACCAAACAAAATTTTGTTTGATGCCGAGTCAAGAATTTTTGGTGAAACTTTGACAACAACAATTTTTTATTTCCCAATTCTCATGTTATTTACTATAGCAAATTACGCTCCAAAACTTTCCGCCAAATATGGCGTACTGTGCGTCAGAAATCAAAATTAAGGTTAGGCTAATCTGCCGTGAGATTGACACAAGAGTGACATCAACTCAACATATAATTGACTTATAGGAAGTTCTAAGAAGTGCCTGGAAGTGCCTTTTAAATGACATAATATTTTCATTTATTTGCATGATTTTTAATTATTTTGTCTTACAATTAGCTGAAGAATAACATAAGTTCATTCTGGCTGTACTGGGATGTTTTGCTACAGATAAATTACAGAAAATAATTTCTAAATAGGAGGTAGTGCCTGTGAGTTTGTTGAGGGTAGTGATAGACCTTGGTAGTTCATCTTCGAGGGGATTTTACACGTTAGATCCCTTCCACCCAATGTTGATGTTGATGGAGCCGGAGGTAGCGACAGTGCCATTAGGAAGCTTGGAAGCTTATGAACGGAATAAGATGGGGGAGTCGAATCCTGAAGATAGTGCTTGGATTGAATATCTTGATAAATGTTTTGCGGTAGGGTTCTTAGCCAAAAAGCGCTTCAATGCTGACTTGCAACTGCAAAAGCGGAAATTTGAGTTAGCTTTAGCTAAAGCATTGGCGATGGTGGGAGCTATAGCAGACAAACACAATTTAGAAAATGGGTCATCGGTTCATTTAGGGATTTTGCTGCCTTGGGGAGAATTCGAGGATCGGGAGTTATTTCAAAATTTGGTGACGAGTGCCCTTTCTAAATACAAATTCAAAGGACGTTCAAAAGCATTTTCATTAGAACTATTTATTTGTCTTCCCGAAGGTGGGGGAATCTTGAGTCGGGGGCGCGATGCTAGTTCCAATATCAAAGACCAAGCAATCGCGGTTGTGATGTTAGGCTATAGAGATATAAGCATTCTGTTAATTGAGCGTGGAGAAATGCGTAGAGGCAAGACAGAGCCTTTAGGTTTCTCAAAAATGGTTGAATCAGTGATGAATCAGACATCGGGGTTGAACGTGGATCGTTTGATAGGGGCGATTTGTAAGACAAAGAAAAACTCTTCTTATAAAGCGTTGAGTGAATTAGCTTCTTCTGTAGAACCAGCCTATAGAGAGCATGAAATTTCCCGAATGCGTAATGCCGTTGCCAACAGTAGACAGGAATATTGGATGATGCTGTCTAACTGGTTAAAGTTGCAAATTCCTCGCAATGTTGATGAAGTGATTATCGGTGGGGGGACTGCACATTATTTCCAGGCTCAGTTAAACAACTTGTTTTCATTTTCTCAAGTCAACTGGTGTGAAAATTTGGAGACACAAATCGTTAAGAGTTTTCCCCAAGTCTCTTCTAAGTCTCTTAACTATCGATTGACAGACGCTTATGGATTATTTTTCTTTCTCTGTAGTCAGGGCATGAGTCTAAACCCATTGGTTGCCCTGGCAGGTGCGGCGAATGAGTGAAAAAAACGAAAGAATTGATTATCGGTGTCGAATTTCTCTGAACAAAGAGATGTCTAGTATTGCTTTAATAAACTACATAAAGCAGGGTGATGGGATTGCTGAGAGGGATAAGGTATTACCTGCCTTGTCTGGATATTGGTTGCCCTTTGCTTTAAAGGCAGATGGAAATTATTCGGAAGCCGAATTAAAACATTATGCCAGAAGTGCAATTTACAGATTGAAACTGCACATTTTGTTTGTACGTGAAGCCTTTTTATTAGAAGATTTTCCTGTCAATTCTTCCTCAAGCATTCCTGCTAAATCAACAGGACAAGAGACGGCATTAAATCTGCCTGTATCTAATGTGACTAATAAAAATGTCATGGAATCAGAAATATTTAATGATCTGAGGAATTTTGAGGAAAGCCGATCAAATCTGATGGGATCTAATATGACTAACTCTGATGATGAAGATGAGACTGACGAGGAGGACTTGATTAAACTAGATCCCCTTAAGCCAGTGATGAATTTTTTAGAAAATCAAAATGACAGTGCTGTTGGACAAATGTTCGGTTAGAAAGAGATGAATAATGCCTTACACTAAAGAAACTTTACAGAATATGTATTCTCTGTCCTCAGAGGATGTCTTAGCAACATTGATAGCTTGTGGACTGACTGATGACACACAGGAATACTCTGATGCAGAGATTGAGACTCGGTTTGATATTGTTCGTCAGTGGTTTAATTCGGGACAAGTATCTGATTATCAAGAAGCTACAACACTTTTTCAAAAAAGGTTAGAGGACAATTCTGCACCGTCAACCAGAAATGAGAAAAAGTCTCGCAAAAAAAGCCCGCTTACATTAGATATAACTGAATTGTTGATTGCTGCTCGTGAACAGGGACTAAAACTCACCTTGACACAAGCTTCCAGAATTTTAGCTTTTTGTGGACTAACAGACAAAGAGGAATATACTCAGCAAGAAGTCGAGCGTTTTATCCAAGCCTCTGGGTTCGTTGGTGAAGAAACACCTGATATTTCCAGTAGCATTGAAGATATTAGTACTGAATCAGAATCAGCTTTAGCTGGCTTGGTTGATAGAGTTACAGATTATCTGGCTGAAAAAATTCCCACAGGATTAGTTAAGGACTTGTATGTTCAAAAGGCGATTGCCAAATTAGGACAACAATCTCAAGGGAGCGATCATCTCTTTGCTCAATTAGAAGATAAGATTATCCAACAACTTGAGGGAAAGTCCCAGACTCAAACTCCCTTGCAGCAGTTGTTGGAGAAACATCGGGTATTTTCCTTACCCCCGACTTCTTACAAATTAATGGAATTGCCCAGCGAATCAGAGAGCGATACGACTACCAGCTAGAACAGGAAATTCATCACAGAGAACGCACCATTGATATCCAAGTAGATAAAGCCTCTGATGCTAAAGCCACCCAACTTGCTGCCCAAAAGCTTTTAAAGCTCCAAACTTGGAACGAAGCACAAACACAACGCCAAAAACTTCGTCACCAGCGGTTTGAACAATTCAAAGGACTTCTTTTCTGGGTTGGTGGTTGGATTGGTTCTGGTCGCTCTGGGACTTTATTTTTCCTGACTGGCATTTTCACATTTTCTACTCTTGGGCTAATCGCAGGACTCAACTGGCCTACCACCATCGCTTGTAAAAGTGACTCTGAGGGGTGTTATTTACTCCGATTAGATAAGAAAACCGTGATTCTCCCCCAACAATTCCAAAATATCCTTGCTGAGTATGAACGTAATAAGAATGAAGAAGGAAGGAGGAAGAAGAAAGAAGGAAGAAGGGGGTTTTGAGTTGGGGTTTGAATCCTTACCTTAAAACTGGCGATCGCTTTTTTCAACTCATGGGGTAAAAGGTAAAATTACCTTATTTGATGAAAGAAGCGAACTATGCCTCAAAGACGTTCGTAACATATTTTAATAGGGGGTATCTTTATCAAAAGGTAAACTGTCAGTATCCTCAAAGTTTCGCAAGTCCTGTTCCATTTGGCGGCGACGTTGAACGTAGGTTCTGCTGTCTTCAATCTTCTCTTTCATACGTTCTTCACCAAAATTAATACCTTGTTCTGCATAATCAGCAGACATAGAATTATAATCATCAACCTCGATTTTCTTGCGGCGCTCCTGTTCTTCCAGCGCACCTTCGCTGATGCCAATTTGACGAGCGTATTCTACATATTCAAGTTTGAGAGAACCATCTGGGTTAAACTCCCTTTTCTCTTGTTCAGTAAAGAAA
>Ga0209591_10003706_pt1 | contig 17651 bp, 11 predicted proteins | sample MAT01_FD_187207 | JGI IMG/M metagenome (GOLD analysis project Ga0209591, IMG submission 187207) | Freshwater microbial communities from Lake Fryxell liftoff mats and glacier meltwater in Antarctica - MAT-01 (SPAdes) (version 2) | ecosystem: Environmental > Aquatic > Freshwater > Ice > Liftoff... | reverse complement strand
TCAGCCGAAGCCTGACGTGCCATCGAGTTAAGTTTTTCTGCCCATTCAAACTCTTTTGCCATGATGGCGCATTGTTTGTAGAGGTCAACTAGCTTAACTCCTTGATTGTCGATCCAGTATCTAAGAGCTTTGTTTCGGACAAACTGAGCAGTCCGGATCATGTCGTCGATGATCTGATACTGCTGTGCTTTGCCTTTCAACTTGTACTCTAGTGCTATCATGGGACTAGATTATCACGTTTATACTACTTTGTGCGTATAAACGTGATAATCTTTACATTGTGCGGACGGATTAAAGCCGTCGAGCGAAGGACGGGGCTTTTACCCAGTTTTTCGGTAAATATGCCAAATTCAATCATCTGATGATATTCTTTTACTGTGAACAGGCGCTTGATTAACTGAGTTGCATTATATAGCCTTTCTCAGAAAGATGAGGTACGCGAACGGCATAGGGCATATGGCATAGGGGATATGGCATAGGGCATATGGCATACCTCACCACGCTTGAGAACCGCTATAGTTGCGCTCCTTTGAGTTGCCCTTTTTCTGTCAAATGGCTTTTGCTGCTTTCGCAATCTCAAATCGCGGCGCAAAAAAAAGGAATTTTTACCTATTGACTTTAGTTGATTTTTAAGTTATTATTTAGATAATGGGAGTTGTGACTTAAATTTTAAAATTCCCACCACTCCCATTATCATATGATACCTTTTCAGACCGGCAATGTCAAGCTTTTTACCCCAAAAAAAAGGGCGTTTTTTTTTAATTTTATCACAAAAAATATATTGTTGGTAAATGGAGATCTCCGCGCGCGACAGTAGTTGATGGCGGAAGATTCAATCCCACGATTGCAATTGTACAACCCAATGCTGCACAAAAGCCGAAATGCGATCGCGCCGCGTTTCAAAAGTAGCAGCAATCCAGATAAACACAATCCCAAAAGCCAAGCCAATCGCCCATTTGATCAGGGGATAGTCAAAAATCAGCACCACCAACTGATAGAAAACATTGATTAAGAAAATTCCGGTTCCCACAAACAAAAACGCCCGCACTCGCAGCGCCAAACCCGCAGCAATCGCCACCAGGCTAAAAAATCCTGCAACTAAACCGTGGTTGTGCTGAGTCAAAAGAGGTATCCCACAAATCAGCGCAGTGGCTACCATTCTTAGATTGTGGCGCAGGGTTTTTTGGGCTGGTAGTTGCAAAGCACGATCGAACTGAGCAACGTAAAGGAAAGAAAGTCCTAAAGGAGTAAAATACCATTCCGGCTGAGTCAATCCGATTTGTCCAAACCAGCGCAGCAATATCCAGTCAATTATTGCTACACTCACGTAGGTAAAACGGACTTCGCGCTTTTCCCAAGCTAGGAAAACATAGAAGGCGGCAGCTATGAGGAAGCTAATCGGATAAAACTTAGCCGGAGATTCCAGAATAGCGACTATTGGAATCAGAGACGCAATTATCTGCCAAGGTTTTTTTAACCAACCCCAGTTATCCCAAGGTAAGATGTAAATGAAATAGGCAAACAGAGCAGCAAAGGCAACTTTCCACGGTGCCAGTGGCCCGGAAATGTACTTGACTAAAGGTGTATTGAGCCAGTAAAGCCGGATGCCAAAAGCTTCTAGCCATCCTAAGTAAATCCAAATTTCTGCCCATTGGCGATCGAGATTATTTCGCCCTTGTAAGAAAGCGTATTGCACTAATAGAGCACCAGTGACTAATCCTAAATTTAGGCCGGATTTAATATAGTTGCCAGAAGCTGAAATCAGCAGCCAACTGCTCAAAATCCAGTGCAGATGAGAGAATATTTTTAATTCGGCATTTGTTAAATGCAAATAGCTGCTCAACCAAGGAGACAAAATGCGATAGATATAAGTTAAAGTTGTGCCGAGAGTTGCTAGCACAATTAAGCCGTCGCCAAAAGCTCCTCCTGATGTGCGAGAAATTTGATAAAACACTGATTCGTAAGCGGAAGCTGAGACACCAATTAATCCCAAATAAACCAGAGGTTTAAATTCTTGCTGCCGCCTGCCAATGCCGATCGCAATTAAAGACGCACCTAACGAGATTAAACCTGTACCATTGGTAAAGGTGTGCGATCGCAAAATCAAGCCCAACAACCCATAAAGCAGAGGTATAACGTGAATGCTGGGTAAAATTTGGCGATCATCGGGATTGCGCCGCCGCCACCAATCGCCCAACAATTGGGTAAATAAGCCGATCGCAATATTCGCCACTGCTAAATTAATCGTATTGCGTCCAATAAAACTCAAACCGACTGCTGTCAGCAACTCCAAACTCCAAGCCAAGGCATAAATTGCCAGCGGGGAAAGTTGACGGAAACTTCGGAAAACAATCGCAGCCATGACTACCAAAGTAGCAGCTAATACTTGAACAGAAGGCGAGAAACTGAGGGTACTGCGTGTGTAGATATCATAGGAATAAACAGTGATGTTTGTTAACAGCAAGCCTGCGAGTAAGATTGCCCAACCATCTAAAGCTCGATCGTAAATTTGAGCTAAGGTCGAAGGTTCACGCAGACTGCTATAATAACGAACAATCGTGCTGCGAAGCAACCAGAGACACAAAAGTGCGATCGCCCCAGCAACTGTCCAAGCCCAACCAGACACAAAGCCTAATTGATAAATCACCGCAGCTACGAAACTCAAGCAAAATCCGACTTGTATTGCAGCCGCTGGTAGTTCAATTAAATAGTAAGTATTGACTAACATCAACAGCGCTGCCAAACCCAAACCGATTAACCGATATCCCGGAAAAGTAAAAATTAGAAATTGTGCGAATATTAGGGCGATCGCACTCAAGGTACTGGCAAGTTGTTTGTGAGGAACATCAGTATATTTAGCAACAGCAGTCAAAGCCAAAGGAGTTGCCAGCCAGAGCAAACTCCACTGAGAGTGTACATTACTGTACAGCAAGATAAAACTCAATCCTGCCAACACCAATCCCAGATACCAGGAACTTTGGAATAATGCAGGATGCCACCGAAAAAATGCAGAATCTTCTCTGACATTTGCTGCTTTCATCCAGACAAAGAATCCCCATTCAGCCGCCATGAAAATCAATAAAGTTCCTGCCCAAATATTCGTTTTCTGGTTCGGTAAAAATAAGTCAATTGCCGAAGATATCGCGCATAAACCTATAATGTGAGTCAGGTAAACCCAAAATGCCGGATTTGGATGTTGATCAACAGCAGAAGTAGTCGTCACAACTTGCCGGGAGTTATCGGGAATTACGTATTTCCAGGTAATCCAGCCTAAAGTTAGAGTAGAAATGAATAAATTGAGCGATCGCCAAAAGGGATTGACTAAACTAATAATAGTTAAAACACTGCCCAAACCGAGAGCAAGATTTTCACCAAAATGGGCAAGTGGAACCTTTCGCGATCGGTAGAGCCAGTGCGCCACGCTTACCGTTAAAATTAAATAGGGCAAGAGCAAAACACCCCAAAAAGCCCAAGGAGTTTGCTGAGAGTTGGTAAGCTGAGTTAAAGATATAACAAATTGTGTTTTAAGCGCTAAAGGAACAACTCGCCAAACCAGCCAAATGCTCTGAAGTCCAACGGCAAAAAGCATTAGCAAATCAAGCTTTTGCCAAAACCGCACTAAGCGATTATAGAAAAACCAAATAGCCAAGACGCTAATTGCGATCGCCTGTAGGGGAATTTCGCGAAAACAAACCAGCCACCCCAAACCCAACAAACCCCCTCCGGCTAATTGCCAATTAAAAAAGTTGCCGGGATTTTGTTGGTGCGATATATTATTTTTAATAGTCCCAGATGCCAGGGGCTGTGGCCAATCCAGCCACGCTAATAGCACGCCACAAATTCCCAAAGCTAAACCTATCTCAGGGATATTGATATTCTTGACAAATATCGCCCGACCCAGTAAAATTCCTAAAGAATAAGCTATTAAAGCAGCTTTTTTGTAAGTTAGAAAATCTCGGCTCCAACTGAAAGCAGCGGCGATAGTTTCAGTGTCTCCCCCGCGTTTGATAGATTGCAACCGTTGCTGTTGAACTTGATAAACTGTAGCAGCAGTAGTTCCCACGGTACCCAAGTAAACCGCTGCTATGGAAAAGCCTGCAAATGCCCAACAAGAGTGCAAATAACTCAATCCCAAGTGATTTATGGCGATCGAGGTAGTTACATTTTTCCCCCACAAACTTTGATACTGATCTTTAATAATTCCGCGTGTTATCCAAGTTAAAATAAATGCGGCGACGATGGCGACTGCCCAATTCCAAGGATATCGCCACAATCCAAAGGTATCCATCGCCCAGAAATTTATTGGCACTAGCAACAGGGTAACTTCTTGCAAAGTTTGAGCAGTCAAGTGTAAATTAGACTGTTTTTTTGCCCAACTGCCGATCGCCCAAAAAGTTAAAGTATAAGCTAACAAAACTGCATATTGTCCGGCAGCCGGAAATCTTTCCCACTGACTGGCAGCTAAGACTCCAGAGGAGACAACTACCATGAACACCCCTAAAAATAACAGCCACACGACGCTAATTTCGGCTATGAGCGACTGCAAAATTTGAGCTACAAAAGTTGGGGTTTGAGGGGTTTCTGCGCGCTCGGCAACGTTTTTTGTGGTGCTGGGCAATGCTTTTTGTGTTGCTAGAGCTGGTACTTTGGGTTCGGGAATAGGAGAGTTCGGGCGATCGTCAATTTCAGAAAGGGCTACAGCGGGATCGGGCAGCGGGCAGACTAAATGCTGTCGGCACAATTGCTCAACTTCAGCGGGCGAAATCAAACCCAGGCGCAGCCACGCATCTAAACCTGTCAGCAACTCAGGATGCGACGCTAAGATGCTGAATTCTATTTTGCTCGATCGACCTTTAGGAGACGACATCGGCTTAAACTGCTACTAGCTACATTCCAGCTATAGCCTAGATTACTGTCCGGCGAACATCCGAGTATTCCGCCCTGAGAATTGGCACAATCAGTATAGCAGTGGACAGTGGACAGTGGACAGTTGACAGTTGCATAACGGGAATCAAACCATTGATGCAGTACGGGTATCGGCTCTATTCATGAAGTTATTTATGTCCTCACCGATGTGGCGGTTGCTATATTTATCGCAAAACCCAAAAATAACCGCGTACATCTGCGTGTATCTGCGGTTAAAAACTCCCAATAAAGAGACAGCATGGCCGCGTTCTTACTTATCGAAAGATTTCAGCAAAGTTTCCACACTAGCATTGTGGTCTATGAAGGAGAACAAATGTTTGAAGAGGAGTTTTCCGTCTGCATCCAAAACAAACTGAGCCGGCAAAGGAGCACCCAAAGCCTGACCGGTTTCATAAGCCCGAAACACTTGACAGGTTGGATCGGACAGCAGAGGCATTTTTAAGCCTAAATCTCTCACCACTATTTGGCTTTGGCGGTCGTCGGTGCTTGTTACCATCAATAATTCTATATTGCGATCGGCAAACTGTTCCCACTTTTCATTCAAGGCTTTAATGTGAGGAAAACAGAAAGGGCAATATTGCTTTTCAGTAAAAATTCGAGTGAAAGCCAGAACTACCGGTCTATCGCCCCGATAATTGGACAGCCTCACCAATTTGCCATTATTAATATCCGGCAATTCAAAATCTGGCGTTCTCTGTCCCAGCTTCAGCACATTAGTGGCGGGAACAGGCAATAAATTTTGGAAAAACCGCTGATTTAACAAGCCACTAAAATCAGTAGAAGTCAGCATATTTCCTAATTAAGGGATTGGTAATTGCTAATTGGTAATTGGTAATACCAGATATTTTAAGCAGGGACAGTTGCGAGTTGTGAATAAAAAAGTTTTTTATTCACAACTCGCTTACTCAAAACTATACTATGAAGTTAAACCGCAGCAAAGAATACTTTGGACTTAACTGGATCGGGAGTCATAGTCTTGTCACCGGGCTGCCAGCCGGCGGGACAAACTTCATCGGGGTGAGACTGAACGTGTTGGATAGCTTGCAGAGTGCGGAGAGTTTCGTCTACATTGCGGCCGAAGGCAAGGTTGTTGATAGTAGAGTGTTGGATGATGCCTTCTTTGTCGATGATGAACAGACCTCTGAGGGCAATGCCTGCTTCTGGGTCTAGGACGTTGTAGTCGGAACTGATGGTTTTTTTGAGGTCAGCAACTAAGGGATAGTTGAGGTCGCCGACACCACCTAATTTGCGTTCTGTTTGTATCCAAGCGAGGTGAGAGAATTCGCTGTCAACTGATACGCCGAGGATTTCGGTATCGATGTTTTTGAAGTCCTCATGGCGATCGCTAAATGCTGTAATCTCAGTTGGGCACACAAAGGTGAAGTCCAAGGGGTAGAAGAACAGGACTACATACTTTTTGCCTTTATAGTCTGACAGTTTAACTGTCTTGAATTCCTGATCCACTACGGCTGTTGCTGCGAAATCGGGTGCAGCTTGACCAACCCGGAGGCATTCACTCGTCATAGATTTTGTTTCCTTTTTTTACGAACTGTTACAAATATATCATACTCATAACGACTACAAGTATAGCAGTTGACAGTTGACAGTGGACAGCTCGCCCTGAGCGAAGCCGAAGGGTTGACAGTTGCATAACGGGAATCAAACCATTGATGCAGTACGGGTATCGGCTCTATTCATGAAGTTATTTATGTCCTCACCGATGTGGCGGTTGCTAGATATTGGATAAAAATCACAAAAACACGCTCTCAAAATAGAGAGCGTGTTTTTGTGGATGAAATCATGGCTCAGGCGGGATTTGAACCTGCGACCTTGGGCTTATGAGTCCCCTGCGCTAACCACTGCGCCACTGAGCCAAACCTACTTCACGATTTACTATCGTAGCACGGTAGGGCGAGCTATGTCTCGATTTCAAACTACAGAATTTCTCATGACTTATAATAAAAGTTATGAGTTTTGGTAATCATTCAAAACTCATAACTTCCGACCAGTCGTTACCGAGAAGCGCTGGAGGTATCGTTAGGCAGAAAAGCCATTGGATTGACAGCTCCCGATCCGGCGGGATGAATTTCAAAGTGCAAGTGCGGCCCGGTACTGAAGCCGGTGCTACCCATCTCTGAAATTTGTTGACCTTGATCGACCTTCTGACCCTTTTGCACCAAAATTCGGTTGTTGTGGGCGTAGAGCGTCTCTGAGCCGTCTGCATGGGTAATTTCCACCAGATAGCCGAAGCCGCCGTCGTGCCACTGTGCATAGGTAACAACGCCGCTGTCGGCGGCCATAATTGGCGTACCGATCGGCCCTGCAATATCAATTCCCCTGTGCATCCGTCCCCAGCGCCAGCCGTAGCCAGAAGTGAGAACGCCCTTAGCCGGCCAAATAAACCCGTTGGCAGACCGTTGTTTGCCGTTAGGCAGATAAGTATCAGGGCCCGAAAGCGGAGGCAGTTCTGGAGAAACCATGCGTCCCAAAGACGGGTTGCTGAGGGGGTCGTAACCCTGGGAACCCAAAGGAGCCGTTGCTACCACAGGCCGATCCAGAGTATAGGTAGAGGTCGGCGTCAAGTTGATCGGTTGCTGTTCTGGTGTACGAGCCGGGTCAAAACGCTCTTGCTGCTGCTTCTGAACCTGTTCAGACCACCCTCTCGAAGGCGGTCTGCTGATTTCATTCTGCACCGCCCCAGCATAGTCGGGGGTGTAGAGGTCAGGATTGAGACTTGGCAGATCCTGAGACGGGTTGCCAGAGGCTACTTGCGTCTCTTGCGCGTCAGTTGGAGCCAGGGAAACTGCATTTGCGCCGAGCGAATTGCGCTCGGCGCGATATTCCTCTCGCAGCCTGACAACTTCTGCCCTCAAGCGTTCGGAATAAGGGTTGAGAGCGGTAGCGGTGGGTAGATCCTCCGCATTCGACTCAAGTAAAGCGCTCGTGGGAGTGGCATTTAAACCCTGGGCGCTACTAACATTTAGCAAGCTGATCGGCTGCGGGTATGCAGCAGCGAGGGTGGTAGCAGTTGCACTTGCTGGATCGGGCAGGGCGCTGGTGTCAACGGCACCTGTAAATGTTGGTTCGCCTTGAAGTTCCAGCTTTCTGCTGTCGCTAATGGTTTGAGAAACTTGAGTTAGCGGAATGCTGTTAATTTGGGGAACCATCGGCGCTGAAATATTGTTCAGACCTTCCAAGTTCGCCAAGGGAGAGACAACCGCGACTGTTGGCGCGGGTGCTGCAACGCCAGCACTGGCTGTGGATGGGGTAGACGAGCCCTTGTTCAAAGATGCGGGAACCGAAGTCGCCGACCAGACAGATGTAGAGTTAAAGACAGAATCAGAGGCTGTCGCCTGCACCGCTGGATTATTTGACCCAACTTTGGGAATTTTCAGCCGTTGATTGACATTCAGTAAGTTGGGATTGCCGAGCTTGTTGACGGCGATCAGCTCTTTGGGCGATACGCCGTGACTACTTGCGATCGCATCCAACGTATCTCCCGGACGCACGTTGTAGAGCGTTTGGGCTGGCGCTGCGCTACTGCCTGCTGGGGAGACTACCACAGCGGAGGGCAAACTCGGTGTTACCAGAGACTGTTCAATGGACTCGAATGCTCGATCGGGCGATGCTGCTTGACCGACCGCGGCATTGGGAATTACAGGTGTGTTCCTGAGGTCGGGAATTGCTGTCTCACTGGCCGATCCGGGGGATGCCAGCGTCGGTACAGCAGGTGTAGATGAATTTGCTCCCACCTCAGAGTCCAACAGGGGCCGACCTGATGCTGTGGTGCGGTTTTCCTGTTTTTTCAAACTGTCGATCGCCCCGTCTGCGTTCGGGCTGTCGATCGAAATTTGTGCCGGTACAGTCGTCGCCAGCTCAGGCGCTGCGGTTGGCGGCCCAGAGAGGGCTGCACTATCCAACGACTCGGAGCCGATCAGATTTAATGTTTGTTCGGGATTGACCGCGGCAGTATTGCCAGGGTTCTCTTGTGGCGAGGCTTCTAGAGCCTGCGGAATCCTTAGTTCTTGGCCAACTTGGAGTACGGTATCGGGTTTGATGCCGTTAGCAGTTGCTATTGCCTTCAGTTCAACTTCATAGTCCCGAGACAGCTCCCAAAGGGTTTGTCCCTGCTGAACCTTAACCCCTAGCTGTGCGGCTGAGGAACCGTCAACTTGTGCGGTGGTAGCGGGCCCGTTGGTCGAGATTGGCTGTACTTCAGCGGTAGATTCTGCTGTCGGTGAGAGATCAGACGCGCGAGCGCTGTCTCCGTTTCTCGGCAGCAGGATGCCAGAAGCACCTACCGATATTGCCAGCCCGATCGTGGCGAGAGAGCGAACTCTGCCAGTGCTGAGCGTTGTCTGCTTGGACGGTTCCGCAGAACCGTCTCTGTCGATTTCACTAGCCTGAACAGGCTTAATTTGGGGATATGTTCGTTTCAAAAAAACGACCTCCTACTGAGAAGCGCTAACTGTCCTTGGAAACACTCAAGGTTATCGCATGATGCTGAATTTAAATCAACAACCAAAAAAATTCTGATTGTTGAAAGCGATCGTGCTTAGGCAAGATTACCTTGCTTTTTAAATTTAGACAAGCTTGCACGTCATAATTTTTTAAATTCTCGGTCAAACCCGCTGCAATTACACCCCAAAAGCCTTACACCGCAATAGGTGGAACGAATACATAAAATATGCGTTCCCACACAGACTAAGACTCTCACCTATTGTCCGACTCTATGCTAAATTCCGGACAACCTACAACCGTATATTTACTAGATATCAATAGTGTTCAGGCACAAGCAGGCGATCCCTGATGCCTTAAATCGCTGAAATCCTCTGTTTTTCTTGCTTAATCATCTTGCGAGTAATTTTGTATTGCTGATAACAATATGTTTTTGGATGAATAAAATATATTAATCTCCGCTATCTATAATTTCACCGCTTTGATACAAATTTCTTATATTTAAAGGGAGATTTGGCTGCTCCCGACAGCTATTAAATATCTATATGTGTATGTATCTGTCGATCGAGATTTATCCCAGCTCGCCCAACTGTCGTTTAGCCTCAAATAAACCTACAGCAGCGCTGACAGAGAGATTCAAACTCCTGACTCCAGGCTCGCTCATGGGAATAAAAACTGTGGCATCGCAGGCATCCAAGACGAATTGAGGAATGCCAACAGTTTCCGAGCCAAACATCAACCAGTCGCTGGGTTGAAATTGGAATTGGGTGTAACTGCATCGCCCGCCAGTGCTGAATCCGATCGATCGCCCTCCGCGCTCCTGCTGACATATCTGAAAAGCCGCTAAGTCTTCGTGGCAGTGGAGATTGACGTAGGGCCAATAATCTAAGCCGGCCCGTTTCAGGTAGCGATCGCTAATTTCAAACCCCAGCGGGCCGACTAAATGGAGTTCCGTGCCTGTGGCAGCGCAAGTGCGGGCAATATTGCCAGTATTCGGGGGGATTTGCGGGTGAATCAAGACAAGTTGGGGCATGAAGCTAATACAATTTGAGATTTGAGATCGGGGATAATTGATTACACAAGGGTTTGGAGCTTGCTTACCGTTAGATTTTTTTAGGGAACCAGTATAACTGAAAGCGCGAATTTACACCCATTGGGAAATGTAGAAATCTACCCAAAGGTAGAGACAATTCATAGCTTTTAGTTATATGGTCTCCCTCCTCCCATTGATTAAATATTCTGATTTGTTTTTGATTGCCCCCTTTCAAGCAACTAACTGGGCGCACAAGTTATCTTCGAGCTCGAATTCTTGGTGAGCCATGCCATCAATCCCTTGGAGAATAATACTGCGGGTGTCCAAACCGCGATCGTGCAGCTTCAACCACTGCTGGGCGGTGTTACCTTCCCGGAGAATCTTTTTGAGCGGCGAGAGAAAGCAACTAAAGCCGCGTTTTTTGGCAAAAGGCCAGACTTCCTGGTAAATTTCCTCAATCCAATCTCGCGCCAAAATCTTTCTGCCATCTTGCCAGTGGATGAGTTCAGCATCCAAACTTTGCCTGGATGCAGAAATTTCGTTGGCATCAGTGAGGGCAACTAAGTCTTGGTTGCGGGTGGCTGCGGGCAAGGTGCTGAGTTCTAAGGGGTCTAAGCTGGGGTCTTCCATCATCTGCCAAATGCGAGCTTCTAGCAAGGCAGTGATGGCTAACAAAGCCAGAGGATTGACTTCGAGATCGCAAATTCTCAGTTCGAGGCGGTTGAGACAGTAGGGGCGACGATCGCCATTTGGCCGTACAGCAGACCACAAATGGCGGACATTTTGCATAGTACCGAGTTCTAACTGTTCTTCAGTCCACTGGATGTAATGCTTGTGACTTTCAAACAGGGGGACGATGGCGGGAGTTTTGGGAAACAAGCCCCACCTAGTGGAATGATAGCCCGTGACTTCGCCGTCGAGGAAGGGAGAAGAGGCGCTCATGGCAAGGTAAAGCGGTGCTTCGACGCGGGCGAGGCGGATGGCGCGCATCAGCATTTCTGGTTGGGAGATGCCGATGTTGATGTGAATGCTGGCGGTGACGACTTTGGTGCCGTAGGTTTGCTCGATGTAGGTGTGATAGGGGTTGTTGGGATCGGATCGGTAAAATCGATCGCTCCCGCCGAGAGATAGGGTACTTCCAGGGAGCAATGTATAGTCGCCCAAGTGTTTGAGATACTCGCGCAGCCGGACTCGCGGCTTGACTAGGGCACACAGCAGGCGATCGTAGCTGCACAGCGGGGCGGTCGTGTACTCCACATTGCGACTATCAGGCTCCCGCACAAATCCCTCTAAATCGGCGACTATGCGATCGGACAGACCGACAACCTCGCCTTCGGGTGTGCCGGTATACATTTCTACTTCAAAGCCTTTTGATAGCAGCACGTTTGTTCCTCAGCTAAGTTGAGTGCTAGTTTCTAGTATCCCAAAAATTGACCGGTTCGTACTATCTGCCACGAGGCAGAGTTAAAATTTTGGGGCTAGTGGCACTCAAACCGGGTAGTTCGGCATCAAGCAAGATAGTCTTTAATCTAGAGTGTACCGCGCAAGTACCTAACTGCGTACAGTCAATTAATAAATTGCAAATCAGTAGGAAATCTTGCTTCTTCTGGTTCGGGATCGTAAATGTAATCGCAGTCAAAGCGCAGAGCTTGGGAGTGGCGACTTATAGAAAATCCGCAGTGAGTCACCATTTCTGTAGTAAAAGTAGCCATGACTAACTCTATGAGTTTTCTGTAAGAAATGTTAGGCTGTTGAACGTAATAAGCGCGTCTGGCAAAAAAGATTCTCTCATCTTTCGGTACAATTATGCCATTAATTCTGTGTGCGTGTTGAATCGGCTTGATATAGGTTTCAATAAACTGCGACTGATTTTTTTGCAGTCTGGCTAATCTTTCGTGTTGCAACCAGCTCATTTGAAACACAATTTTAATAAACTCAAAACCCAAAATGTAGTTAAAAACATTATTGCGTTCTTCTGTGTTCAAAACGAAGCGGAGTGCAGCTTCTAAATATTGGTCTGTTTGGCTGCGCGCTTGTTGAGCTGAGTGGATATAAAATTGTTTAATGTAGCTTCTTAAATCTGATTCGTTTAATTCTTTTTTGACTCGGAATCTGATCAAATACTCTTTGACTCGGTGTAGAGTATCTACATCTTCAAACATTTTTGAGACTAAGCCGTCGGCGGTGTAGTCATCTAAAAATTCTGCTTGCAATTCGGGAGTAGAGGCGCACAATGTGTAGCAGAGGGACAAAACGTAGCGCCGCTGGTTCCAAGGCAAGCTTTCTGCCCACTCCTTTACTTCTACAGGGAGTTTTTCCAGTACGGTATCTGTGTAGGGGCGTTGAGAAAGGTCGGCATATTTATAGTTTTGTTTAATCATGGCCTGAAACCTTATATTAGTAAATTGAGCGGGTAATACATCGCAGGTAACTAGCAGGGTAAAGCAGAGGCGTGGATTTGCAAATGATATTTATTTTTTTATATATCTTAACATACATGATGTCGCAGGTCAAGGGGGTGATCTGTCTCACACTTTTGCGGACTTATAATCACAACTGTGAGCTTGATATATCACATTTTGGGGCTGTGAGTGTCACGCGAAAAGCTTATTCAGCTCACTGTGGTAACGGCAGGTTTGGTTGATGATTAAGTGAGGTGATTTAGAACTTTTTGTTAAGAATAATTACTGAGGTAAACCATGAACTCGACTACAAATATTTTTCCTAAAAATCAGTGCCAATACTTAAGTTTTGGCGATCGCCTCGTCCAACCAGTGCGAGAGTGGGTAGATGGCATTGCAGTGGGCGATCGGCAAGTAGCTCAGTGGTTGTGCCAACTTATACCCGCACGGTGTCCTTTTGAGAGAGATATTCAGCTATGGGGACACCATCTTTTTCACATACCGCCGATGTGTAAGCTAAATCCGGTATATGAGAAATTAGTGGGGTTGCGTTTTCCATCGCTCTCGTTTTTGGCTGACGTATGCGGGGAAGATGTAACGCCGTACTGCTGATTGAGGGGTGTCGTACCTCGATCGCCCATTGAGATTATTTACAGGGTGCGTGAACCCGCTAGTGGCGAGATCGCCAATTTAGACCAAAATCGTTGATAATATCAGTGGATGCCTCTAAATAGGAGCAGGCATCCATCGTCGCTGTTAAGCCAAAACTAACACCAAACGATAACAGCAAAAACAATAACTATAAAAATAATTTAACAAGCTACTTTGGCTCAGGAAAATGAATATGTTTAACGCAACTGAACTGCTAATTAACGATTTTGTCAATCGGCTGATTGAAGGCTACCGCCACACTTACGGCGGGTTCAAATCTGACTATGGCGAGATAATTGCTTGGGTAGCCAATATGGCTTTGGAAAATATTGCTAATAGTGATGCTGTTTACCACAATGTGGAACACACTATTTTAGTGACCTTGGTGGGACAAGAAATTCTGCGCGGGAAGCACATTCGCGAGGGTGGTGTTTCCTGCGAACATTGGCTGTATTTCCACATTGCTTTGCTGTGCCATGATATCGGATACGTCAAGGGCGTTTGCCGTCAAGATAGAACTAATTTGGGACTGTATGCGACGGGGATAGGCGACATGAAAGTAACGCTACCTCGGGGCGCGACTGATGCGAGTTTGACCCCTTATCATGTCGATCGGGGAAAGATGTTTATTGAGGAGCGCTTTGGGGGTCACAGACTGATTGATGCCGAGTTGGTGAAGCAGAATATTGAGTTAACTCGTTTCCCGGTTCCTGCGGATGATGACCATCAAGATACTGTGAATTATCCGGGTTTGGTTCGGGCGGCGGATTTAATCGGCCAGTTGAGCGATCCGCGATATTTGCAAAAGCTTGCTGGGCTGTTTTACGAGTTTGAGGAAACTGGTCAAAATCAGATCTTGGGGTATCGCAATCCGGCGGATTTGCGGGAGGGGTATCCTAAGTTTTATTGGAATGTGGTTTATCGGTATGTCAAGGATGCGATCGGCTATTTGGAACTAACGCAACAGGGCAAACAAATTGTTGCTAATCTCAGCGCTAATGTGTTCCGGGTGGAGCATTCTGAGGCGGAAGTTGAGGAGGTGGCTGTAGTTCGTTAGGCTTTGACTTGAGTTGGGGCGATCGTTCTGGTTACTGATGTGAGCGAAAGGGCGATCGATCGTCCCATTTCAATGTTAAGCTTGTGAATTGTTCTCTGTAGGGCGATCGCAATATCGTAAAATATAGCTATGCCCACAGCCCTAAGCAAATTTTTAATTTTTTTGATTGTCATTCCCTGATAGATTGAGTCGTTAAAGCCCTAAGAGAGAGAAAATTAACCATGAGATTCATTAACCCAAAAACCGACTTTGCCTTCAAAAAAATCTTCGGCGGCAACGAAAGCAAACCAATTTTAATCAGCTTTCTCAATGCCCTGATTTATGACGGCAATCCCACCATCACCGACTTAGAAATCATCGATCCGTATTTACCATCGAGAGTCTCTTATCTCAAAGATTCTTACCTGGATGTCAAAGCAAAGCTGGCATTAGGTCAAACTGTAATTATCGAGATGCAGGTTTTAAATGTGGCATCTTTTGCGAAGCGGGTGATTTATAATGCTGCAAAAACTTACTCAACTCAACTAGCTCGTGGCGATGGTTACTTTAGATTAAAACCAGTAATTGCTTTGACAATTACTGATTTTGAAATGTTTGATAATGACCGTGAAGTAATTTCTCACTTTGTCTTTAAAGAGAAACAGCGTTTGTTCGATTATGTCGATCCAGAGATTGAACTAATCTTTATTGAATTGCCGAAATTCAACAAAAAATTGGATGAGTTAGAAACTTTGACTGATAAGTGGGTTTATTTTATGAAAAATGCTCCCAGTTTAGAAGTGGTACCGCAAACAATGGAAACAGTCTCGGAAATACAGCAAGCTTTTGCTATTGCTGATGAAACTAACTTGAACCCCGAAGAGTTGAAAGATTTAGAAAGTCGCGAGAGGTATATTCAGGATCAACAAGGGGTACTTCTTAAAGGTATTGAAGAAGGACTTGTGCAAGGACTTGTGCAAGGACTTGTGCAAGGAAGAGAAGAAGGAATACAACAAGGAATGCAGCAAGGAATGCAGCAAGGAATGCAGCAAGGAATGCAGCAAGGAATGCAGCAAGGAATGAGAGAAAAGGCTCTGGAAATTGCCAGACAACTTCTCAATGTCCTTGACAATCAAACCATTAGTCAAACTACTGGTTTGAGTGTTGAAGATATCCAAAACTTGCGGGAGGGAACGAAGCAATCCCAATAAAATGCGTAATTCATGATAGAAGTCAGCAATCCTGTTGATATTGAAGCGCTAAATCTTCGATGAGTTCAACCATTGCGCGAACCATCGGCATTTTAGTGAGAATTTCGATCCAATACCATTGTCCGTTGGGATTGAGTTCGATAAAATAAAGCGTATCGTCGTCGTCGCGAATGATGTCGAATGCACCAAAATTTAAGCCGAACTCGTCAAGCATTTGATGGAGTTTGTTGAGGTAATCTATTGGTAGCTCGTCGGGAACGTGAACGAGTTTGTCTGGTTCGGTGACGCGCCAATCTAAGGTCACATCTGCATCGTTGGTATGTTTGGCGTCAATGCGACAAACAAAACTTTGCTTACCAATCAATGTAACGCGATACTCTGCTTTCTTTTGAATGCGTTTTTGAATAAAAACAGGTGCCAATCGAATGCTGTCTCGAAATTCCTCAAGTGTTTCGACATCAATGGGGCGAGTATAGCACGCATACTGCTTGTCATCATGTAAAAAACCAGAGTAGCGCATCGGTTTGACAATGCACTTTCCCTGTTCTGTTACAAAGTTGCAAGCAGCATCGTAGGAATTTGTGACGAGTGTGGGAGGGATAGTAATTCCCAGTTTTTGAGCAATGGGGATTTGGTTGATGCGATGGGATGGCAATCTAATCTTGTAGTAGTTATTGACCCATCTGGCTTTAGGATATAAACCAGACAGAGAGTACATCAAAGATTCTGTTTCTTGTTGACAATATTTGATTGCCCAAGCATCATCAACTTCTGGAAAAACTTTATAGTCATCAGGTTTGCGCCACCAAATCACGCCGATTTCTTGAACTTCTCTCAAGGAGTCTTCAAAGGACAAAAAACTTTGACTGGGATGGCCAGAAGCTTGCCACGAGTAAGCATATTTGCTTTTTTGAATAAAACTTTCGGAATTCAATCGAATTGCTCGAATATTTGATTTTTGCAATTCGTTGATAATGACATCCGCATGAATGTCTGTCTCGGAAGTGACGATTAAAAGGTCAGTCATACGATTTTGGATTTTAGATTTTAGATTTTAGATTGGAAATGACGGATTATGTATGGGTTTGGAGCTTGCGGTGGCATTGTTGTTTGAAACTGGTATCACACACAACTAAACCAATTGAAATAAAGTTGACAGTGAAAGACCAGTCATGCAAAAATTCATGCAGGTCTTTCAAGAACAAGACTTACGCACCAATACCAAAGAAACCGGGTTTTTTATCTAATCTGCGGGTTACACCGAAGGATTTTCGTAAAAAAACCCGGTTTCTGATCGCTCGTGCGTAAGTCCTAAAGAAAAGAAAGGGCGATCGAATTATCGGTTAGTCATTAAAAATTCTAGTCGTCTTCTTGCGAGTCGTCATCACTAGGTTCAGTCCACTTAAAAGTGGAGCCGCTAACAGTAGAATAGGAGCCGCTCATGGAGGAGATGTTGGAAGTCTGGGTGCTGGGATCGTAGCTAGCTTGCTCTAGGGAGATGCCGTACTTGGGCAAGATGCTCAGGTGCATCATCAAAGGATTTGCTTTTTTGTCGAGAGCGAGTTGGGTAGTCGTCATAAGTTAGTTTCTTTGAGCGATGGTTTGATATTCACAACAGTACAGCTTACCAATTAATTTGTATAGTCGAAAAAGGTCGGATAAAGTCGTATAATATAAAAAGTTTTGATAAAGCTTTAATCGTTTTTGGATTAAAGGCGAAAATAGTCGGATCTAGACGGTTTTAGTTCGATCGCTCGGATATTGTGAGGAGGCGCGGGTGAACGTTAAGGAAGCACTGGCTTTTGCGGATGAAGTGGTCTTTGCGAAAACTGGCAAGCATTTAGATGATATGCAAGTTGGCGTGATTGAGGGCGTTTTGAAGCGGCTAAAGTACGGCGATATTGCCCAAGCGCTGAATTGTACTGAGGGTTATG
>Ga0209591_10003704_pt1 | contig 17654 bp, 19 predicted proteins | sample MAT01_FD_187207 | JGI IMG/M metagenome (GOLD analysis project Ga0209591, IMG submission 187207) | Freshwater microbial communities from Lake Fryxell liftoff mats and glacier meltwater in Antarctica - MAT-01 (SPAdes) (version 2) | ecosystem: Environmental > Aquatic > Freshwater > Ice > Liftoff... | reverse complement strand
ACTGGCGCTGGAGGAAGACAGGATAGTGGTGACAAAGGATGCCGACTTTTTCGAAAGTTGGCTGGTTCTGGGACAGCCACACCGCATGATTCTGGTGGCTACAGGAAACATCCGCAACGAAGAATTATTACAACTGTTTGCCGCCAACATTCATGTCGTAGAAAAGTTGCTGGAAACAAAGCGCATTCTGGAAATCAGCCAGAAGGCACTGACGACAAGGGGCTAATCTTCAAACCGAGGCATAGAGGTCCAAGGTCGGAAATCAGAGGTCGCGGCGCGAAGTCCCTTTGACTAGGTAACAAGGGATTCTGATCTTCTTCAGCGCAATTTAGCGTGACTGCTCGCGCAGAATTACAGAGTTTCGCAGGCAACTCTAAACGCTGAACACCTAACTCTGAACCCTCTTAAAGCCTGTGACGGAAGTTTGTTGGATACAGAGGCTTGCCTCTAAGGGATTTAAGGGATAAATTCTGAGGGTGGATTATTCGCAGATCATCACCTTAGAACCCGGCAAACGTGGCGGTAAGCCTTGTATCCGTGGAATGCGCATCACCGTGTATGATGTTCTGGATTATCTGGCTTCCGGAATGAGCCACGCAGAAATACTGGCCGATTTTCCCTATTTGACGGAACAGGATATTTTGGCCTGTCTGGCCTTTGCCGCTGATTCCGGTCGGCGCACAGCCTTTGTAAATGCAGCATGAAGCTGCTGCTGGACGAAAATATTTCGCCTCGGCTGGCCGATAGCCTGGCTGACTTGTTTCCAGCCTCCCTCCATGTTCACGCACTAGGTTTGGCACAGGCCGACGATACAACCATCTGGCAGTATGCGGGGCAACATGGCTATGCAGTTCTTTCCAAAGACAGTGACTTTTATCATGCAAGCATGATAAGGGGACATCCTCCCAAACTGATTTGGGTGCGTTTGGGTAATTGCAGTACGAGCGATATTGAAAACCTCTCAGGAATTGTCACCAGGAGCTGTTTTTGTTTGATGCAAGCGCCCAGGAATCCGCTTTTCTCCTGATTTAGCGTCCAGACCAAGGCATAGAGGTCCAAGCTCGGAAATCGGAGGTTGTGGCGAGGAGTTAAATTGATTTGGTAACAAGGGATTCTGATCTTCTTCAGCGCAATTTAGCGTGACTGCTCGCGCAGAATTACAGAGTTTCGCAGGCAACCCTAAACGCTGAACCCTGAACTCTAAAATCTAAACCCAAAATCGAAGATCCGCCGCGGCGGACCCAGAACCATCCTCACCCCCTAACTTTTTTGAACATGGCGAGGGTTTTGATCCGCTGACTGCCGTGATCCACAATGGGTGCGGGATAGGTCAGGCTGTTGATCTCGGGGATATATTTTTCGATGAAGCGGCCTTCAGGATCATATTTTTCGGCTTGGCTGGCGGGATTAAAAATCCGGAAGTAAGGCTGGGCATCTGTCCCGGTTCCCGCCGCCCACTGCCAGCCTCCATTATTCGCCGCCAGATCCCCGTCGTAAAGTTGTTTCATGAAGTAACGCTCCCCCTTCCGCCAATCCACGAGCAGATCCTTGGTCAAAAAACTGGACACAATCATCCGGAGCCGGTTGTGCATCCACCCGGTCTGGTTCAACTGTCGCATGGCCGCATCCACCATGGGATAACCCGTCCGGCCCTCACACCAGGCCTGGAAGAGCGCTTCATCATTCTCCCACTCCAGGTCATTGTAAACCGGACGAAAGCTTCCCGTGGTCACATGTGGGAAATAAAACAGGATGGTCTTATAGAAATCGCGCCAGATCAGTTCGGAAAGGAACACCTCGATCTCTTTGGAGGCCCGGGGATTTTTTTCTTTGGCCGCCATGGCCGCCGCGTGCACAGTGCGCGGCGAGATGGTGCCGAAACGTAAATGGGGGGAGAGGCGGGAAGTTGCGTCCAGGTCAGGGAAGTTTCGTTTGGATTGATAGGATTCCACCCCGCTCTGCATGTAACTCTTTAACATGTCATGAGCGGCCTTTTCCCCGACGGCTGGTAGTGGAACATCCAGGGTATGGCCCAGCTCTTTCAGGGAAGGGAGAGGCACAGTCTTGATCCCGACAGGGCTTTTGATACTCCGGGGGCGCGGACAGAGTGACGGAACCGGCTGCAATCTCCAGGCCTTCGAGTAGGGTGTGAAAACGGCATAGGGTGTGCCATCCCCCTTCAGCACCTGGCCCGGCGCCTGGATACATTGATCTGCCACTTCCACCGCCTTGATCCCGAGCCCGAGACAAACCTGACGGATGCCTTCATCCCGTTTGAGGGCATACGGTTCCAGATCCCCGTTCCAGAACAGGGCCGAGGCCCGGCTTTCCCGGGCCAGGGCGGCCAGCTCCTGCTCAGGCTTTCCTTGCCTGACAATCAGATAGGAACCCACGTGCTCCAGGTTTTTCGACAAGGATTCCAGAGACGCCAACAGAAAAGCCACGCGGCGGGCCCCGGTGTCCGGCGATTTCAGAAGTTCGGGATCAAAAATAAAACAGGGGATGACCTCGTCATACTCCCGCACAGCACGGGCCAGGCCGGGGTTGTCGTTGAGCCGGAGATCACGGCGAAACCAGAAAAGGGCTCGGGGCTTCAAAGAGGTCAGACGTTTTGAGTTTTGGGTTTCGGGTTAAGACTCTCCAAAAGTCGCCGCGTTTGGATGCGGCGGTAGAGGAACATCGCTTCCAATACCAGATGGATGCCGGGCAGAAGGAGCCATCCGGCTTTTCCAAAGGGTGGATCAAAATCTATCGTGTCCTCGATCCGGGTGGATTCGCCCTCTGCAATGTAAACATGACGATGCCGGAAATACGGAAAAGGCCCCTCGATGGCTGAATCGATCATCAGGGCACGGGGCGGATTGCCATGGGGGGGATGCAACTCCTCGACCAGGGCCTTCCAAGTTTGACGCGGAAAGGGGCCCAGTTCCAGTTCCACAACATCGCCGGCATTAAGCAGGTCAGGACAGCGGAGGGAAAGCACTTTAGGGTAGGGCGGTTGCACCTGTGGCAGATTGCGCGCGTCGCGATGAAACTGATAAACGGCTTCGATCGGGGCGCGGACTGAAAAACGACTATGGAAAACGGGCATACGTTGACGTTTTTAAATTAAAGCTCCGGTTTTTTTTCCGCAGGATCAAAAGGTTGATGCAGATTTTTTTGCAGATGATCCGATACGACTTGCAGATCCCGGCCCTTGCCAAAATACCAGGCAATATACAGCGCATTCAACCCGGCCCAGGAAAGGGCCGTCGTCGCATAAATCAGAAAAAAGAGAGGGGTGCCTACCGCGCGGACATAAAAAAGGCCGGCGGCAAAAACGGCGGACCAGAGCACGACCCAGTGCAGCGTATAAATATTGAAGAAACGCAGGGGGCTGGCAGGCAGAAACCCGGCAATTTTTCCTGCCCCCTTCGGATAAAAGTAGAGCTCTTCCAGTTCCGAACCAAGAAGAACCTTGTGCCCGAGAAGCCCGTTGATCTTTTCCTCCAGATGCTGGCTATGAGTCCGGGCAAAATCACAAAAGTGGAGGTAAAAGGCCGCCTGCACCCCGCAGGTGACCACCAGAAAGGGCAAAACATAAAACCCTACATGCCCGGGCAGAAAAACAAGAATCAGAATCAGAACAAAGGTCAGCAACATCCACTGAAAAAATTTCCGATGGTAGGCGTATTGCATGGAACGCATGCGCTCGAGTTGGCGCAGTGTCGTATCAAAGAGCAGACGATCCCGTGTTTCCGTGTCCATGGGCTCAGATTTTGGTTTTGATCCCACAGGCCCGGGCCACACACCAGCCGCGGCCCGCTTCAAAGGCAGTGAAACCCGATGCGACAGCCAGACCAATCACCAGAAACAGCGGCCCCTCCCACCACCACAGGCCCAGCGCCCCAAGAAGGAAAGCAAGGGCTGCGATACCCCTTAACACCCGGCCTTTGGATCCAATGTTCGGCTGAAAAAATGACATCTCTTTTTTATACACGTCTTTCAGGGAAATGCGAGGACAGGCTTCCCAGCCAAGCGCATGAGCCATTCCAGTCATGATCGCCTTTTTTCGGGAAAGCTTGCCAGCACCATTCCCCTTCGATAATTCTGGACACTGCCGATGCAACTGAAACCAACGATGTCGAAATGCTGGCTCCTTCTTTTGCTGGCCATGCTGCCCTGGTCTGGTTGTAAAGAGAAGCCGCAGCCGGAAGCAACCCCTTCCGCCGCGGAGCAAACCGGATCGGAACAATCACCGGAACTGAAGTCTTCCACAACTAACAATCCGATCAAACCCTGGTCCGGTCCTCCAACATTCCGGATTTATTACGAGCGTGAGCCCTTGTCGCAGGAATGGCTCAAGCGCTGGACAGCAGGTTCCGCTTATCGTGTGGAGCAGATCCAGCTCAAAAGGAACGAACAGGCTGAGCTGCCACGTGATGGCGACCTCTATATTGTTCCTCCCGCCCGTGTCAGGCAGTTAGGGGGACTGCTTGAATGGAAGGCCCCTTCTGAACTGATCTCTCTTGACCAGATCAAGCCCTTATTCACCGGTCACTCCTTTGATCCCGAAAACCGCATCAGCCTTCCCTGGCGCTGGTCTCCTTATGTCTTTTACCGGAAAAAGGATCACCCGGAACAGGTTCTGCCCGCCTTTGTTTTTTCCGGGTGGAGCGCTTCGGAAAACACCCTTTGGCCCGAGGACATAAGCCTGCTCTGGGCCATGAAGCGCCATCTCGAACGGGGTTCGGCCAATGTTGCCGTCAATGACGCGGAAATCAAATCGATGCGGATCCTGAAAGAACAGCTCACTGGCTTCCTCCTTCCGGAAGCGGAGTGCTGGAAATCGTTCAGCGAAGGGAAAATCAAAACCACCTTTGCCCTGGCCTCTTGGAGAATCCTCTCGCCGCAGGCCGCCGATCCGTCCATCCAGTGGGTCATCCCGTCCCAGGGAACCCTGATCCAATTTGACCACTTGATGATCCCGTCCGGATCTCCTTATCTTCCCGCAGTGACAGAATTGGTCCGATTACTCATGTCGATTGAGGGACAAAATGATTTGGAAGGTGTGACCGGTTATTTTCCCGTTCGGGCCGGAGCGCGTTTCCCGTCCGAAAAAAGTCTTATCCGGCTCCCGGAAGGCTCCTGGCTGGACAACAGTGAGTTTGCCGTGCTGGATTTGGCCGTTTTGCTCACGGAACCCGCACCCACACCTACGCCCACGCCCACGCCTACGCCTACACCCACAGAGCCACCATCTCCGCCAGAAACCTCACCCATCCCGCATCCCACTATCAATCCCACGTTGCATCCCACACCTTCCGCTCAACCGACAAAGGCGGTTTCCAGTTCCTCCATAACCCTGAAAAGCTCCCGCGGACCGAATGGTTTCTGAATCAAAGCGTCGACTTCCGGAATGTCCTGGCTGTTCAGGGCAAAACCGCTGGTGACTATTATGCGGACTCCGGGAAGCTGCTGTCGCAATTGCTTGACCAACTCGGCTCCGTGCAGTCCGGGCATGGTCCAATCGGTGATGATCCAGGCCACATCCCCCCGGTATTGCCTGGCCAACGCCAAAAGCTCCACCCCGTTAGCCGCCATCTCGTAGCTGTATCCCTTTTCTTTCAATATCGCCTCCATCACTTCGCGGCAAAGGGGTTCGTCATCGGCCATGAGAATGCGGCCTTTCTGCCCGGATGTTGGCCTATCAACTGTCTGTAATCTGTGTGTTTTTGTCAGAACCGTCCTGATGGCGACCGTGTCAATCGGCAGATAGAACGCAAAGACCGCCCCGCCTTCTTCGGCATTGTAGGCGTCGATGAACCCTCCGTGCTGGCTCAGGATGCCTCGTGAAGTCGACAAGCCCAGGCCTGTGCCGAGACCCGGTGCCTTGGTGGTAAAAAACGGATCGAAGATGTGTTCGAGGTTCCGGGGTTCGATCCCTTTTCCATTATCATGCACCTCACAACACACAAAGGCACGGGAAGTTCCGCCCTCCTCGTGATCACGGAGGTGGGTGATCAGCCTGATCTTACCCTGATCAGATACAGCATCGTTGGCGTTGAGCAGAAGATTGAGCATCACCTGCTGGATTTTGGAAACATCCATGAGGGCATTGGGAAGGTTGGGATCCAGTTGGAGCTCGAGTTGTGTGTCCATTTTGGCGACAGGCTGGAAAAGGGAAACGGTCTTTTGCACCAGCTCATTGAGCGGGGCACTGCTCATATCGGATCTGGACTGGCGGGTGGCGTTGAGCAATTGTTCCACAATCCGGCTGCCGCGGCCACCGGCTTCCAGAATTTTCGTGATCAGCTCTTTTTCTTCGGGCTGACATTCTTCACGCCGCATCAGCTGCTCGAGATTCCCTGAAATAATGTGTAGCAGATTGTTAAACTCATGTGCCACACCTCCCGCCATTCGTCCCAGGGCCTGAACCTTGCTGCTCTCCAAAAGCCTGTCTTCCTGATCGCGTCTGGCATAGGCAGAGCCATACAGATCTGCTGCAAACTTGAGGGAATCCAGAAGTCCGGGATCCCATTTCCTCTCCGGCTCCTTGTCAATGAGCACCATTACGCCCAGAAGCCGCTTTTCAAACAGAATCGGAACCAGGGCCATTGCGGTTGCATCCAGTTCTTTCAACAAATGGGATTCCAGAGATGGGTTTTCCTCACGGGTAAACACCACGGTCCGCCCTTCCTGCAAGGCGGTCAGATGACGGCTGAAGCTTCCCGCCTGGAGATCCGCCCAGGAAACAAACGGCTCACCGTCACTGCCGGATTTTCCCGCCGCGTCCGCCTGGGTGCCTGTGGCCAGACAGACATGGCAGGAGAACAGTTTTAGCTCCTGCCTGATTTCTTCCAGCAACCCAACGATTGTCCCTTCAAAATTCTTGTCTGCCAGAACCTGATCCATCGCCACGGCCACCAGACCCAGGACCGTATCCCGTTGTTTCAACAAATTGACAGCCGCCAGTTTTTCCTCCACGGCCTGCTGCCGCTGGACACTCCGCCGCTGCACAACCCAGCTGAGGATAGTCGCCACGAGGATGGCCACGGCAATAACGCTGGCACTGTTGTCATCAATTTTAAGAAACTGCTTCTGGATCAGTCCTGCATCAAAGATCAGAATGATCACCGGTGTTTTTTCCTCATCTCCCAAAGGCCAGTTGGGAACGGCGGTGAAGGTGTATTCCGGCTCCTGTGCCCGCTCGACGAAAAGCGGCATTTCCCTGGTGGTTAAAAATGCCCATCCGCTGAAGACAGGCTGCCCGCCTATCTGAGCCTGCTTCACCAGATTCTGAAACGAGGGCTGCTTGGCTTTCTGTCTGAAGAGCTCTTCCATTCGCGGGGAGGTCTGGGTTTTGGCCAGAATCCGCAGCCCGTCGCCCGAGGTGTCCACAACTACCAGACCTGCTATATCCGGATTCTGAGCCTGGATGGCTTTCAAATGCTCAGAAGGAATGTCTGAAAAAAGAAGAGTTGTTTTTCCTTGCCCTTCATTATACAGCTTGGGCGAGAGGGATGCCGCCGTCATATTTGACAAGGTCACTACACGTGTGGCCACGCTTTCACGCAGAAGGTTTTTTGTGGTGCTGGTCAACAGCCAGAGCATTAAAATCGTGGCACTGGTAAAAACAGACCAGAAAAGGAGACCGTCGAGATAGGTGGCCAGACTAAAGGGCCTTTTGACTTTTTTTTCCTTTTTCATTGGTGCGTCGCCTGTTGGGCCGCTCGTTCACGACGTAGTTTATCCCAACGCTCCAGCCGCTCGGCAACGATTTTTTCATACCCGCGCCCGGTGGGCCGGTAAAAAGTTTTCATCTCCGCAAAGATTTTTCCCGGTGCCACAGCATCGGCATAATCATGGGCATAAGCATAATCAACACCGTGCCCCATTTTTTTTGCCCCGCCGTAATGGGCGTCCTTCACCGCATCCGGAATGGCCCGGGTGCGGCTTTCCGCCAACTCTCGTCCTGCTTCTTCCAGAGCCATGTAGGAGGCATTGCTCTTCGGGGCTGTTGCCAGATACACGGTTGTTTCCGCCAGAAGGATCCGGGCCTCGGGCATTCCGATCGCCTCCACCGCTTGTTGGCAGGATGTGGCCAGAATCAAACCCTGCGGATCCGCCATGCCGATATCCTCCGCAGCGGAGATGACCAGGCGCCGGGCGATGACGCGGATGTCTTCACCTGCTGCCAACATTTTCGCCAGAAGATAAATAGCGGCGTCCGGTTCGCTGCCCCGCACGGTTTTGATAAAAGCTGATAACGTGTCATAATGCCCATCCCCGTCCCGGTCATAGACAATCGCCTTCTTCTGGATTGATTCTTCCGCCACGGCCAGATCGATGGTCAGAACCTCCTCCACCGGAAGGGTTGAACACAAGGCCACATCCAGGGCGTTGAGTGCCCGGCGCGCGTCCCCTTCGCAAATGCGGCCCCAATGCGCCAGGGCTTCTTCCTTCGCATCAATATGGACTACCGGATGATTTTCCTGATAACGCACTAGAGCGTTACGCAGCAGCTTGAGGATGTCCTCTTCAGCAAGCGGCTTGAATTCGAAAATCTGCATACGCGACAACAGCGCCGGATTGACCGAAAAAAACGGATTCTGCGTGGTGGCTCCGATCAGCCGGATGGTTCCTTCTTCCACATGGGGAAGCAGGGCGTCCTGCTGCGATTTGTTGAAACGATGGATTTCATCGATCAGAACGAGGGTGCGTTTCTTATGGTGCCGCCAATCCTCCGCCGCCTGCCCGACCGCTTTCCGCAAATCAGTCACCGAGGCCTCCACCGCGTTCAGACGGACAAAACTGTCGGAGGATTGCCGCGCCACAATGCCGGCCAATGAGGTCTTGCCTGTGCCGGGAGGCCCATAAAAAAGCAGGGCGGAAAAGCGGTTGCTTTCGATCAGTCTTCGAAGAAGCTTACCATCGGCCAACAACTCACCCTGCCCGGCAAATTCTTCCAGGCGCAGGGGACGCATCCGCGCCGCCAGATTCCGGCGGGCGTCTTCCACCCCGACAACCGGATGCCCTGAACCAAACAAGTCGTCCATAGGTTCAACGTATCTTCCTTTTGTGGAAAATAAATAAGTTTAATGACTGAAGTTTAAGGTTTATCGAAATACAACCCTTTCCCCCGCATCGGGTTACTGAACATCCTCTTTCTTTGTATAAGCTTTCTACCGCCCGATTGCCCCCAGGCGATCAGAAGAGAAGGGTCTCCGCCTTCCTCTTTGGTCATGACAAGCTGTTCCTGATGAGGCAAAACAGTCGTGATGTGGTCCACGCCCGCCTTTACTGATCTGCAGATTGTGCACCAGCACGTGGACTGGCTGCTGGTCAACAAACCCGCCAATTTTCTGGTTCATCCCACCCGTCCCGATGGCACACGGACTCTAATCGATCAGGTGCGGGAACATTTTCCCGGCGAAACCCTTTCCATCATCAACCGTCTGGACCGCGAAACCAGCGGTCTGGTCTTGATATCGCGCCACAGCGAAGCCGCTTCCATGCTCGGCAAAATGACCATTGCCCGTCAGATCAAAAAATCCTATCTCAGCATCGTCTGCGGAAAAGCGCCGGCAGCAGCGACCATTTTATCACGCTTGGATCGACTTTCCCATCATGGCCCAAGCCGTATTTACGTCAAACAGGGTGTTATTCCTACAGGTTATTCTTCTGTCACCCGCTTCCGCCGTCTGGAACACCGGCAGGATGCATCAGGAAAATCCTACTCCCTTCTCGACATTGGACTGGAAACAGGGCGGCTGCACCAGATCCGCGTTCATCTTCAACATATAGGCCATACCGTGGTTGGCGACAAACTCTACGGTCCGGATGATCAATGTTATCTTGATTTTATTGAACAAGGTTGGACGGAGAATCTCGCTCAGAAACTAGTCCTTCCGCGACAGGCTCTGCACGCCTATCGCAGCGGTTTTAGCTGGAAGGACCATCTGGTTCGGGTAGAGACGCCATTGCCACAGGATTTGCAAGCGTTCTGGGATTCCCTTACAATGGTTCCCTCATGAAAGAATGGGCTTCCCAACTGGCCGCCTTACATCTCAAAGAATCCGACTTTGAAGAATCATTCTGCCGTGCCTCTGGGCCGGGCGGACAGAACGTAAACAAGGTTTCGACGGCCGTGGAGCTAAGCCATCTGCCAACAGGCCTGCGAGTCAAAGCCCAGGAGGCCCGCACTCAGGGCCAGAACCGCGAGCTGGCCTGGGATCGCATACTGCAATTGATTTTAAGTCAGCGTCGTGCCGCTTCTGCCGCCAAAAAAGCGGCCCGGGAAAAAATCCGCAGACAGAACCGGCCGCGTCCTGCTTCCCTCAAGCGTAAAATGAAGGAAGGAAAACGCCACCGCGCCAAGATCAGGGAAGGGCGGGGAAGGGGAAGGGAGGAATAACCGCGAAGACACAAAGAACGCAACGTTCTTCATTGTAGCCGCGATCCCCGAATCGCGGAACTTTGAGTAAGAGAAAGAACCGAGGCCCGGAGGCCCTGGCTACAACCAAACGAATCCATCACCAGAGTCTCTTTTTCTTTTTTGCGCCCTTTGCGCCCTTTCCGTCCTGGCTGCTACTTTCCTAACACTACCGTGTATCCTAGGCAGCTTTTCGAAGAAACAGGGTGCCGCTGTGTCTTTGTCATCCGTGGTTGGCGGGGGCTTCTCTGTTTTGTTTTTTCTCCGGAAATCCCCCCACAATGAACCAGATCAGGATGAGGCAACCCCAGAAAAAAAACGTCCCCACTGCCTCGTGCATCAGCATGTAATGATTCCCGACTTTCGGAGCCAACAGGACAATGAAAAGAATGCGCAGTGTGTTGAAGAGCGAACCCAAAAAAACGGCCAGGGCCAGCGACAGAAGTTTGTCCGGCCAGGCCAGCCTCCGGTAGGCCACCAAGAGCAGGGCAACCAGAGCTGAGCTGCTGATCAGGCCGTAACCGTTGCATTCCGATGCCACTTCAAAGGGCCGCTGATCCACACTCAGGATCAGCTTCGTGTCCCCCGCTGTGTGGTAAAAAAGGCTGCTATCCAGCCCGAAATGATTCAGCAGCCAGGCAGAGTGGATTCCTGCCATCTGGCGCAAAGGCCAGTCAAAAAATTCAAAGGCACTGGCCGCTCCCACGAACAACATGAAGGCCAGGGCCAATGCCGTTCCGAATCGATGACTTTCCCTCCCGAAGAAAAATCCCATCCACGCCAACAGTGCCAGGGCAAAACCAAAAGCCGTCAGAAGCTGGGAAGTCAGAATGGTGGCAGCCATCATCACCAGCAGGGCCAGCACCAACAGCGCATAAAATCGAGTGTCCGCTGTAAGGCGCAAATACAGCTTTTTTCTTTCTTCAATCAAGATCGCCGCCATGGCAAAAGCAAGGATCAACAGTGCATGGTGTAACTGCTCATGCCGGGCCGTTTCCTTTGCCAGACGGATCAAGGCTGGAGCAAAAATTCCCAAGGTCAGCAGACCCAGCAGGCTCCATAAAAGCAATTGGCTCCTGAACATGTGCACGATTATCAAATTCTAGCCACAACATGACGTGCGGCCACAATCAAAAAACCCGCACGTTTCCGGGCGGGGTTTCACTGAAATTAAAACTCCCGTTTGATTTTCACACGGATCTCCATTTCGCGATGTTCGACCTCTTCGTCTTTGAGCCCGCGCAACGATGAAACACTATCTTCATACCCAGGATTTTGGCCCTTGACCGTAGAATCTGATCCAAGACTGGGACTCTCAGGGCCTGTTAGCGAATACGTTTCATCGGTATCGTTTCTTCTCGGTCCTACGATGAACTGCCTGGTGAAACCAAGCCCCATTTAGCCCACGACAGCAGGGCGCAGCAGCTTATAGCCATTGGCTTGATTGAGCGTTTGGGCCCACTCACTTGGACGGGAGCGTAATGGCCGGAGATGCGTGCTGGTAGAGTCAGCTTAGGCTGACTTCTTTTCGAGCTTGGCGGTGTCTTTTTTGCGCTTCAGCTGGCGCAGGCGACGACGACGTTTCGTAACAGCTTTGATTTGTTGACCCATAAGATGGGATAACATGGGGCTTCCCAGAATTCCGTCAAGTGCAGAACGGAGGAAGAGTTTTCACTTCAGCCGACAAAACAATAAACCTAGAATTTCTTATCTTCTTCGTCTTCGTCCCCGTGGCTGATGATGATCTCATGATTACCGATTTTTAGGCGGCCCTGATCGGCAGCTTCCACCACTTCGACCAGGCGGCGATTGGATTCGCGCACACGCTGCACAAAGGTTTTGATCAGGATGGATACCCAGGGGGGCAGGTCTTCCAGGTGTTTTTGAAAAGCCAGCCGGCTGATGAAAACCACTCTGGTCGGGCCCAGAGCCCGGGCGGAAGCACTGCGGGGTTGGTGATCGATGATGCCCATCTCTCCGAACATGCCCCTCGCACCGATGCGGCCAAGGGAAACTTCCGCCACGCCTTCGTCCGTCGCCAGTTGATGAAAAATTTCCACCAATCCTTCCTTTACGATGAAAAGGCCATCGGGACGCTCGTTTTCGTGGCAGATGATATCTCCGGCGTTGTAATTGCGCTCTTCGTCACTGGCTGTGGGTATCATGATCATACGCTTTGACCATCACAGACGGGATAAAAGCGGAAGCAAGACCTTATTTACGGATAAGCGCCAAACACAAAAAAACCGGGAATTTCTTCCCGGTTTTTTCAGGTGCCGCGCTTCCCTTACTTTTTGGCGTATTTGATCGAGCAACCGTAGGGTGCGGTCGTTGCTGTGGTGACCGGTTTGCCAGCCAGAACTTCATCCAACGCTTTGCTGACATAGTTTTCTGCTTTGGCGATATCGTCGGCACTGGTTGATTTAATGGAATCAATGGCCCCGCTATAAACCAGGACACCTTCCGCGTTGATCACATACATCTGGGGAGTTGTCTTGGCTCCGTAAAGTTTTCCGACGCTTCCGTCCTCATCAATCAGGACAGCCGTGGAAGAAGCCTTTTTCTCCGCCGTCGTCTTGTTCCAGTCGGCTGCGCTCAAATGTCCCTGTGTTCCCGGGGCCGATGAACAGATGGAGAGCCAGACCACACCCTTGCCGGTGTAGGTTTTCTGCAAGCCCTGCATATTGCCGCCACTGTAATGTTTCACGACAAAAGGACATTCGTGGTTGATCCATTCCAGAACCACGGTCTTTCCTTTAAAATCAGAAAGTTGATGGCTCTTGCCGTTGCTGTCGGTTAGGGTGAAGGCGGGGGCCGGTTTTCCGACTTCCGCGGCGTGTGTTTGAATTGCGCCAAAGACGGCCAAGGCGGCCAATCCTGTAACGAGTTTTTTTATTAGGTTCATCATAGTGGTTTCTCTTTTTGTGGGTTGTGGTTTAAATCTCTGTCCGGATCCAAACCTAGCACCCCAACTTATTTGTGCAACCTGCCGAGTTCTTCCAGAATAATTCCCGGGGTCAACAACTCCGGCAACTGCCGGGGTTGATCCATCCCCGGTGCATAAATCAGGTTGAAGGGAACGGCGGATTTGCCAAAAGCCGACAAGGCCTTCGTTATGCGTGGATCCTGATTCGTCCAATCCGCCTTTAATGTGACAATTTGAAGGCGTTTGAACTCGTCCAACACCTTTTGCGAAGAAAAGACGGCCTTCTTATTGGTCTGACAAGTGGCACACCAGCGGGCGGTGAAATCCACATAGATGATTCTGTTTTCGGATTGATATTTTTCCACCAGTTCCGGCGACCACGCTTCCCAGACGATCCCCTGCGCTTCTGTAGTCTTTCCCTGATTCGAGGAAGGGAATCCGAGATAGAGACCCAGGCCGACAAATACAGCAGCCCCCAGACGGCCCAAATTCCTACCCCGCGTGTCCCGGTCGAAACCGGTGAATCTTCCGTAAATCCAACAACCCAATGCCACCAACACCAGCGAGAACAAAATATTCAGCAGTTCATATTCGCCCACCTGCCCGTCCAGAACCCACAAGAGGTAGGCCGCGGCGCCATAAAGCAAAAAGGCCAGGAACTGTTTGAACGATTCCATCCAGGCACCGGGCCGGGGCAGAGCTTTGACCAGTTCCGGGCGGAGGGACAAAAGGAGATACGGAGCGGCCAAACCTGCGGCAATCGCCGTAAACAAAGCCAGAGAAGGCAACACGGGCAGGGCCAAAGCCGCACCCAGGGCCGGTGCCAGGAAGGGCGCGGCACAGGGTGTGGCGACAACGGTGGCCAGCACTCCCGAGAAAAAAGAGCCGCTGTAGGAGGATCCGGACTGGAGATTGGAGCCCACGCCGACCAGCGAGGCTCCGACTTCAAAGACCCCGCTCATGTTCAGGCCGAACGCCAGGAGTAAAAGCAGAAGGACATACACAAAGGGTGCCGATTGCAGTTGGAATCCCCAGCCCAGTTCCTGCCCTCCCGCGCGCAACACCAGCAAAACCCCGGCCAATATCCAGAATGAGATCAACACCCCGGCCGAAAACACCCAGCCATGGCGCGCGACACTTTTGCGATCCTGCCCCGCCTGTTTGGCAAAGCCCATGATTTTTAGTCCTAACACCGGAAAAACGCAAGGCATCAGATTCAGGATAAGACCGCCGATGAATCCAAGGAGAATGCTGCCCCAAAAACCGGCTTTTTTGCTTTCGGCTACCGGGAAACCGACAACACCCTGCCTGACCTCAAGTTCAAACTCCAAGGATTTGCGCGGTGAATCACCCCAGCCCGGATTTCCCACCAGCACACCGGAAATTTTCTTTAAAGGCTCTATGTTTTCTTCCAATCGGATAACCAATTGTTGGGAATCTGTTTCCGACACGAGAGTTTGATCGGAAGAATTGACAATCAAACCTTCCTGATCAGGGAAAAACAGCAGCTCTTTCTGTAAAGGGGGTTTGTTCCAGATCAGGTAAAGGTCACTCCCTCGTTGTTCTGCGCGGAAGGCAGGGTTTTTGTCAACAACGGCCAGCTTTTCGCGGGCCTTGGAAAAATCAGCAAGTAAGGTTTCATTCCTTTTGGCTTCAACTTCTGCTTTTAACTTCAACTGCAGATCCGCACGTCCCGGCACGCAAATTTCTTCGCATTCCAACCAATCCACCCTTGCTTTCAGCACCACCTGGGTTCCGGGCTTCAGATTTTCCGGCGCCTTAATATCCACCAGATGCCAGACTTCCCCTTCATAGCCGAAATTTAAGATGCCGCCCGGAACCGGCAATCGTTTTGGGTAAGGCCATTGGATTTCTCCTGCGCTGAATCCTTCGGGCAACTCCCAGGTAATCGAAGTGGCCAACCCGGCATCCCCCGCATTCCGCCAATAGGTATGCCAATGATCGGCAATTTCAAATTTCAGAGCTACCGTGAAGGTTTGTCCCGGTGCAATGGTCTCCTGTTCAGAAACCAGAGTCGCTTTGGTTTTTAGTTCGCCGGCCGAAAGAGAAAACTGGCACAAGGCCAACAAACACAAGACAAGTTTCCAGCTCAGGCTTTTTGGTTTATACTTCATGAGTGTTGAATGGTAAGTATGAGACTTACGCGAAGGCCTTATTCCCTCAATCGTATTCGACTGTATGATAACTTAATATCCATTAGTGTCCACCTGTCCCACCTAAGGCGGGATTAGTGGTTTAACTGCCTCATGCCCGAACGTCCTGATTTAAGCGATAAAGTGCGCCAGCTTCCCCACAAGCCGGGCGTTTATCTGTACAAAGATCGCCTGAATAAAATCATCTATGTGGGCAAGGCCCGTGACCTGCACAAACGCGTTTCCCAATATTTTCATCCCTCCCGCCGCCAGAAGGCCGACCTCAAAACCCGCGCTTTGGTCGATAGCATCTGGGACCTCGAAACCCACACGGTCAACTCCGAGCCCGAAGCCATTCTGCTGGAAGGCAAATTAATCAAGGAATACCGGCCCCGTTACAACATCAGTTTCCGCGATGACAAGCGCTTCCTGATGGTGAAAATCAACCTGAACGATCCTTTCCCCCGATTCCAGCTCACCCGGATGAAAAAGGATGACGGACATCGTTACTTCGGCCCCTTTGCTCAATCCGGTGCACTGCGGAACACCCTGAACCTCATGAAACGTCGTTTCCAGCTGCGCTCCTGTAGCCCGGCTGTGCCCACGGAAACCGACTACAAACACTGCCTCTACGACATCATCAAGCAGTGCTCAGCCCCCTGTGTGGCACGTGTGACCCAGGATCAATACCTGGACAAGGTGCGCGAGGCCTGTGACTTTCTGGAAGGACGTTCTTCCGAAATGTTAGGAAAGATAGAAGAAGAAATGAGAAAGGCGGCTGCTGAGTTGAATTTCGAGAAAGCCACCGAACTCCGCAACATGCTGGACGACATCAAATCCACCACCCGCCAGGAACGGCGACGGAAATTTGTCCGGGATATACCCAGCACCGTCATTCCGGAACGCGATCTTGAATCCCTTCGGGATGCCTTGAACCTACAAACAGTTCCGGCAGTCATCGAGTGCTTTGATATTTCCAATATTTCCACCACGCACAAAGTGGCTTCGATGGTCCAGTTCCGCAACGGACGTCCGGACCGTTCCAACTACCGCCGCTACCGCATTCAAACAGTCGAAGGGCAGGATGACTTCGCCTGCATGGCGGAAGTAGTGGGCCGACGCTACACACGAGTCCTGCGGGAGCACGGGAACATGCCTGATCTCATTGTGGTTGACGGAGGAAAAGGTCAGCTCAGTTCTGCCCTGCGCGAGCTGGAAGCCCTGAAGCAATTTGAACAACCGATCATTGGATTGGCCAAGGAACGCGAGGAAATATTCCGCCCGCGCACTCCAGATCCCATCGTCTTGCCCCACGAGACCGGTGCCATACGCCTTCTACAGCGTATCCGCGACGAAGCCCATCGCCTTGCCAACGGGTATCATCAGCTCCTCTTGAAAAAGCGCACAAGGGAAAGCCTTTTGGATGATTGTCCGGGCGTCAGCCACAAGAAAAAGATGGCCCTATTACGGCATTTCAAGTCAATGGACAGGATCCGCAAAGCAACGGTGGAGGAACTGACCTCCGTTGAAAGCATCGGCCCAAAGTTGGCGGAAAGCATCGTCGTTTTCTTTGCGCGCATCAAATCGGACAGGGGCCGGAATCCCGATGGTCCTTTTATTTATACCCTGAAACAGTCTTCCCGTCCGGTGCCTCCATCTAAATAGGCGGCAGACTTTTCCATCTTCCTTTCCTTGCAAATTTCCTTTTATTGAAAATCAAAATCCTGCACTTTGCAGGCTGGATGCTGGAGCAAATCCGGTTTCCTCGTTCTAAACAGGTGTTGGCATGATTGGTGCGAGAGTAATTTGATGCGAACGTTTATTTCTCTGTGCTGCACTTTTTTTCTTTTTCCATTTGGCGTCTATTCCCAGGCCAATACCACGGTCCAAGCCATTCCCTCCGACCCGGCCCTCGTTTTGTCTCCGAACTCAGATCCTGCGGTTATGGATGGGATATGGAAAGTAACCTGGAAGGATGAGGCTTGGCCTTATGGAAGTATTTTCCAGCTCCAAAGCGGCAGCGTTGGCGGCGGGCCCTATAAAGTCGTCTTGGCGGGAAGCCAATCCATCCTACAAGGCCCCAATCTCGGTGATGGAATACCCCTGAAGATTGCCGGGGATGGAACCAGAACTGGAGTGGTTGAATCCAAGGTTTTCACCA
>Ga0209591_10003701_pt1 | contig 17657 bp, 18 predicted proteins | sample MAT01_FD_187207 | JGI IMG/M metagenome (GOLD analysis project Ga0209591, IMG submission 187207) | Freshwater microbial communities from Lake Fryxell liftoff mats and glacier meltwater in Antarctica - MAT-01 (SPAdes) (version 2) | ecosystem: Environmental > Aquatic > Freshwater > Ice > Liftoff... | reverse complement strand
AATAGCGAAAGTCTACTAAAGTAGACTCAAGATTTTGGGCGATATCATAGTCATCTTCAGATGACTTCCGCTATTAGCAAGGAACTTCAGTTCCTTGCGGGACATGACTTTCACGTTAAGTTGACACGTATGGGCACTGCCGTGCCCCTGCGGGTGTACCTCACGTAAATGAGAAACGCTATATTACTTAGGACTTACGCAAACAATAGTCAGAAAGATTTTCAAGTAGGGGCAATTCATGAATTGCCCCTACTGCGTGTACTTTTGCGTAAGTCCTATTACTGTGGCAGAAGTTTGCCTATCTTTAACAATTTTAGGACTTACGCAAAATACCTCTCAAACTCTTATTCCTCCGTGTTCGGTTATTGAGCGACTTGTACTGAGCGTAGTCGAAGTAAGTCGAAATGCTGTGTCTCTGTGGTAGCCTGCGGCAAGCCGCTCCGCGTCTACGATTTTCCGTTACCTGCGCGTAAGTCCTAAATTTGCTTGAGCAAATTGTCTTGTCTGGTTAATTGAGATGGTAGCTGGATTTATGCCGTGCTTTACTGGCATTAGCTTTTAGCGTTCGCTCAACGTGAATTCATCTTACAAAACCGCGTTTCACCCCTCTGATTTGTAAAGCGACCGATGAAGGGTTCTCCGCTTGGCTAATTCTTTACCTTTGCGGCCGAGTTGCTCACGTAGCTGCTGATCTTTACACAACCGATTGAAAGCTTGAAAAACTTCACAACCAGAATTGGGATTAACTAGTATTCCATTCTCTTCATGCTGAACTGTGTCTAGAACACCGCCTAAACGAGGGGCAATTATAGGCTTACCGAAGTAACTTGCTTCTAAATAAACCATACCAAAACCTTCCATACTATTAGCTTTAGTATCCAATAAAGTCAGCATTGCAAATATGTCGCAAGCAGCATAATAACCTGCTAATTCTCGCTCAGGCACATATCCGGCAAAGTGGACGCGCTTATCTACCCGCAAACGATGCGCCAAAGATTTCAGTTTTGATTCACTTGACCCTTGACCGCAGATTATATAGTGGACATCGACCCCAAAAGTTAGCAATAGCGGGATGTTATCAATTACTCTGTCGAAACCTTTATGTTTTACTAGCCTTCCGATGGAGAGAATAACTATTGCTGTTTCGGGAATATTGTACGCTTGACGCACGCGAACACGTAAATCATCAAGGCTACTAGGGCTTGCTACATTATTACCAAATTTTTCCGGCCTGATGACTGGGTTAATGACGTGGGTAGGAGTATCTAATCGGAAAGCAGTTCTGAGATAGTCTTGTGTATAAGAACTGTTACAAACAATACCTTCGGCTCGTTTGAGTGTTAATTTAAATAGCGATCGCAGCACGGGATTGTGTAAAGTACAAAGAAAATCATCACCGTGCAGATAGATAAAAAAGCGAATCGGTAAGAAATAGCTCAATAGCAACAGCGAAGGGAAATCATAGCCGTGGCCCCACTCTATATAACGGTAGTGATAACGAAAATAAAGTCTGATTGCTAGGACAAATGAGCAGACGATATTCACCCAAGGCTTCAGGATACTTTCCAGAAAGCCACTACGCCAGTATCTAGGATAAAACCAGCGATACACCGGAAACTGTTGACCTTCATCAAATACTTTATCTCCTGAGCAACTAGCCGCCAGCACAATCACTCGTTCTGGATCTTGGAGACAGCGATTATAGATATATTCCCCAATTACAGCTTCTTTCGGCAGGAAGATCCGGGATATGACTAGGATATCTGGGTATGCAGCTTTGTCTCTGATTTCGGCTGTTAGTTGAGAAATATGTTCCATAATAAAGCTGATAACTTTACTTCAAATAATTTTTAATTTCTTTATAATTAGGATTATTTTCAAAGCCATAATTCTTATTTTATTTCTTTTAAAACGAATGTGGTAGACAAATTTGAAGCCGATTTTACAAAATTAGCCAAGAAGATTGTTTTTTTATTGTGTTGATTTTATTTTTGCTCTAAATTTCTCAATACTTGAGAATTTCTGTGCATGATGAACAATAAATAAAAGCTAATACTTATATGTAGCCAAGTTGATCAGTAAACAAATGTTGCGAAAATTACGAAATCTAGCTACGTTCAATAGAATATCCTGAATCCTTTAGGCTGTTGTGCCAAAATGCCAAAAAGCTGGATGAGTAGTTGATAGTTATGTAGTGTCTGTCTGCGTTTAATTATGGGCATTACAGACACTTTCTCCCCTGCCGCGTATACGTAAATTTAAAGCCAAGAAATGTAGTAAATGCTTGTCGCAATTTAAAAATATCCTCCTACCTGATGACAAAATAAGTAGGGTAAAGTATTAAAAAATTAGTTAAAATACTCATTAAAAATTAAAACCATTTGTATAATTCAAGACTTTAGCCTGAAAGCACTAGTCCAAAACGTAGCAACAATACTTTCTGTAATTGTGAACATATCTTAAGGTACGGTTCCCCAGTCGAGAAATCCCCCCTGCGATCGCTGCCTATCGAAGAGAAGACGCGGTAGATTGAATATGTAGCCTTTACTCGTGAATGCTACGTGAATGCTACAAAGCTTGTTTGTTACGGGCTGGCGTTAGCGACAGATTGAAACACTCCTACCAGCATGGGGAGAAATCATAAATAATTAAGTTTTCCAAGCGATTGTATTATGCGTAAAAAACTACAACAAACCATCAAACCACTGTTAAAAAGCTTGTTAGCGCTAGGACTGGTGTTAACTTTGGCTCTTAGCCACGCCGATGGAGCATTAGCGGCCCGCAGTGGGGGGCGAATCGGTGGTGGTTCCTTTAGAGTACCTTCCAGCCGCACCTATACACCCCGCACTTATGCACCTCCTGGGGGGGGCGGATACTATCCTGGTAGTGGTTTTGGTGGTGGTTTTGGTGGTGGTTTTGGCTTTCCCTTCCTACTTCCTCTCTGGGGTATTGGGGGAGGATTTGGTGGTCTATTTGGCATCTTAATCTTCTTTGCGATCGCTAATTTCTTATTGCAAACTTTCCGCCGCGTCTCTGGCGGTGAAAATGGAGAAGCAGATTACAGCAGTAACTCTCCTGTTTCTGTAACTCGTTTGCAAGTAGGTTTGTTAGCTCAAGCCCGTGAATTGCAAAATGAACTCAACCATATTGCTGAAACTGCTGATACTAACACCCCAGAGGGGAGAGCAGAAGTTCTACAAGAAGCCAGCCTAGCTTTACTCCGCCATCCCGAATACTTTGTATATGCAGGTGGTGGCACTCAACAAGCCAGTTTAAATTCAGCTGAAAGTCAGTTTAATCGGCTGTCACTGGCAGAACGCAGCAAGTTTAGCGAAGAAACTATTTCTAACGTCAACAACCAGCTAAAAGCAGCCCTTGCCAAAGATGCTTTACCTCCGGCTGGTGAACTCGACAACCCCACTCGCCTATTTACCGAAGGCCCTGGTGAATATATTATCGTCACCTTGCTGGCGGCGACATTAGGCAAGTTTGAAATCCCCACAGCGATTAACAGTGCTGATGATTTGCGTCAAGCTTTGCGCCAAATTGGTAGTATCCCTAGCGAAAAACTTCTAGCAATTGAAGTTCTTTGGACTCCGCAAGCTGAAAATGATACCTTGACATCTGATGATGTACTGGCAAATTATCCTGATTTGAGACTTGTTTAATATTTTGCGCTTTAGTGCTAATAAAGAACTTGGCATCTTGGCGCTACAAATAATATCATGTCCGCCAAATTACCCATAATCAAAGAACCCCACCCCCAACCCCTCCCCGCTCTTCGGGAGGGGAGACAAAGCATCGCTTTGGCGGGGTGGGGTTCTTCGAGTTTAATAAGCAATCAAGCGAACCTGATATAAGGTACTCTTTGAGGGCAATAACTAGAAAACCGTTTGTCAATGACAAGCGGTTTTTTGTATAACTTAGATATAGCAAAACTTACGCACTGAAAACTAAAACCTAGATCCCCCTTAAAAATGAAATAACCCTAAAAGCCGCCTTTTTAAGGGTGTTGGGGTATCTTTTATGCGTAACTCCTATATATTTTAGAAAAATTATTCCTAGCCAAGACTTTGGTAGTATTATCAAAATGCATTATACGCAAAGTGTTATCTTATGCCTAGTGTTGAAGCCGACGAAAACCGAGAGCATCGCATTAAAACAGAGATCATTGTAGATGCTGAAGATAAAGAAGATCGGGCAATGGGTTGGTACTATTACCTCGAAGAGACTCTGAATTTTCCTTTTCTGGCTAAATGGAGTAAGAAGGGACGAAAATCAGCTTCTGTCGAGGAAAAACAAGTGGAAGTGCTGGGAATGGCCCCAGATGAAGAATGCTTAAAAGATATGTTTGTAGAAGTGGCTTATATTAATGGTAAGGATGATGATGTATATTCTGCAAAATTATCTGAAATAGCAGCCATTGATGCTGACACGGAAACTCAAGAAGCGATCGCAGACTGGCTCTATTGGATTGCCAGAGGGTATAAATTTTAAATTCTAGGATAAATATCGAATGATGCGGCAGGGATTGCCAGCAGCAACAACATTCTCAGGTATATCTTTGACAACTACACTGCCAGCACCAATGGTTGTGTTATCACCAATAGTTACACCTGGACAAATAATTGCACTGCCACCAATCCAGACATTGTTACCAATGTTAATTGGGGCAGCTAATTCTCTCCCAGAAAGACGAATTTCTGGCTCTGTTGGGTGATAAGCAGTATAAATTTGCACATAAGGAGCGCACAAGACATTTTCACCAATATGAACTGTATTGCAGTCTAAAATTACACAGCCATAGTTCATATACAATCTGTCGCCAGCGAAAATATTACTGCCATAATCACAGTGAAATGGTGGCACAATTAACGCTTTGTCACCAAGCTTTCCAAATAATTCTTGCAAAATTTGCTGCCGTTGCTCTTGCTGTTCTTCAGTTGTAGAATTGTACCTTCGCAACAGACGACTAGCTCGCTTATTTTCGGCAGCCAATTCTGGATCATCCGCCAGATATAATTCGCCTGCAAGCATTTTCTGTTTTTCGGTTTTTTCCATGACAGATTTATGGGGCTTCTCGGTTGTGTATGATACCTTAGTAGCGGCTAGAGTAGCATATTCTATTTTTAACTAAATATGGCATAAGTAGCTTTTCCCTGGCGTTTAGCTCGATACATAGCAATATCAGCATCCCGTAGGAGAGTTGCAGGCTCCTCATAATTAATAAAATTCCAAGTAATACCAATGCTAGCTGTAGTAGATAACTGATATCCATTCAGGTTAACTGGCGATCGCAACGAGTCTTGCATTCGTTTGGCAACATTGGTAGCGTCGGCAATGCCTTTAATATCGTCCAAAAGAACAGTAAACTCATCACCACCAAATCGTGCTACACTATCACCACCGCGTAAGCACGACTCTAAACGTCTAGCGATCGCTACTAAAAAATCATCCCCTATTCCATGCCCAAAGCGATCGTTAATCTCCTTGAAGCCATCTAAATCCAAAAATAAAACTGCAAAATAATAATCGTTTCTGCGTTTGCTACGTTCAATTGTTTGTCTGAGCCGATCTAAAAATAAAACCCGATTCGGTAATTCTGTCAGCCCATCATAAAACGCATTACGCATCAGTTGCGCCTCTGTCTGCTTGCGTTTGGTAATATCTTGAAAAACTAAAACTGCGCCAGTAATATTGCCATTTTGATCGCGGATGGGTGCAACATTATCCCCAATCGCTATTTCTATACCATCTTTGGTAATCAATGTACAGTTTTCTGGTAGGTTGAAAATTTCGCCTGATTCGATTACGTATGTAGCTAAATTTTCAATTCTTTCTCCTAAATCTTTGTCAACTAAGCTAAGGACTTCTATTAAATCTTTTCCCAATGCTTCACTTTGCTTCCAGCCAGTGATTAGTTCTGCTATGGGATTCATCATTTGAATACAACCATTTGCATAAGTCACAATCACTGCACAACCGATGCTGTTAATAATTGCCGCCAGCCTCTGTTGCTCTTCGTTTAATATCTTCTTGGTTTGATGTTTGTACAGAGCCATTTCAATTGCTAAATGTAAATCACTTTCAATAAATGGTTTAACTATGTAACTAAAAGGCTCACTTAGCTGATTTTTTTGTAATGTTTTATATTCAGAACTCTCTGTTAAATATACTACAGGGATATGGAAATCATTCTGGATAATATCCGCTACGCTTACACCGTCAATTTCCCTAGCTAGGCAGATATCAATTAACACTAAATTTGGATGAGTTTCTGCTACCTTTTTTATTGCCTCTTCTCCAGACTTAGTTATTCTTGAAACAGAATAGCCTAATTTTTCTAAACTTTTTCTAATATTTGAGGTTAGGATTTTTTCATCCTCAACAACTAGGATTTTGCGGACGAACATATTACAATAACCTGTTTGCTAAGGTTCATGTTTTGGTTATGAGTATCAACTCATCTAAAATTCATTATCTTATCATAAACAATATCTAACTATTTTGACTTCTTGCTTGATATAAATACTGAGTCATGATCAGATAACATCATTTTATTAAGCTCCAATAATTTCTGTACTTGTCAAAGCTAATTATGATTATCTTATGCAGCTAATATCAAGCTATTAACATCTAATACAAATTACCATGTAACTACTAGCAATCAAAAAGCGATTTTCAGAAATATGTAATATTTTTTTGAAGAAAATAAATATTAAGCGAAGTGTAAGGGCACGGCAGTGCCCATAGGTGTAAACTTAAGAAAAAATCTGCTTTGAGAAGACGTTTTGCCCTCATCCCCTAACCCTTTCTCCCAACTTGGGAGAAGGGGAACTGGAGAATTTGCTCCCCTCTACCAATTTTGGGAGAGGGGTTGGGGGTGAGGGTCAAGCCTAGAAAGCTTGCCAATGCTAGCTTTTGCTTTAAGTTGACACCAATGGGCACTGCCGTGCCCCTACGGGTTTACCTCACGGAAACGAGAAACGCTATATAGCAGTTTCCGCACAGATAAGGTACAGAAAAAAATAATTAATCACAGATGAATATATATTCTCGTAGGGGCGCACATCTGTGCGCCCCTACCCAGTAGCTTAATTACAAATATTGTGATCTGAAAATATGCAAGTTAAATGCTCATCAGGAGATCGCATAATTTTTTAGCTTTTTGAGAACGAGCGGATGCTGGGGGCTATGGCAGGAAAAATTATCTTTCTCAGATACTTCCACGCTCCACGTAAACCCCCTCTTTTTGCTAGCTTATAGATATTGAGAAAAGAACACCTTTTGTGTTTTAGAGATTGGACTTACTTTTAGTCACTTCAATGCTAATTTTGCCACCAAAGTCTGGAATAGGTGCAGCAGGTTTGCTGAGAATGGCTTGGACTTTCGTTACACGATCGCACTCTTGGAGAATAGAATCTGCAATCGTTGTTACCAATTTCTCTATTAAAGCAAACTTAGACGTTTTCACCAGATGTTGTATCAAGCTAATGACGCTGCGATAATCTAAAGTGTCTTCGATCGCGTCAGTCTTGGCCGCTGTGGAGATATCCAACCATAACCTCACATCCACCTCAAACCATTGTCCTAGCACCTGTTCTTCTGGCAGATATCCAGTGTAGCCATAGCAGCGAATTCCCGTTAAATGAATGCAGTCCATAAATGTTTGAGAGCAAATTGTGCATTTTGTAGAAACTGGAGCAAGTTTGCTTGGAGATTTTCCTTCCCACAAACTCGCGTGGCGGTGTTGGGTTCCATCTTTGCATTTGTCAAATCCCAGATGGATTTTAAATTGATCCCGAAACAAAATCTAAAATTTAAGATTGTTTTATAGTATGTTTGATTTAATGCCGATCGCCTTTAAAAATATTAATCAACTTTGGGCTTATATTTTAACAGAGACGCTAAAGCGGTTGGGATTGACTTGTGCTATCATTTGTCCTGGATCACGCTCTACACCCTTAGCGATCGCCTTTGCTCAACAAGTACCTGAAATTGAAGCGATTTCTATTCTTGATGAACGTTCCGCCGCCTTTTTTGCCTTGGGACAAGCTAAAGCAACCGGACAGCCTGTGGTAATAGTTTGCACCTCTGGTACAGCAGGAGCTAACTTTTATTCAGCAGTAATTGAAGCCTCATATAGTCGTGTACCACTGTTGATATTAACCACCGATAGACCGCCAGAATTGCGAGATTGTCACTCTGGGCAAACTGTAGATCAATTGAGATTATATGGAAACTACCCAAATTGGCAAACAGAGTTAGCCTTACCCTCCGCTGATATGGGAATGTTAGCTTATCTGCGGCAAACGATAATTCATAGCTGGGAAAGATCGCAAACTCCTACAAAGGGGCCAGTACATTTGAATATTCCCTTTCGCGATCCCTTAGCGCCTCTTCCTGATGGAACCGACTTGAGTTATTTGCGATCGCAGTTCCACCCAGAAGACTTTTTCGCAGGAATAGCAAACCCATGCCCCATGCCCTATGCCCCATTCCCCATCCCCCAAGAATGGAAAGAATGCGATCGCGGCATTATTGTCGCAGGTGTTGCCCAACCACAGCAACCACAGGAATATTGTAGAGCGATCGCGCAACTTTCCCAAACTCTCAAATGGCCTGTGCTAGCTGAGGGACTCTCCCCAGTTAGAAATTATGCCGAACTCAACCCTTATTTGATTTCCACTTATGACCTGATTTTGCGGAATCAGCAACTAGCAAAGCAGTTAGCGCCCGAAATGGTGATTCAGGTGGGAGAAATGCCTACAAGTAAAGAACTGCGTAGCTGGATAGATGCAACCCAACCGCGACGTTGGGTAATTGACAAGAGTGACCAAAACCTCGACCCTTTGCACGGGAGGACGACGCATTTACGGATATCTGTAGAAGATATAAAAGCAGAGGAGAGAAATTTATCTTTCTCCTCAGACTATTTGCAGCAATGGTGTGATGCGGATGCTCAAGTCAGATTAGCTGTTGATGAGACGATGGGGAAAATAGATGAAATCATTGAGAGTAAAGCAGCTTGGTTAATTTCTCAGATTTTACCGCCCGGAACGCCTTTGTTTATTTCCAATAGTATGCCTGTGCGGGATGTGGAATATTTCTGGAAACCGAATAATTTAAGAGTGCGATCGCACTTTAACCGGGGTGCAAATGGCATTGATGGCACATTATCCACAGCTTTAGGAATGGCACATCGCCAGCAAAGTAGTGTGATGTTAACGGGAGATTTAGCGCTGTTGCATGACACCAATGGTTTTTTAATCCGCAATAAGTTTGTCGGACATCTGACGATTGTGTTAATCAATAACAATGGCGGTGGGATTTTTGAAATGTTACCCATTGCCAAATTTGATCCACCATTTGAAGAGTTTTTTGGTACTCCCCAGGATATTGATTTTGCAAAGTTGTGCGCTACTTACAATGTGCAGCATGAATTGATTACTTCTTGGCAGCAGTTGCAGCAAAGACTAAACCCACTTCCAACTAAGGGAATTCGGGTTTTGGAGTTGCAGACAAATAGGAAAGGGGATGCGAACTGGAGAAAGGAGAATTTGAGTAAGTTTGCCGCAGATATTACGATTTAACTATTCTGTTAGCTGTTGCTGAATAGCAGTATAAAAATATAGCGTTTGTGGTATCAAAGTTAAAAGTACTTTACGCAAGCGTTTCAATTACTGGTGCTGCTTACGCTTGATAAGTATTACAATTAGTAGTATAATAACGACTCTAGCGAATTTAGCGACAAATGCAACAAGATGCAGAACATAACAATAATGAGAGTGAAGAAGATATTTCATTTTTGACAACTATTGAAGTAGCTCAACTTCTTCGTGTTCACCAAAGAACTGTACAAAGATGGATATCATCAAACAATCTTAAAGCTACAAAAGTAGGGCCAAGAATTTGGCGGATCAGAAAAAAAGACTTAGATGAGTTCCTACAAAAGGAATAACAGTAGAAAACAAACAGAAGAAAATATTGACTCAGATGGCAACAGGAATACCTAGTAGAAATAGTCGTAAAAATAAAAAAGAAAATATAATGCCTTTTCGTCTGGAATATGAAGGTAAAATTCCTATAGAAGATATATTAAAAATTCCGGTAGCCAAGCTACACCGGATAATAAGTGTAGATCAACATCCAAGAAACAAATTAATATATGGAGAAAATTTAAGAGTTCTTAGTTCGTTCTTGAACGATGATACTGTCGCTGGTAAAGTTAGTTTAATTTATATTGACCCTCCCTATGCAACAGGGAGTAGTTTTGAATCTCGTCAAAGAGACCATGCTTACAATGACCTAATGGAAGGTGCAGAATACTTAGAGTTTTTACGTCAACGACTAATTCTACTAAGAGAGCTTTTATCAGACGAAGGTTCTATTTATGTACATTTAGATGAGAATATGGCTTGTGCTGTTAAAATTATAATGGATGAAATTTTTGGTTCTAAAAATTTTCGCAATTGGATTACCAGGAAAAAATGTAACCCGAAAAATTATACACGTAAACAGTACGGTAATACCGCAGACTACATTCTATTTTACACAAAAACAGATAATTATATATGGAATCAGCCTTTTAACCCTTGGACTGAAACTACTGCAAAGAAAGAATATCAATATGTTGAAAAAGAGACTGGAAGAGTTTATAAGAAAGTTCCTGTTCACGCACCAGGTGTAAGAAAAGGTGCAACAGGTCAACCCTGGAGAGGAATGCTACCTCCTCCAGGTAAACACTGGCAATATACTCCAGAGACTTTAGACCAAATGGATGCACGCGGAGAGATTTACTGGTCGCCAACAGGAAACCCAAGAAGAAAAGTTTATTTAGACAAGAGCCAGGGTATTTCAGTCCAAGATATTTGGCTTGATTTCAAAGATGCTCACAATCAAAATATTAAAATTACTGGCTATCCAACAGAAAAAAATCCAGATATGATTAAACGAATAATTCTAGCCTCATCTAATAAGGGAGATATTGTGTTAGATGCCTTTGCTGGAAGTGGAACTACTGCTGCTATAGCTGAAGAGTTAGGTAGAAAATGGATAGCTATTGATAATTCACAACTTGCTATAGCTACAATAGTTCAGCGTTTAGTTAAAGGAACAGAAGTAATGGGTGATTTCATTAACGGAAATAGTTCCGCTAAACATGAACAACAATGCTTAATAGGTATAAATAGAATTTTACGAAGTGGTCTAGATTTATATATTGAAGAAACACCAGAATTAGAGTTTATCTCTGATACTGTAATACATGATTGGGATAGTAAACTCAACTTTCAAGCCAATCTTGTGTAAATCTCTGATCAAGCATTTTCAGAGTGCATACCATTATTTTGCCAGTACCATAGCTTTCTAGACGAGCGTAATCATTCCACATAGATCCTAGTAGTAATCCTGGGCCATCATTCAAATAAAATACTTTTAAAGCCACTTTATAGGTATCAGCATACCTTAGAATATCAGTTGCTTTATCTCGATTCCCACCAGTTCGATCATCTTCTTGAGAACCTCCTCTATCAGAGTCATAACGAGCGAATCCAACTATCAATGGGGTTCCATCTAATCGAGATATAAAAATATCTGCTGGAGTTTTAGCTTCCCAATTATCCAAAACCTTATCAAGCATTACATCTTTTCCAGCACGAACTGGCCCCTGAATTATATAGTTTTTACCAAATACTCTGTCAAACCATAAGAAAAATGCTTCTGTCAAGTCATAGCCTTTTTGCCCACGTTTACTCTGTTCTAAAAGAAGAGCCATCAGAGTTTCATCGGGTACAGGACGACTTTGTAAATTTATTTTAACCTCTTCTAAGCTACGAAATCTATCACCAAAGTCGTTAATTATATTGGGAATATCACGTTTTTTCTTGGTCATTTATACTGTCGTATCTGGTGATACATACCTCCGAAATACTCTAAGAAGTTGAATACGTAAGGGATCAGGCTCTTTTGTAATAATTTTGAGTAAATTTGCAGAGTTTGTTGCTTCGTCTACCAATTCTATGAAACGCTCCAAAACTTTCTCGTAGAGCATTTTAGCTTCATCTAAAGAATCTGGGTAGAATGGTGAGTCAAATATGGTAATCCACTTAGATACAGTTACTTTGTAGCTACTGAATGAAATCAAAGGACAATCTCCATGCCATAATCGATACAATTTTTTAAGTATAAAACAGATAACTCTATAAAAAACGCTAAACCTAACGCTTCCAACTGTTCCAGCGATAATGTCTGAATTTTGGCTAAAAGTTCCTCAGCATTTTTACCAAATAGTCGTTTTAATTATCGCAGGACAAGCGATCGCACTCTTTCTGACACCGCTTCCTGATATACCCGCGTGTCTTTCAGCTTTACATTCATCAAAGCTTTGTGGCTATGAGAATTTTACCGGGTGCGTAGGCGTAGCCCACCGCAGGTATCGCCTTTGTCCTATACGTGAAATTTACCCTGTTATTTCACCTTGTAACCACCCTTCTAAATCAGCAAGAGTAGAGAAATCCAATAAAGCATCACCTAAAGCTTCTAACTGTTCCACCGATAAACCTTGAATCTCTGACAGAAGCGCATCAGGAATATTACCCACGCGCCGTTTTAATTGTCGTAAGATGACCTTTCTTTCTCCTTCTTCCTTTGCTTCCCGAATAGCCCGTGGTTCTTCCCGATTCAGTCGTAATATCACTTCAATCTCCTCTCGACTTAGGTTAGAAAACTTCTAGACGATAATCGTCATCACTAAATCAATTATCGCTTGCTCCGATTGTTGCCGTGCTTGCTCTAACAAAAACCGCGCCCCTTCAACTGCTTCTGTTTGCGAAGTAACATTTGTCAGCAACATCAAACCTAATCCCAAAGGTTGTTGTCGCAAATCCCCCAACTCATCCAGATAAACCCGTCGGACTTGACCACTCTCCAGCAAAGCGCGGTGAATCATTGAATTGGAAGGTTCCAGGCTGCGAGAGCCAAAAATTATGACTCCAAACCAGTCATCGTAACGGATAGAGTGGCGGTAGAGAAACAAAAACAATTCACTAAAAAAGCGGTGATATAAGTCTTCGTCCTTCTGAAACTGGACTTCTGCAAAAAAGACGGTTTTGGAAACTGCATCAGCAGGAGGTAAAAACACTCCATCAATCCGAAACGCCGTTTCTTTCACTTCAACCGATTCAAACTGGTAGTTTTCCGCTTCTGGAGGTGGTTCATCTACTAATTCAAACAACAATCCTGGAAATTGCTTAAATAATTTATATAAAATGGTGTCACGTCGCATTTTTATTCCTCAACACCCAGACAATTACCAGATTGTAAAGTCTTGAGACAACAATTTTAGCGTAAGCGTAGCCCACCGCAGGTATCGCATGTCCCTACGTCCGCGATAAAATTCTCAAGCACAACAGCGCACTCCATACCAATGCAAATTAACTGGCAAACTGCCAAAACCTACGAAGACATTCTGTATCAAAAAACCGATGGTATTGCGAAAATCACCATCAACCGTCCCCATAAACGCAATGCTTTCCGTCCTGAAACAGTCTTTGAACTGTACGACGCTTTCTGTAATGCTCGTGAAGATACTACTATTGGTGTCGTCCTATTTACTGGCTACGGGCCACATACTGATGGTAAATATGCCTTCTGTTCTGGTGGCGATCAAAGTGTGCGGGGACATGCAGGTTATGTAGACGATACCGGCATCCCTCGCTTGAATGTGCTGGACTTACAACGGCTGATTCGTTCGATGCCGAAAGTGGTGATTGCTTTAGTAGCTGGATATGCGATCGGTGGTGGAAATGTCCTACACTTAATTTGCGACCTTACCATTGCCGCCGATAATGCCATTTTCGGACAGACTGGCCCGAAAGTCGGCAGTTTCGACGGTGGTTTTGGAGCCAGCTATCTCGCCCGCGTTGTGGGACAAAAAAAAGCTAGAGAAATTTGGTTTCTCTGCCGCCAATATGATGCACAACAAGCGCTAGAAATGGGCTTAATTAATTGCGTCGTCCCAGTCGAACAACTAGAAGCAGAAGGTATTCAATGGGCACAGGAGATTTTAGAAAAAAGTCCGATCGCAATTCGCTGTCTCAAAGCTGCGTTCAACGCTGATTGTGACGGACAAGCTGGTTTACAAGAACTCGCTGGTAATGCCACCCTACTTTACTACATGACAGAAGAAGGGTCTGAGGGCAAACAAGCCTTTCTCGAAAAGCGTCCACCAGATTTTCGCTCTTTTCCTTGGCTACCTTAAAATTGCAAAAATCGCACCTCGATAAAGGGTGCGATTTTTGTAGATATGAACGTTTACACCACTAAAAATCTTAAAAAAAATCTTATCTTAAGCAAACTACAAAATCAGGTAATAATGGATGACTAAATAACGACTGCTTTAGTTTTTACCTGTTCAGATATAGAGGCAGCTATTTCGTCTACAGGGGCAACAGCATTGTCTAAATCTGAGACTAAGGAATGAGTTGATGTTAAAAATGGGGCTACATCTGGCAAACTCCAAGCATCTTCCAAGGTTTCCCAAGAAGGCGCAAAAGGTGGGAGCGCCAAAGAGCAAGCCTTCCAAGTTGCTTGAACTGGCGCTCCCAATTGTTGGCACACTCCGCCACGGCGACCTTCTGGTTGGTAATGACGGCAATATCTACAGGCAGATGCTAAAAATTTAATGGGTTTCATTTGGATTTATTTTTAGTGCCGTTTCTGGCTAAATTTCATGCTTATATTCTGCTTCTATATATAAAGATGGATAAAAGCCAAAAAGTCATTATTTTCTATAGGTTTCAGCGATCCCAACGAAAAAGCAAACTTTAGGATATTTTTATAATCTTGTTATATTTTTAAATAATTATGAGAGTGCTTACCTATAGATTTTGGCTAAAACTTATTAGGGATCAAGAGTAAAACTAAAGCTTTTGATTTATTTAGCCTTTTAACTTCCTCCTTAAGGATAGGTTAAGACAGATAATTCCAGATAAAAAGTCTGCTTTAACTACCACACTTGACATATTTTAGCCGTAAAATATCTTTTTTCTCAAGAATTAGAATTTTTCTATATGGCAGTAGCAAATTGTTTTAAGATAAACTCTACTCAACGAATAATCGCTAAACTATTTTGCTTTAAATTTTAGTTAGGACTGACTCTCTTCAAAACTGTTTAGCAGCACAGATAGAACAGACTGCCCAGCGCTGGAGTTCGCCGGGTGGGGTGGGAGATTCACACTGGGGACAAAGGGGTAAGCCATGCGATCGCGATCGCATGATCTTCGTCCAATTCCCAAAAGCAGCATTTACATTCTTGGGGGGTGTAACATCAGGGCGGCTAATCTCATCACCAAGGTAACTGGGATGCTCATGGGGCGAAACCGTTTGTTGCGGTTTTCTCTCCACAGATGGATTCTGCCAGCCAGCAGTAGAGAAGCGAATATCAACCAAAGGCGTTGGCAGCTTTTTATTCAACTTTAAAAGTAGAGACGTGCGACCAAAAGTCAGGTTTTGCGCCCAAGCAGCACTAGAAGTTGCTACCGACAAAACATCGCGCTGAATCGACAATGGTCGAGTATTTGCGGCAACCACTGGCCCAACAACTTCTGGCCAAAACTTGAGCAGGCGTTGAAATGGTTGCTCTTGCCATTTAGCCTGCTTTTCTAGAACGCCTAAAATATAATTAATTGATTTAAACGACATCGTTAAAAGTGGGGAGTGGGGAGTGGGGGAGGTGGGGGAGATGAGGGAGATGAGGGAGATGAGGGAGATGAGGGAGATGAGGGAGATGAGGGAGATGAGGGAGATGAGGGAGAAAGAATAACTAATGCCCAATGCCCAATGCCCAATGCCCAATGCCCCATGCCCAATGCCCAATTCCCAATTCCCAATCTATCTATTTAGATAATTTTCGCTACTATTGTCACAAATATATCTAAAGTTAATTCCAGCAATCTACGTTTGAGGTACAGAGGCCATGACTCAAAATCCCCTGAATGATTCCGGTACTCAATCGTCTAAAACACCTGGTTTGAAACCAGCACTAGCAGCAGCGCTAGCGAGTTTAGAGGTGCCGCTAGATCAAGAGCTAGCTCGATACCGACGCACGCGAACTGGTTTAATGGCATCAAAGCAGCCTCGTGTCACAAGTTATATGAGCAGTCAACCCCAGCCGTTAACTGCCATCCCTAAAACATCGGGCACAACTCAGTCATCAGTAATAGAAATTAAAACTAACATGCCGCCTACATCTGTTCCCGTGAATCCTCAGGGAACTTCAGCGCCAGCTACGGCAAAAATTGACATACCACCGACATCTTCTCTAGCTGTGAATCCTCAAAAGAACCCAGCGTCACCTATGGCAAAAACTGAGGAACTAAATAATCTTAATGTGCCCTCCATCTCTGATTATGCTAAAAAACAAACTCAACTTCCGCCGCCACCGCCCAACTTTAGTAGCAGCATCGTGCCAGTAATCATTAAAGATACTAAGAGCGAAAACGTCTTGCAGCCAAATGACACCCCCAAGCATCCAGATGACTATTTGGAATCTAGTGAAGCACTGCTGCGAAGTCTGACAGAAGAACAACCAGAAACCAAGAAACCAAACAATTCTAGCGATAGTTTGCTATCACCTTTGGGTATCGGCTCGATGTTGCTGCTATTGGTAGCGAGTCTTACCTTGGGCTATGTAGTGTTCAATCCCAAAAGCTTGCCACAATGGAATTTAGGCAAGTTGTTTAATGGCAACTCGTCTCCTGCACCAGAAAATACTCAGGAAGTTGGGAGTAATGTCCAACCTCAGATCCAACCACCAAGCACATCTATACCCAAGTATCCCAATCTAGCTGCCGAAGAGTTTCCTGAGGTGAGAAACCCCAATGATGTAGTTGGCTTAAAACCCAAAGTCCAACCAACCCTCGTAGTAGTGCCTAATCCAGTCATTCCCCAAAACCCCGCAAATCCTCAATCGATATTGCCTGACCCCAATCCCGCCTTAGCACCAGTACCGACAGTACAGCCGTTGCCTCCCCTGAATTTGCCTCCCACTTCAACGGCAAAAACCTCACCCAAGCCAATCGCAACCTCACCACAGCTGGATGCTGAAATCAAACCAGCCACAGATGGGTTCTATCATGTAGTGATAGATAATAAAGATGCAGCTTTAGCATCAGCACGGCAAGTAATTCCCGATGCTTATTTATCACCCAACAAAGAATTGGTTTATTTGGGTGCTTTTAAGACTAAAGAGCAAGTAGAACAACATCTGAAATTGTTACAGGCAAAGGGAATCAAGGCGCGGGTTCAGCAGCCATAAGTTGCAAAAATTTACGATACCATGAGATAACAGTCCTAAGTCATGAGCGCTGAGTCCTGGATGAAGAGTGCTAGGCCACTTGAGGCGATTGCTCTGCCTAGCTCTTACAAAGTACATCAGTACCCAGTAGTTTTTCTTCACTCAGCACTGGCTCAACCATAGCTATCCGCTAACAGCACTAAGTTAATTGGGATGTGGGATACACAATATGCGGTCAGGGTTCTCTAGTTGAGTGCCAACCCCATAGCTAGAAGCTAGGGGCTTGTAGGATACTTTACCTGACCAGACTAATAGTTTAGAGCAAGAGTTAAAGACCCACTTCAGGATGCTTGCTAGTCCT
>Ga0209591_10003700_pt1 | contig 17658 bp, 12 predicted proteins | sample MAT01_FD_187207 | JGI IMG/M metagenome (GOLD analysis project Ga0209591, IMG submission 187207) | Freshwater microbial communities from Lake Fryxell liftoff mats and glacier meltwater in Antarctica - MAT-01 (SPAdes) (version 2) | ecosystem: Environmental > Aquatic > Freshwater > Ice > Liftoff... | reverse complement strand
GTCTGCAAGGGCTGACACGGGTGCTGGCAGCACTGCAGTAGGCATCTCGCGCGGAGAATCGGAATTTCGATCGGGTGATTCGCCGACCGGTAACTGTCTCGAGAATCAACCGATTTTTGGGTGGACTGGTGGTGCGGCGCCGAACCACGGCACTTCGCGCGAGCCGTGTAGCTATTGTTTCGTGGTCACCCCTGGATCGACGCCGTATAGCGCGTGATATATCTTTTAGGGACATACCACGGAGGCATCGTGAAGAAGGCGAAGGTTTTCTGGTCGGGTCGTTCGCAGGCAATCAGGTTGCCGAAAGAGTTTCGAGTCGCAACGGACGAAGTCTCCATCAAGCGGAGGGGGAACGCGCTCATCCTGGAGCCGATCGCATCAGATTGGAAATGGCTGGTTGAGTTTCCGGGAAAGTTGGACGCGGACGTTGTTGTGGCGGTCAATGAAAATTCCGCCGAGCAGCATCGGCCCGAACTCGACGAATTTTTTCGGTGAGCGGGTATCTGCTCGACACCAATGCAGTCATTGCTGTGCTGGACGATTCACAGTCGGTGCTTGCCAAACGGCTGCGACGACACAAGCCCGACAGCGTACGCGTCTCGGCCATCGTACTGCACGAACTGTATTTTGGTGCATTCAAGAGTCGGCGTATCGAGCACAACATCGCCCTGCTGGATCAGCACCTGCGATTTCAGATCCTTGAATTCGAAGCTGACGACGCGCGCGCAGCCGGTCGGGTGCGAGCCGCATTGTCGCATATCGGCACGCCTATCGGCCCCTACGATGTCCTGATCGCCGGTCAGGCGCTCGCGCGCGGCCTGATTCTCGTCAGCGCAAATCTGCGCGAGTTTCGACGCATCGACGGCCTCAAGGTCGAGAATTGGGAGTCGCAATGAGTCAGCGGAGGCTGCATTTGTTGGACGCTTCGCCTTGTCGGAGCGGTCGGTCACGGCCTCGGCCATCGGCGCTCCGAGAGAGGGGAGCGCCGATGGCCGACCGCCTCTACTTCGCACCCGCCTTCGTAGCCGGCGCCATCGGACGGTTGGGGACCACCGGCGCGTCACGCTTCGTCGGGTAGGTCTCGGCCAACGTATTGCCGTCGTACAAGCGGCCGTTCTTCATCACGAACCGGATCTTGGCTGTGTTGCGCAGATCGACCAGCGGGTCGGCATCGAGCACGAGCAAGTCCGCCATCTTGCCGACTTCCAGCGAGCCGACGTCATCCTGCAGTCCGATCGCCCGCGCGCCACCTGCGGTCGCGGTGTGGAGCGCTTCCCCCGTCGTCATGCCACCGCTCGCCATCAGCCACAGCTCCCAGTGGTAGCCCAGCCCCTGCAACTGGCCGTGACTGCCGATCCCGAGACGACCGCCAGCGCGTAGGATCTTGGTGGCATCAGCCGCCAATTGCGGGAACACGTACTCCTCGTCGAGGAACCACCCACCGGCCGTCCCGCCGCCCGGCATCGAGGCCATGCGACGACGCGTCTTGAGGGCCAGCTCTTCGTACGCCGTGAAGCGCTGCAGCTTGGGATCGGCGTACGGATTCTCCTTCGTGTAGAAGTAGTTCTCCCCCCACGGACCGCCGTAGTTCACCAGCAGCGTTGGCGTGTACGTACGATTCGACCACGCCATGAAGCTCGTGACATCGCTGCCGAGCGGCACGATGCCCATCGAGTGCTCGAGGCCCGGATAGCCGTCGAACGTCTCGGTGAGATTGAGCTTCACGTCGAGTGACCCTTCGGTGGTCGGCATCAGTTGCTGCTCACGAGCCGCTTTGATGATCCACTGCCGGGTCTGCCGCACACCGGCCACGTACATCTTGAGCGTCTTGGTGTCGTAGTAGCTGCTGTAACGCTTCAGGATGTTGCGCGCATGCTCCTGATCGCGGATGTCATCGGTGTTGAACACACCGGGACCGGTGGAGTAGATGCGCGGCCCTATGATCTGGCCAGCATCCACCATGTCCTGGTACGTGAGCACATCGGTGGTGGCGGTTTGCGGATCGCGCGTGGTGGTCACACCGTACGCGAGATTCGCGAGATACGCCCACGGCTGCGTTTCGTGAATCGTTCCACGTTCGGCGCGCAGGTGCGCGTGCGTGTCCACGAAGCCGGGCATGATCGTGGCACCGGCCATGTCCATCGAGGTGGCACCGGCCGGAGCGGTCACGCTGCCTGCAGCACCAACGGCGACAATGCGATTGTTGGTGACCACGATGTCGCCGCGCGCGATGACTTCGTTTCCCTTCATCGTGATCAGACGCGCGTTGCGCAACACCACGCTGCCGCGCGGAATGTCACGCGCTGCCTGCACCAATACGCGCTTCTCGCTCGGTGCATACGGGCGCGGGCGCAGACTGTCGGCCAACGTGGAATCGCGACGCGACGCGGTGATGGCGGCGTCGCGCACGGCGGCCGTGTCGAGGTCGTACACCACGTGGGCATTGCCGATCGACCAGTGCACACGGCGGCCGTTCGACGACCACACCGGGAACTGTCCGCCGATGTCGGTGAGCTTCTTCACCGGCACCGACGCCGTGTTGACGTCGGCGACACTCACCGACGCCTGCGTCCCACGCGGCGGCACCACGACCGTGTAGAAATCCGAGTTGATCTGCGCCAGCGCCACATCACCGCTGGGCGACATCAGCGTGAGCGTGGCCGGCGGGCCTGGCGAGCCGGGCTCCTCGGGGTCGTTGAACCGCTGCAGCAGCAACTCCGACGGGTTGACGTCGTGATCGTCCACCGCGCCGCCAACGCCGGGGCCCGTCACCCGCAGATGCCGCTGTTCGTCGCTGCCATCCCACCGAATCGACACCAGTCCATTGGCGGTCGACGACAGATAAATGCGCGACGTATCCTGTGCGAAGTGCGGCTTGTTCCGGCCGGCCGAACGCGCGATCACCGTGGCCACGCTGCCGTCGGCCGCAGCCGGTATCGCGGGATACCACACAATGTCGGTGGGCGTGGTGATACCGGTTTGATCGCGGCGGCCCTGAGCCGCCGTCTGCGTGAGCACGATGCGCGTGCCGCTCGGCGTGAACACCGGCTGACGTAGCGTGCCGAGCACTTTGCTGAGCACCATAGGCGCCACGGGGCGCGTGCTCACGGTCGCCTTGTACAGACGACCGCCGTCGTTGGCCCACGTGACCCACGCCAGCGACTTGCCATCGGGCGACCAGGCCGGCTCCGACTCGATGGCATTCAGCGTGGACACGCGACGCGGCGCGCCGCCGGGATAGTCCATCACGTACAGCTTCTCGAGCGCCACGAACGCGAGCTGCCTGCCGTCGGGTGATGGCACCGCATCGCGGATCTGCCGCACGGTGAATTGCGCGCTGTCGGGCATCGGATACTTGAACGCGAGCTCCGGTCCGGCTTCGAGTGTCGCCTGCACGCGAAACGGAATCTCGGTCTGGCCACTGCCGTCGATCGCGACGCGCCAGATCTTGTTGGCGTAGCTGGCGATCAGTTCCTTCGAATCGGGTGTGAAGCTCATGCCGGGAAGCGCGTCCATCGGCGCGCGCGACTCCATCTCGTCGCGCTGCGTGGGATACGCCAGCCAGCGCTCTTCGCCGGTGGCAAGTTCACGCACCCGCAATCCCGTTTTGCTTTCGTAGCGCGAGCCGTACACCAGCCACTTGCCATCGGGACTCAGCGTGGGTCGTACCGCCGAGCCGTAGCGCGATGACTGCACTTCACGATCGCCGGTCTCACGGTTGTAGGCATAGATCTGATACTGCGGGAACTGCGCGTTGTAATTCCACGCGCCGGTGCGCTGCGTATACCAGATAAACTTGCCGTCGGCGCTGAACGCAGCGCCCGCCTGCTGCACGGCGGTACCGGGCGCGGCATTGGCTGGCGCGGTGTACAGCGACATGCCGTTCCCACCGTCGGCGTGGTACATCCACAGCGTGGGCAGTCCACCGCGGAATCCACCCTTGCTGGCCACGATGTACTTCCCATCAGGTGACCACTCGGCCGACAGATATACGTTCGTTTTACCGCGCGTGATCGCCTTCACGGCCTTGGTGGCCAGGTCGAGCACGTGCACGTTGTCGGCGCCATCACGATCGGAGGTGAACACGACCGACTTGCCATCGGGGCTGAAGCGCGGCTGGGCGTCGTACGGCATCCCGCTTGTGATACGAGTGGCATCGCCACCGCCCATCGGCATTGTATACAGATCGCCCAGCATATCGAACGCGATCGTCGCGCCATCGGGACTCACGTCGAGTGAGAGCCAGGTGCCTTCACGCGTATCGAGCGTGAATGTGCGGCCGGGATCAAGCGGCAACGGGCGCTCCGGTGCACGCGCCCCGGCACGGGGCGCAGCGCCTTGTCCGTGAGCGATGAGCGGAGCGGTTGTGGCGATGGCGGCAGCGAACAGTACGCCGATTGGCCGTGGCAGACGGGACATCAGGAGCCTCCGAAGCGGGTAATGGGAATCCGTTGAGTTTGCTGCCAAAACCGCTGCGCCGCCAGCACGGAAAACCTGAATGCCTAAGCCTGCACGACGCTCGGTGCGTCGTTGATTCGCACCTTCTCGTGACGCCTACCCGGCGGCGTGCGCAGCAATGAACCGAACCATCGCCTCGCGCACCTCGCCTTCACGCTCCACGTGTGGTGCATGCGCGCACTCCGGCAGGAGCATAACGTCGACCGGCCCGCTCACTTGGCCCGTGATCGCCTCCACCTGCGAGACAGTACCGTAGGGATCGTCCAGCCCCTGGATGAGCAACACGGGACAGCGTACGTCCGGCAAGCGCGACTCCATGTTCCACGCGCGGAATTCTGGAAGGAGCCACGTGTCGGCCCATCCGTTGAACGTCGCGTCCACATCGCGATGGTACCGGCCGAGCCGTTGCCGCAGGTCACCGTCGCGATAGGCCTCACGCATACGTGCGATTGCTGTGAGGCCGGTGTCTTCAACGAAGACGTGCGGTGCTTCGATGATGATCGCGCAGGTCGACCATCGCGGGTCCGATGCGTAGAGCAGCGCAATCGTCGCACCGTCGCTGTGCCCGATGAGGATCGGGTTGACGATGTCGCGCGCGGCGAGCACCGCGGGCAGCGCGACAAGCGCCTCCTGCGCGAGGTAGTCGGCGTCGCGGGGCTCGGTGAGTGGGTCCGACTGCCCGAAACCGTAGCGCGAGTAGCTGAGGGTACCACAGCCCGTCGCCGCCGCGATGGTATCAGGGAACGTCTTCCACTGCGCGATCGAACCGAGTCCTTCGTGCAGGAACACGAGGGGAGGACGATCGCGTGCGGCTGGTACGATCCATCGGAACTCGAGCTGACGACCCGCCGCCGTCAGGAATCCGGACTGTTCGCGCTGGCCTTCGATCATGCGCGTGCGATCATGCGCGTGCGATCATGCGAGGACGCTCATGCGAACGCGCTCATGCGAGGACGCTCATGCGAACGCGCTCATGCGAGGACGCTCACGCGAACGCGCTCACGCGATGGCGTCCGCTGAGTGCGCGCGTTGGCGCAGCACGAACTTCTGGATTTTGCCGGTCGACGTCTTGGGCAGTGGCCCGAAGACCACGGCTGTCGGCGCCTTGTAGTGCGCGAGATTGGCGCGGCAGTGGTCGATCAACTCGCGCTCCGTGGCAGCATGCCCCGGCTTGAGCTCGACATACGCGCACGGTGTCTCGCCCCATTTGGCATCGGGACGCGCAACGACCGCCGCCGCGAACACCGCGGCATGTCGACGGAGGGCGTCCTCCATCTCGAGTGAACTGATGTTCTCGCCACCGGAGATGATGATGTCTTTGCCGCGATCCTTCACCTTGAGGTAACCGTCGGGGTGAATCACCGCGAGATCGCCGGAGTGAAACCATCCCCCGTCGAACGCAGCAGCCGTCGCAGCGGGATTTTTGAGATAGCCCTTCATGGTGATGTTGCCGCGAAAGACGATCTCGCCCATCGTCTCGCCGTCGTGCGGCACGGGTTTCATCGTGGCGGGGTCCACCACATCCACTCCCTCTTCCACCTGAAAGCGCACGCCCTGCTTGCCGTTGTGCATCGCGCGCTCACTTTGCGCGAGCGATTCCCATTCGGGCTGCTTGACGCAGATCGTGGCCGGTCCGTACACCTCGGTGAGTCCGTATACGTGCGTGAGCTCGACACCGCGTCGCTCCATCGCTTCAATCGTCGACGCCGGTGGTGCTGCACCAGCGATGTAGCCCTTGAGGCCGTGCGGAACACCCTGCCACTCTTCATCCGGTGCGGCCAGCATCGTATTGTGCACGATCGGCGCGCCGCCGTAGTGCGTGACGCCGTGCGCTTTGATGAGCGCAAAGATCGCCGCGGTCTCCACACGCCGCAAGCAGATGTTGGTGCCGGCAAGTGCCGCCATGGCCCACGTCACGCACCATCCGTTGCAATGAAACATCGGTACGGTCCAGAGATACACGGCGTAGCGGGGCATGCCCCAGGCCACGATCTCCCCAAGCGCATTGAGATAGGCCCCGCGATGATGATAGACGACGCCCTTCGGGTCGCCGGTGGTGCCGCTCGTGTAGTTGAGGGCGATGGCATCCCATTCGTCGTCGGGTCCGCGCCGCGCGTATGCCGGGTCGCCGCCAGCGAGGAACGCTTCGTAATCGATGTCGCCAAGCCGATCGCCGGTGCCGGTGTACTCCGAATCCAGCACGTCGATCACCAATGGCTTCGCGCTGCACCGCGACAACGCGTCGGCGACAACACCGGAAAATTCACGATCGGTGATCAGCACCTTGGCCTCGCCGTGATCGAGCATGAACGCGATGGTCGCCGCGTCGAGTCGCACGTTGAGGCAATTGAGCACGGCGCCACTCATGGGTACGCCAAACTGACACTCGTACATCTCCGGCGTGTTGAGTAACATGACGGCGACCGTATCGTTGCGACCGATCCCGCGCCTGACAAGGGCAGACGCGAGTCGGCGGCATCGCGCGGAGGTCTCACGCCAGCGGAAGCTGCGAGTACCATGGATGACCGACATGCGCTCGGGGCACGCCGTCGCGGCCCAGTCGATCAGGGTCAGCGGCGTCAGGGCGGCATAGTTCGCGGCGGTCCGGTCAAGTCCCGTGTCGTAAGGACTGGGTACGGTCATCGACATCGTGGTGCTCGCTGAGGAGGTAGGGTACGGTGACGCAACTGAAGAAAACGCCGAACGCGGGTATCGTCGAGTGCTGGGAAGGACGCCCTTCCGCGTCGACGCCGAGCACGTAACATCCTCCGATGAACACCGTCGAACGCTTCACCGACGCGCTGAGCCGTAGCTATCGCGTCGACCGGTACGGTAGCGGCGCTGGCGGTGGCGGCTTCCGGGCGTAACTTCGCACATGACCCTTGCGCTCTTCGACACTGAGCCGGCAGCCGTGATCACGCAGCTCCAAGCGATGATCGGCGCGCCTCATGTGCTCACCGACGCGACCGATCTCTCGTTCTTCTCGCATGACGTCGTGCACGCCGGGGCTCATCGTGTCGTGTGTGTGGTCCGCCCTGAAACGATCGAGGAACTACGCGCCATCGTCGCGGCGTGTACGAGTGCCGCGTACGCCGTAGTGCCGCGTGGCGGCGGCGCGTCGTACACCAAGGGGTACCTGGCGACGACGGAAAGGTCCGTGCTCGTCGATACCACGCGCTTAACGAGCATCGTGGCGATCGATGTCGACGCGATGACGATCACTGTCGAATGCGGCATGACGTGGAAGGCGCTGTACGACGCGCTGCGGCCGCTGGGCGTGCGCACGCCGTTTTGGGGGCCGATGTCCGGTGCGTTCGCGACGATCGGCGGATCGCTTTCAAATCATGCGATCATCTGGGGGGCCGTACGGTATGGGGTGTCGGGCGATAGTGTGCTGGGGCTCGAGGTCGTGCAGGCCGACGGCTCACTGCTCACGACCGGATCTTGCGGTACACTCGGTCGCACCTCGTTCTATCGCAACCATGGACCTGACCTCACCGGACTGTTCCTCGGCGACGCCGGTGCATTAGGCATCAAGGCAACGGCCTCGCTGCGTCTGATCCGCACGCCGCCTGCGGTGGCGACTGCGTCCTTCACGTTCCTGTCACACTCGGCCCTTGCCACCGCATCGTGTGAGCTGGCGCGGTCTGGCGTGCTGAGTGATTGCTTCGGGCTTGACCCGGTATTGCGACGGCAACGCACACGTCGCGTGGCGATCGAGCAGGGCGTCCCCGCAACGCCGGAATCGCTCGCCGACGGACTCTATGCGCTGCACATGGGGTGCGAGGGACGCAGTGACGACGGCGTCGCTGCGGACACCGTCGCCGTGCGCGAGATCTGTCGCGCCCACGGCGGTACCGAGATCGACGACGTGGTCCCGCGCACACTCCGCCAGCATCCCTGGGTCACGATGACCAGTGCCATCGGCCCCGCCGGGGAGCGTTGGGCGCCGTTGCACGGCATCGTGCCGCTGACCGATGCCGTCGACGCCTGGAATGCGGTGCGCGCGATCGTCGCCGACATGAAACCAACGCTCGATCGACTCGAGATCGCCGTCGGCACGCTGACGTCGCTGGTCAGCACGACCGCGTTTGTGCTCGAGCCGGTCTGCTACTGGCACGGCGCGATGTCGCCGTACGCCGAGCGCATCTACAGCGCCGAGGAGAAAGCGCGGTTTACGCGATTTGCGCCGGACGTCGAATCAGACGACGTGGTGGCCACGCTGCGCGAGCGACTACTCGCGTGCTTCGATGCACGTGGTGCCGCGCACTTGCAGCTGGGCAAAGCGTATCATTTCCGCGAGACGCGATCGCCGGAGCAGTGGGCGTTACTCACGGCGATCAAGCGCGCGGTGGATCCCAACGGTCACATGAACCCTGGCGCCCTGGGGCTGTCGCCATGAACAACGTGCCGCGAGTGCGTGCGCCGCAAGTGACGCCGGTGCCTCAGGACCAGCAGTGCGTGGTGGTGTCGCGGGTGCCCGTCGGGGTACCACACCAAGAGGACTTTCGGATCGAATCGACGTCGATCCCGGCGGTCCTCGACAGCGAGCTCCTTGTGCGCACGATTGATCTGTCGCTCGATCCGTACCTGCGCTCGGTGATGGCCGGTCGACACATGGGGCACACAGCCCCGATGATCGGCCACGTGATGCCGGGACGGGCCACCGCGCAGGTGGTAGAGAGCCACGATCCGACGTTCGACGTTGGTGCCTATGTCCTCGCCGAGACCGGCTGGCGAGAGTACGCGAGCGTGGCCGCTTCGTCCGTGCGACGCCTCGACCACACCGACGTTCCGCTCTCCGCCGCATTGGGCATACTCGGCATGCCCGGCCTGACCGCGTGGGCGGGTGTCACCCAGCTCATGTCGCTGCAACCCGGCGAGACCTTCGCGGTGTCGGCGCCCCTCGGACCGGTGGGCTCTACTGCGGGCCAACTGGCTCGACGGCGTGGCTGCCGCGTGGTCGGCATCGCCGGTAGCGATGAGAAATGCGCACAGGCTGTTTCGCATTTTGGCTTCGACGCCTGCGTAAACTATCGCGAGGCCTCCTGGGAGGAGGCCCTGCGCGCGGCAGCTCCCGACGGCGTGCATGCGTACTTCGACAACGCCGGCGGGACTGTACTTGAAGGCGTGCTACGCGCGCTCAATCTGCGCGGCACCATCGTACTCTGCGGATTGATCGGACAGTACAACACCGGTGTCCCATACGCGCTTCCGTTGGCGCCCGTCATCGGGAAGCGTGCGCACCTCCACGGACTGGTCGTGTACGATTTTGAACATCGACAGGCCGAGTATTTGGCTGAGGCAACGCCACTGCTGCGCGACGGGACGTTGCGGTTGCTGGAAGATCGGAGCGAGGGTCTCGCCAGCGCTCCGGCGGCGTTCTCGCGGCTGATGCGCGGCGAGAATGTGGGCAAAGCGATCGTGGCTGTCGGCCCAGCGTGACGACCGACCGTCGATTCTGTCAGACCAAACCTGGACTGGTACACTACGTCGTGGCGGGACCGCCTGACGGTGTACCGGTAGTGTTGCTGCACCAGACGCCACGCTCGTGCGACGAGTTCGCAGAAGTGCTGGCGTTGTTGGCACCGGAGCATCGCGTGGTGGCGATCGATACGATCGGCTACGGCTGTTCCGATCGCGTGTCGATGCAGCCGTCCATTGCGGACTATGCGGACGGTGTACGCGACGTGCTGGATCACGCCGACATACCGGCCGCGACGCTCGTCGGGCATCACACCGGGGCGTTCATCGCGCTGGAGGTTGCTGCGTCGTACCCTGCCCGCGTGTCGGCCTTGGTGCTGAGCGGCCCGGTGTTCATGGACGACGAGGCACGCGCGGCGCTTGCGCCGTGGTTCGTCCAGTGGCATCCGAGCGCGGATGGTGCACATCTGCACGACAAATGGTCGCGGCTTGGCCGATGGATCGGTGATCCATCACTGCGGCAACGCCTGTTGGCGGACGTGTTTCGGGCCGGTGAAACCAGCGAGCAGGGGCACTTGGCGATTCTGGACTATCCGATGGCTGATCGGCTGCCGTTGATCCGCGCGCGCGTGCTGCTGCTGTATGGACGACAGGATCCATTTGCGCACATCGCGCAGTCCTATCGGTTCGCCGAACGGCTTCCGGCGACGACCGCGGTGGAGCTCGACGGTGGAGTCTTCTTGCCGACCGAGCACCCGGCGGCGTATGCCCGGGCAGTGCGCGAGTTCGTCAGGGCGTCGCCGGCGACGCCCTGACGAACCGCGTGCTTACTTCTTTGCGGCTGCGCGCTTCGCCTGCCACTTCTTGAAGTACGTCCACGACGTTTCATTCGGCCGTGCGTCGTCGAGCGCGGGCGGCTTGGTGTATTCGGGATAGTTGAGCGCGATCTCCTTCTTGATCACGTCCGGCAGCCCGTCCCACGACGCGAGCTTCTTGCCCTGGGAGTTGTAGATGACGATGCCGTCGCGATCACCCATGTTCATCCACGGAAGCCAGCGCGACACGCGCGACCAGTGGATCTGGACGTCGGGAACGGTGGTCAGCGACCGATTCGTGAGCTGCGCCATGGGGGCGAAGAAGTTGAAGAGCTCCATCGCATGATACTGGCCACCAACGTTTTCCTGATAGTCACCGGCCAGCGGATTGACGTAGAAGAGTGGCACGATGCTGGACATGAATGCCGTACCGTCCTTTTCGACCAGGTTGCTCATCTTGAACGGTCCGTCGGGTCCGCGCGCGAACTGCGGAGCACTCATGTTGACGGGATCGTTGGAGACATGCATGACATCGATGTCTTTTCCGGTCCACGGATTCTTCCACGTGCGCAGGACCTGTCCCGTGGCGGGGTCTGTATAAAAAACCAGTTCGCGTGACACCATGCGGTATCCACGTCCCTTCACAGGATCGTTGAGGGACGCACAAGCTCTCGTATTCATGGCTTGAAAGGTGAACAGCATGCGGTCGCGCTCGCCGGACACGCGACTCCACACGGTCCCTTGCCACCAGTAGGTGACGGCCGACGAGTCCGTCGCGCACTGGATGCGTTGTTGGACCAGGAGCGCATCATCCGGCAACGCGAGGTCCAGCGGCAGCAGTGCCGCAGGCTTCTTCTGTGCAGGCGCCGAACCGGACACCACGGCGAGCGCAAAGATGGAGGAGAGTAATCGTGAGCGCATGAGAAGGCGAAGGAGAAGGTGAAGGAAGCGTGGAAGCAGTACGGACGCGGATCGGGTTATCGCTGCAGCTCGTCGGGCGTTTCCCAGCGTCGGAAGGCCGCGTTGCGACTGATCGGTGACCGGCCCTTGCCTGGATAGACATAGCGCGAGATACGGGCATCGGTGAAGGCCGGATCGCCCACCACGCGCGTGACGTCTGCCGCACTCATGTTGAAGCTGGTTAATACCGCCGACACGAGGGACGTCCGCACGGCCGCGTCGGTCGTCAGTTGCGCCCGCATCATCGCCACCTCCTGCCATGAAACGAACGGCACATTCGCCACGACCGGCCAGAAGTACTCGAAGTTATTGTTCGAGAACCAATTGCGGGGGTTGGTCGCCGCTGCCGTCCCGGCAACACGCAAGCTGTCTCCCGGCAGGCGTTGCGCGATCAGGTCGGCGGCATAGCGCAGCCCGCCGGACGAAAAATCAGTCCACATGTCATGGCCGATGAAGTCGCCATTCGGATCCTGTCGAAACGTGGCTTGGCGCGCGACATCCCCGGCCACGTAGCCCGCATCGAGGAACGGGCCGGCCGCCGAGAGGTTTCCGGCATCAAAGTGCAACATCCCGATGGCCGAGTTGATCAGCTTGTCATCACCGGTCGTAATCAATCCGCTTGCGGTGAAGGGCACAGCCGGGGTGGCGGGTTGGGCACTCAACGCCAGGAAATTTGTGCGCGCGCGCTCGAGCAAACCAATGGCCTTCGCGCGCGCCTGATCCGGCGTGAGCGAAGCCTTTGTCCCCGCTTCGACGATCGTCGTGTAGTATCGCGCGAGGTTTCCGTACACCATGCCCTGGACAAAGAGCATGTTGCCACGGAGTAAGGCTTTTCCTTTGTCGTTGGCCACGGTGTTCGTGCTCAGCGAGACCTGATCGAGCTGGTCAAGCACGGTCTGCGCCAAGTTGAGCGATTCGTATGCGCGGTTGCCGACGGCGCGATTGCGTGCGTTCAGCCGATTGGCGAAGCCCTGCGTTTGTACCTCCAGCAGCGCACCCAATCCAGGAGCCGTGGCTTCTGCCGGCGTGAGCATTCCCGACAGAGTCCACATCGCGTAGATCCCCGAGACACCTGCCTTCGTGGCGCCTCGCGCCACGGAGGGAAGCGCCGCCGCGGCTTCGATCTGCGCTTCAGTAAAGTCGTTCTTACTCTGGAGGACCTCGATCTGACATCCCACCAGCAGGGTGCTGCTCAAGCACAGCGCGGTGCCCACACGCGCAGCGGAAGCACGAAGAGGTTGCATAGTTGTCATTGCTCCGTTCACAGGCCGAGGTTGAAACCAAACGTGATCGTGCGCGGCGGACCAGACTGCCAAAAATCGATCCCACGAACCCAGTTGCCGGACTCGTTGAAACCGGTGGTCTCGTTCTCAGGATCGTACCCACCCTTGTAGCGGGTGAAGACCGCCAGATTGCTCGCCGTGAGTTGCAATTGGAGCGAGCGCGTCCGCAATAGTGAGGTGAGTCGCGATGGCACCGCGTAGGACACCACCACATTGCGAAGCCTTACAAAATCTGCCGCTGACACCCACAGATCCATCTGCGTGTTGCCCGCGTTCAGTTCGGCGGTCGGCAGGTCCCAGCGCGATTTGTGCAGGCGCCAGTTCGAGTTCGAAAGCGCGCGATCAACCCAGGAGAAACGCTTGTGGCCGAACTTGCCGTTGAAGAGCACGCTGACCGACAGGTCCTTGAACAAGACGAAATCGTTGACCAACGACGCCTCGATCTTTGGCAGGGGGCTGCCCAGGTATTGCTCGACCGTCGGACTGGCCGTGGTGAAGCCCCAGAAGCTGCTCAAGGGGTATCCCTTCCGCACGCGTGGCACCCCCGCAAAGCTGCTGCTGGCCCCGACGCCCGCCACGGAGTTGTCGGTAATGTTGTCGATCAACAGCTTCGTCACTTTGTTGTCGAGCGTGGTGAGTGTCGTCACCGACGTCCACTCAAAATTGCGCGTGGTGACGTTTTTGGTGGTCAGTCCGAGCTCCACCCCACGATTGTACATCGAGCCGACGTTCAGCAGGTTGAGTGCGAGACCGTTGCCGGTGACGGCCGGATTCACGGGGGACGTCAATAGCAGATCGGTGATCGACTTCCGGTAATAGGACGCTTCGAGGACGACGCGTCCGCGCGCCAGCGACCAATCGGCTCCGAACTCCGTTTCCACCTGCCGTTCCGGGCGCAGGTCGCCGTTGCCCGGTATGAGTGCACGGACCACGGCGCCGCCCCCGTAGCCACGTGGATCCGCCGCCCAGAGCGGGGTCACCTGATACGGAACGGGCTGCGTCCCGGCGGTGCCGACCGCAGCGCGGAGGCGCAGATCGTTATTGACGACGTAGCTCAGACTCGCCCGCGGATACGTGAACGCTTGCGCTCGAAAGGCGGACCCCCGATCTACGCGCGCACCGGCGCCGAGAAAGAGTTTGTTCCGCCATCCGACGGTTTCGTTGACGTAGAGCCCAAGCGTGCGTTGGTCGCCAAAGACGTCGCGTTGGTCGGCGCGGGTGATGTAGTTATTGGCCCGATCATCCGCGGCGGTCGGGATCGACAGATCCTGCAGACGCAGCGAATTGTACTGCCGACGGCGCTCCTCGAACTGCATGCCGGCCGTCGACTTGAGCGTCCAGTCGCTGCCGAACTGCGCGGCGTGATTGACGGCGAGGTTCGTACTGGTCTGCAACAGGCTGATGTTGTCGACGTCCAATCGCCCATTCGGATTGATGAACGTGTTCCAGGCAAACGGGAAAATGTTGCGTCCGTCTTCGGAGGTATAGTCGATTCCCGCAGAGGCGGTGACATTCAATCCGCTGGTAATGTTGTACGTCGCCGTCGACCCGACGAGCACGCGCCGGTTCTCCGACTCTCGGCGCACATTCCAGAGCGCATCGTAGTTGACACCGAATGCCTGCGTCGGGAAGACTGTCGGCGCACGGAAGTCGACGCGCGGATCGGCCATGAAGGGCATGGCGATCGATCCGCCGTACCAGTCAAGCGGATTGAGTGGCGAGCCCGAGGCCGACAGTTGCTCGCGCTTCGTGCGACTGATGTTCGTCGTCACGTTGAGCTGCAACTTGTCGTTCGGGGAGGCATCCAGCCCTAGCTTGAAATTCTGTGCACGAAAGTTTGTGCCGCGCAGGATGCCGTTCGTGACGGCGTCACTTCCCGAGACGGAATAGGTCAGCCCCTGGCCGCCACCGGACACACTCACCGACGAGCGGGTGAACGGCGCGTCGCGAAACGGATCATCGACCAACCAGTTGCGCGTCGGGTTCTGCGAGAACTGGGTGATCTGCGTCGGCGTGTACCGCGCTGAGATAAATCGGCCAGGATTCACCAGATCGGCCCACCGCTGAATGTCCGCGCCAGTCCAGTCCAGCTTGATGTTCTCCGGCCCGCGCGTCAGCGACTGCGTACCCATCGCAAAACTTGCCGTATACGCCGTTTGCCCGGCACGTCCCGTACGCGTCTTGATGATGATCGCACCGTTGGAGGCGCGCGACCCGTACAACGCCGCCGCCGCGGCGCCCTTGAGGATCTCGAGGGAGGCGATGTCCTCGGGATTGATCCCCTGAAACGCTTGCGAACCATCGTTCACCCCGAAGCCCGGCACCTGCGTCTGTCCGCTCTGTCCGTTGCGGTTGCCGTTGTGCACAATCACGCCGTCGATGATCACCAACGGCTCCGGTGAGCCGTTGATCGAGTTCGGACCACGAATGCGGAAACGCAATCCGCCGCCGGGCGAACCGTCAGTACTGAACACCTCGACGCCCGGAACACGCCCCTGTACCGTCTGATCGAGCGGTGCGTTGGGGCGAAGGGCAAACACTTCCGGCGCGATCACCGCGCGCACCGCCCCCTGTTCGCGCGCTGTCGTCTGCGTCGGCAACCCGGTGATGACCGTCGCGTCCAACTGCAAGGCGACGCGCGTGAGGGAAAAATCAGCCGTCACCGGATCCCCCAAACTGACCGTCACGGCCTTGGTCTGGCGTTGATAGCCGAGGAACTGCGTGGCAACGGTCACTGTACCGGGTCGCACGCGTTCGATGCGATAGACGCCACGCGAGTTGGTCAGTGCGCCGAGCGACGTGCCGACAATGGTCACGCTGGCGCCCCCGATCGGCTGACCCGAATCAACATCGCGCACAGTGCCCGTGACGACGCCCGTCGTCTGCGCGAAGACGACGGCACGCGGGAGCACGACGGCGAGCAGGACGGCCATGGCGCCAACCAAGGGACGAATCAATCGAAACACAGCGCCTCCGGAGAAGCTGCCACGCAGACCGAACGCGAGTCGATCAGCACACGAGGCGGCGGGACGACAGAAGGGGGAAACGGCGAGCAGGTGAGCGCAGCGACACTGGCACCGACGAAGGCGCAACGCGCCCGGTGGTCGGACCAGTCCGATCCGCTGGTCCAATCATCCTACCAATTTCAGAATGTGTCAAGTCGGCGCTGAACGAGCGCAGCCGCGGCCTCGCCCGAGGTGACCGCGCCTTCCATGCCGGCCGCGACGACGGCGGTGTGTTCGCCCGCGAAAAAGAGCCGCCCATGCGGCGCCGAGACGGCGGCGGTGCCCGCACGCAGCTGTCCCGGCGCGTAGTGGGCATACGACCCGCCGGCGAGCGCGTCGCGCCCCCACGACTGGACGCGCAGGACCTCCAGTTGTTGGGCGGAGGCCGGCCGTACACGCTCCATCGTGCGAACGACCGCCTCACCGCCGGCGCGGGGACCGCGCGCATCCATGTCCTTCGCGCCCGTGCCGTCGATCCATGCCACGAGCGCCACGATCGTGTCGCCCTCGCGCAACGCGAAGACCCGCTCGATCTCCGTGTCCGTCCACATCGACGGCGGCATCCCGTCGTTGAGCCAGAACGGTGTGCGCGGGCGCAGATACACCTGCGTGATGGCCGTGTACGGCAGCGTCTCGATCCATGCCCGCTGCGCGGCTGGCGGCGGGGGGAGCAGTTCCACCTGCCGCAGTGCCGGCATCGGCAGCGTACAGATCACCGCGTCCGCCGTACGCGTACGGCCGCCAGCCAGCTGCACGGTGATGTCGTCCTCGCGCTGCGTGATGGCCTCGACGCGCTGTCCCGTTTCGATTACCGCGCCGAGGGCGGCGGCCATCGCTTCGGGGAGACGGGCGTTGCCGCCGTCGATGTGAAACACTTGCGACCCGCCGTTCGAGCGCCGGTAGTCTTCGCGCAACGCCCAGAGCCACGAGGTCGTGGCAATGTCGTTCGTATTGGCGGCCCTGTTCATGAGGCGCAGCGCCTCCGCGCTCGCCCCGGCCGCTCGCAACGCCGAGTCCATCGACACATCCTGTGCCGCCAGACTGCCATCCGCCCACGCCGTTTGCGAGGTGACCGGGTTGGCGCGACCACTGTACGACGCCGTGAGCATCATCGGCAGTCGACTGCGCTCGACGTCAGCAAGCCGATTGGCCGTCGACGCCGCCCAGTCGCTGCCGCGCATCCCGACCCCGTTCACGTGCAGCATGACATCGCGATCCACGCCACTCACCGGCAGCACGCGCAGTCCGAGCTCCGTCGCGAGCGCGCGCACCCGCACATAGCTCTCCCCGATGGCGTTGCCACCCGCTTCCGGTTTCCCGGGTATGTCATTCAACGTGAGGACGCGCCCGCCCACGCGGTCGCGCGCTTCGAGTACGGTGACGCTCATGCCACGAGCCTGTAATCGTAATGCCGCCGCGAGTCCGCTCAGCCCCGCCCCGATCACGATCACACGCTGCGGCGCACCGTTCGTCGTCGGTGGCGACCGCAGCGGAGCGCTCGCCGCCACGGCGCGCGCCAGAGCGGCCGGCGTGGCCACCAGTGGCGCGATGGCCCACCCGCCGAGGGTCTGCAGAAAGTCACGACGCGACGCGTGGCGTCGCCGATCAGGTCCGTTCGACATCGGCCATCTCCGGGCGATAGGGACGCACGAGGAACTGTCCACTCGGTGGCTCGGGGAACGTGCCGGCGTCGTACACCAGCCGACCACGCAG
>Ga0209591_10003695_pt1 | contig 17666 bp, 13 predicted proteins | sample MAT01_FD_187207 | JGI IMG/M metagenome (GOLD analysis project Ga0209591, IMG submission 187207) | Freshwater microbial communities from Lake Fryxell liftoff mats and glacier meltwater in Antarctica - MAT-01 (SPAdes) (version 2) | ecosystem: Environmental > Aquatic > Freshwater > Ice > Liftoff... | reverse complement strand
CGATTCTTTGAACACGATGAATATCGATCTGAAAAAGGACAATCAATTCTTGTCGCAAGAACTAACCCAGGTAAAGACCAAAGCGCAGCAATTGGAGAGTTCTAAAAAAGATCTGGAAACTATTGTCGCAACGGGCTCCGTTTTGCAAGCCAACAACCTTAGCAGCGTAGGCCTTCGCGTGCGAAACAATGGAAAACAAGTTGAGATCAACAAAGCGGATAAAACCGAACTCATCCGTACTTGTGCGCAGATTGCACCAAACCGGATTTCTCAGGAAGGCAAAAAGGATATTTATCTGCGCATCATTTCCCCCGACGGGGTCGTTCTTAATTCTGAGACGGATGGTGACAATCGTTTCGAATTCAATGGCGTAAGTGGGAAATATAGCATCAAGCGCGTGATTGATTATAACAAAGAGGAGATGGATCTTTGCATTTTTTATTCCATCCTCGACCCTTTGCCGACAGGAAAATACCTGATCGAAATGTACGAAAGTGGAACGTTGATCGGTAAGACCGACCTCGATCTGAAATAGTGTCTTAAAAGAAGGCCCTCACCTGCACATTTCCTGTGTGAATCGATTTCACCTCATCTGATTTACGTCCATTGTAACTCAGGCTGAGCTGTAAATTCTTTCCAAGCGTGCGTTCTATTCCTGCTGCCCAGGTTACGTTATTCCCGTTTTGCAGGCCGTCGAGCATTTCGTAGGCAAGACTGTTGTTCACATCTCCACTAAAATCTATGGCGATATAATTTAATTGCGCAAAGAAGGATCCCGATTCCAATTTATTCAGACGCCCTTCTAAACCGAGGTCAATAAGTTCGGCGACTTCACCACCAAGTGATACACTGTTCTGTTTTTCCGAATAAGAGTTGGTGAAACTGAGTCGGAATGAGGTCCCTGGCTGATAGGAGAAGGTTTGTTTCAACGTATAATAGGCGATGTCAAAATTTCTTCCATCAATAACATCCGAAGCGCTTTCCCTTTCGCCCAGTTCCTGCTCCAGCAAAATGCCATATGCCGACGTAAAATTATAGCGGATTCGAAGGGCGTGCGATTGTTGGCGGCGTTCTTCAAAACCAGTGGTGAGCGGGTTTTTACCGGCCTGATTGCTGTATGTGTAATCAGTCCCGAATTTGCTGCTGCTGCGATTAAAGAAAACAGTGTTTCTAATACTGGAAGATTGAGAGATCAGTGTACTGTCTCCTATAGACGATATGAACGGGTTGAAACGATCCACCCCATCTTCTCTCTGTGTTTTCCGCTGAATGCGGAAAGCGGTTTGATTGCTGAAGCGCGCGAGCACTTTTCGAAAATCATCTTTGGTCATCCATATTCCTGCGGGACTGATATTAAGCGTTTGAGAATATTGATTGCTGTAGGCGCGCAAGTAATTGTCGGTGGGGGTGAATACCCGGATATAACGCTGACCATCTTCAGGCCGGGCGAGTTCAAATTCGTTTAATTCTTTAATGTCGTTGTCATTGTAGTCGATCCAGGTATACGGGCCCTGTCCGGTCGGGTCAAAAACATACAAAAATTCCTGACGCCGTTCCAGTCCGGATCCCAGTTCATAGTATGTCGTTGCTGTAATCGTATTCTTGGCGAGCCGCAGGTTGTGTTCCAGTCTGGCAAGCAAGGTCTGCTCTGGTTCCTGAACAGTTATTTCAGGGTTGGTGATTCGAAGGGTTCTGTTTGAGATCGTTGCTTTAAATTGATTTTTGGGATTCTTCTCCAGTGCCAAATCCACACCATAATGCGTGGCATGGGTACTTTCTCCAAGTTCATTGAAAAATGTGGAATAATCTGTTCGCTCCCTGTAAAAAACCTTGTAACCCACTTTGCTTGTATCGAGGTTGGCGAGATAAAATTGCCAATCATAAAACTTATAGGCTGCGGAAGATAGGGAGTCGCCTCCTGCGAGATAGCGTCGGTTATCCTCTCTTTCATCTTCAAATCCGATTTTGGTGATCCACAATGCCTTCTCCAACCTGGCCCGGTGTCTCGTGAATTCTGATTCTTCAGCCCCCTCCGTTTGTAGCAGACTTCCGTTAAACCGGAGATCGAAGCCTGCATGATTTGCAGTGGCATTCAGTACATTTTTTCTTCCGGTGTAATCTCCGCCCGCATCAAAATGATTGTAGTTGTAAGCAATATTGAGCACATCCGGTTTTTGCAATGCAACACCTGTGGTGACAATGTTTTGGTACCGCGTTAGCAGCGTAGGAGTGAGGTTCCAATCCCTGTTAAATTCCACTGATCGATATGGCTCAATGGGTTGGAAATTATTTCCTATGGATTCGAAGATTACATCTCCTACCAGTTTAAAAGCTTTGGGATCTTTGCTGAGGGGTTGGGCGTGTTGCACTTTCGTGAAAAGTCCATGGCTGTAGTTGTCTGCATTGTCCCTTTCAGAAAATGTATTTTGATCGCTGTTGCTAAAACCAGCTTCCATTTGAGCGGTGGTGTTTTCCGAGACCCGATAATCGATTCCGGCCATGAGCATCTGATTTTTCCTAGGTGCTACAAGCCTTCGAATTGGCGCGAAACCGCCTTGTCTGATCAGGATGCCATCCACAAATTCAGGTGCGACCCACTTGAATATTCGCCCTGTGGCATCGAAGCCCTCCTGAATGTAGTCGCCGTTTCCCGTCCCAACCTCACTGAAACTGACCTGATAAACGCGCGGCCCTTCTGCCGTGACCCGCACATAAACGCTGTCAAAACCCAATGTATCGACAAGGGTATAGAGTACCTGATCGTTGTTAAAAGCATCGATTTCCGTTGCACTCGGAGCTATGGCTTCGAATACATTGTCACCGACATCGGCGAGTATCTGTCTGTCGCGGTCCGTGAGGTCCTGCTGAAGTGGTTGGTTTCGGGCATCCTGTTCAGAAAAAAGGTTGACATAAGCTTTGTACTTTTTGGTTGCAATCCCAGTGCTTGTCTGTATCATGCTGCGGGAGTAGTTGGCATCTGAATATTGAAATTCTACGGCGAGCCTTTTGTCCTTATTAATGAGTCTTCTGGCTGTAAATGTTATTTCTGACGTATTGTAATCGATGATGTAGTCGTTTTCCTGGCCGCGCTTCATTTCCATTCCGTCAATGAAAACCCTCTCGGTACCTGCCAGAATAATGATGAAAGTTTCATTTTCATTTCCGCGAAGGCGGTATGGTCCCTGATTGCCTTCCTGCCCGATGATAATATTTCGGGCGAATTTCCCCCGCGACAAAGCCGCGCTCGTTTCTGTAAAGAAGTTTTTTTCTGAGCCTGGTTTGAGTGGTGTATTCGTAGCGAAGCTGATTCCCTGGGCACGTTTGTAGTAGTTTGTAAAATATCCCAACGGACGCGAGATAAAAAAATCTCCGGCGGTAAGTTTCGATTTGTCGTCGTAGAGTTGGATAAATACCCGATCAAATTCCTGAAGTTGAGCCGTACTCCCATCCGGCTGTATCGGAATATTGTCATCGGTTACAGAAGCGAGAATGCTTATTTTGTCATTGAGTTTACCGTTCAGTTGCAGACTAAGGGTGCTGTTTACAGTCAGGTCCTGGTTGTTTCCAAAACCCACTCCGCGGGATATACTACCTGTTTTATTGAGATCTGTGCTTCCAAAAACAGATTGTTCATTTTTCATTGGCCGATAAGTGTATGGATTTTCCAAATAGGCATCTTCCGGCTGAATGAGGTCTATAGAGCGTCGCCCGAAAACCTGATCAAACATCATTGGAAATCGCCGATAAACTATTTCGATTGAATCTGCGGGCAATGGACCTTTCCAGATGAGTTGAGAATGGATGCCATCTATGCGATAATTTGACGTGTCGACGAGCGCATTATTCATTCGGATTTTGGCATCAAATACATTGATACTTACAGAATCAATCACTGTGGTGTCAGAAACAATCAAGAGCGTTTTAATCCGCAAAGAGGTAATGTCTTGCGCATTCAAGTTCTCCGTGCAAATCGAGATGAGAAGCACGATATAAAGCGCACGGAGTCCGATCCTGTGATAATTCACAAGCCGGGTAATAGATATTCCCTTACATTTGAAACCGTGCAAATATCGACCGCGATTAGATTTCCTCCGTTTAAACAATACGCAATTTGAAGCTTAAAATTATCTCTTACAATGTTAATGGAATCAGATCTGCTATGCGCCGGGGTCTGATCGAATGGCTTATGGTGGAGAATCCCGATATCTTTTTGATTCAGGAAACAAAAGCTCAGCCACATCAAATTGATTTAGATGATTTTACAAAAATGGGATATCATGGGTACTTTCATAGTGCGCAAAAAAATGGTTATTCCGGGGTTGCTATTTTTTCAAAATTAAAACCGGACAACATCATTTCCGGCTGCGAAATCGGGAAGTACGACCTCGAAGGTCGGATTTTGCGGATTGATATAGGTGACATATCCATATTAAATACATACTTCCCATCAGGAAGCAGTGGGGATCTGCGACAGGAATTCAAATTCGAATTTCTAAAGGATTTCTATATTTACATCCACAATCTAATGAAAACCAGGAAGAAGTTGGTCATTTCAGGAGATTACAACATCTGCCATAAGCCTATTGATATACACAACCCCGTTTCCAACAAAAATTCCAGTGGTTTTTTGCCTGAAGAACGGGAATGGATTTCAAGTTTTTTAGAATTGGGATTTGTAGATTCGTATCGCCATTTCCATGAGGAAGGGGGCAATTATACGTGGTGGACTTATCGCTTTAATGCCCGTTTAAAAAACTTGGGATGGCGCATTGATTATCAAATGGTGTCTGCTGATTTGGCAAGTAATATGACAAAGGCAAACATATTATCGGATGCTGTTCATAGTGATCATTGTCCGGTTTTACTGGAGCTTTACTTACCCGATTAATATCTTTGGCAATATGCTCAAAAGCAAATTTACAATTCTCTTTATTTTCATTCTCTTACCGATCCTGTTTTCGTGCAATTCTTCTGAATCCGAATCATCAGATCGTATGCGACGGCCCATCAAGGGTGATGCGATTTATGGAGGACTATTGCGAATGAACATATCTGATGAGATTCGAAGTATTTTTCCTCATAACATGGTGGATGCTTCCGCGCATAGTTTAATGAACCAGGTATACGAAGGGCTTGTACAAATAGATAAAGAAACCCAAGCTATTTCTCCAGCGCTTGCTGAGAGATTTGAAGTGAGCGCAGATGGGAAGCTATATACCTTTCACCTCAGAGAGGATGTGTTTTTTCACGATGATAAAATTTTTGAGAATGGTAAGGGCCGTCAGATGAAAGCTATGGACGTAGTGACGTGTTTCGAAAAACTGTGCGAACCTTCTCCCTACAATCAAATGTATGCTTTTGTAATCGACATTATTAAAGGCGGACGGGTACACTATGAGTCGGTACAAACGAATCCGGAAGGGAATAACGGCCTGTTTGGTGTGCGCGAAATATCAGATTTTGTCGTCGAAATTGAGCTGGAATATCCTGCGCCAACGTTTATTACAATCCTTACACATCCTTGTTGCTGGATTTTTCCGGCTGAAATATACAAGTACGGTGAAGAAATAAATAACTGGTGTATAGGCACGGGGCCATTCAAAGCGCGCACAGTGAAGATGAATGAGGTGATGATTTTTGAACGCAATCCTGCGTATTGGCAAGAGGATGATCTTGGAAATTCACTGCCTTATCTCGATGCTGTGAGATGCAATTTTATACCAAGTGATCGTCAGCAATTAAGTGAATTCCTCGGTGGAAATCTGGACCTCATATTAAGGGTTCCTTTCGAAAATATTGCAGGGCTTGAGGAAAGAATCAAATCGGATCCGGAGAATTCACCATTTAGAATAATTACGCAACAAGGCTTGCGCGTGGAATATTACGGATTTCAACACCGCAACGATCTTTTTGGAGATGAAAAGGTGCGCAAAGCCATCAATTTCGCAATCGACCGTGAATTTTTGGTCAATGAGGTATTGCTCGGTTATGGTGTGCCTGCCACAAAGGGATTCGTCCCGCCCTCCATGCCGGGTTTTGACAAGATTGAAAAGGAAGGTTTTACATTTAAACCTGAGCTGGCAAGACAACTACTCTCCGAGGCTGGATATGAAGGTGGCGATGGATTTCCCGTAATTACGATTCAGTTAAATGATGGCAATCAAACAGCTATTGAGGTAGCCACCGCTGTCCAGGAAATGTTGACAGAGAATCTGGGAATTACCGTGGAGTTATCAGTATTACCCCGAGACAAACACTATGATCAAATAGAAATGGGGCATGTAAACTTCTGGCGGGATGGTTGGATTGCCGACTATCCTGACCCCGAAAATTTCTTAAAACTATTTCACGGGAAGCTCGTCCCTCAGGACTCTCAGAAGGCCTCCTACCTCAACACAGTGCGCTTTAAAAACGCGAAGTTTGATGAATATTTTGAATCGTCGCTTCGGGAAACGGATGCAAAAGTGCGTATGGAATTGTTTCACAAAGCCGATCAGGAGATCATTAATCACGCGGCTGTAGCGCCATTGTACTATGAAAAGTGGATTTGGCTCGTTGGATCAGATGTCCAAAATCTCGAATCGAATAATATGGGTGAACTGGATTTGTCCCGGGTATATTTTAAAAAATTGTAGAAATTCTAAATTGTTGTGTTGATCAAATAGCGCTTGGCAAGTGGGAGTAGGGTTTCATATTGTGGAAAAGCACTATTGGTTTCGACCAAATAAGCACGCGTGATTTCAGGCTTGCGGGTAGATCGGATAAGGTCCCATTTGAGATCATTGAAATTGGTAAACATCCCCGTGGAAATCTCGTCTATAAAAGTCGTCTGAACATCCTTATAAGCTTCATCGGCTACAGATCTGCGAATGATTCGAAGATGATAACTGTAAATTCTTGTTGAGGTGTTTTTTCTGAAAAAGAGAAAGCCTGAGTCCTGGACACCACTGAAAATTCCCAAAGGACTGATTTGCACCTGTGTGCGCAATTCATCGAGATTTTGAAGCCCGTCCCGGTAGTGGTGTAAAAGATGCACTATTGCGAATTCCACAATTTCTCCCAGTTCCGAAATTACCCCGGTGTCTTCGGGTATAGATTCCCTAATCAACTTTAAACGGTCCAAATCAATTCGCGTCACTTCCCTCCGTAAATTTTTCTGCAATTCTGCACGGACCAGCTTAAATTCTTCAAGACGCTCAAGGTGAGCTCTCAACTCATTTAAATAAGGATAAAACTTCCACTCCGAAAAGCGCTCAGAAAGGCCTTTTGTATAAGAGCGCAATTGATAAGTCTTGTACTCATAGTCGAATACGGGCTCCACATACCATGTTTCACTCAAATTTACCATGTCTTATATTACCTTTGAGGTGATAGTTTAGTTGCAAAGTGATGCAAATACCTTTCCAAAAGGTAGCAACTTATGAACATAAAAACAACATTACAACCCCAATTATATGAATAGAATATTTCAATTGGTTATTGGCGCATTAATCGTGTCTTCAACAATCGTCTCATGCGTTCCACAAAGAAAATTTATGGATGTGTCTGAAAAACAGCGAATCTGTGAAGAAGAGAATAAAGCACTCAAAAATGAAGCGCAGCTTTTGCGAACGAAGGTGGGTGAGAATGAATCCAAAATTGCCGTGAATGACCGGAAAATTGACGCGCTGGTTTCAGATACTTCCGTACTCGGTACATCGCTGCGTATTTTGCGCAGTCAATATGACAAAATAAACGCGCTAAATGACGAACTCCTCAAAAAGTCAAGCAGCATTCGCCAGGGTACGGAGGAAGAAAAACAAACCCTTATGGGAGAACTCGAGCAGGTGAGAATTGCCCTTCAGGAAAAGGAGAATGCCCTGAACGAGCTACAAACTGCGCTGGATCTGAAAGAGGAAGAACTGATCGAACGCGAGCAAAACCTCGCTGAAATGCGCAGCCTGATCGCCAGAAAAGATTCAGTCATGAACGCTTTGCGCAAAAGTGTTTCTGACGCCTTACTCGGCTTTGAGGGAAAAGGACTTACTGTCGATATGCGAAATGGTCAGGTTTATGTCAGCATGGATGCCAAATTGCTTTTTGCTACGGGTAGCACCGAAGTCGACAAAAAAGGGCAGGAAGCCATCATTAATCTGGCCAGAGCTGTGCAGGATCGAAGTGATTTGCGCATCATGGTGGAAGGACACACCGACACAGATTCATTTTCACGGACCACCTATCCGCGAAATAATTGGGATCTCAGTGTCTTGCGGGCGACTTCCGTTGTCAATATTATGATCGATAATTCTAAAATAGACCCCACCACACTGACGGCTGCTGGTCGCAGTGAATATCAACCAGTCGATCCCGCCGACAAAGCGAAAAATCGCCGCATTGAAGTCATTCTCTCGCCTCAATTGGACGAACTTATGAATATTATCAATGAATCGTCGGAATAGTGACGCGCTGATCACGAATGAATGATAAAAATGAAGTAAAGGAGCCATCGGTTCCTTTATTTTTAACCGAACATTTCGCGGAGAACGTCCTGAACCTTTCCCACCGGAATGATGGTGATAAGAGAAGAAGGAGATTTGACCTTTTGGTGGTGTTGAGAAATGAAGATGCGCTCGAAACCGAGCTTTCCTGCTTCAGCTATGCGCTGTTCCACCCGCGTTACAGGTCTGATTTCACCCGACAAACCCACTTCAGCGGCAAAACAGGTTCCTTTTGGAAGTGTCAAATCTTCGCTGGAGGATAGTACAGCTGCCACCACTGCCAGGTCAATGCTTGGATCATTGACTTTCAGACCACCGGCGATATTCAGAAACACATCTTTGGCGCCAAGCCGAAAGCCACATCTCTTTTCAAGTACAGCGAGTAACATATGCAGTCTGCGCACATCAAAACCGGTAGAAGATCGCTGAGGGGTGCCATACACGGCAGAACTGACCAAGGCCTGTACCTCAATCATAAGCGGTCGAATTCCTTCTACGATGGCAGCCGCAGCCGAACCACTCAGATTGGAAGCCTGCCCGCTCAAAAGCATTTCAGATGGATTTTCAACGGGTTTCAATCCGGTGGTTTCCATCCGGTAAATACCCAGTTCATTGGTTGATCCAAATCGGTTTTTGGTACAGCGCAACAGCCGAAACAAGTGATGTTGGTCACCTTCAAAAACGGTAACAGCATCCACCATATGTTCCAAAACCTTCGGTCCGGCTATAGAGCCATCTTTGGTGATATGACCTATGAGAAAAATTGCTGTATGCGTCGTTTTCGCATAGCGCATAAGCATCGCCGTGCTTTCACGGATTTGGGAAATGGATCCAGGTGACGAATCGACCCAATCTGCCTGTAGCGTTTGAGCCGAATCCACTACAATAAAATCAGGCCGCAGGGTTTCGGCTTCCGCCAAAATGATGGTCGGGTCAGTGAAAGTCATGATAAAACAATTTGCGTTGAGCGTACCCAAGCGCTCCGCCCGTTGCGTTATTTGTTCACTACTTTCCTCACCCGAAACGTACAGCACAGTGCCCTTGTACTGCATAGCCGTCTGCAACATCAGGGTGGATTTACCTATCCCCGGTTCACCGGCTATCAAAATCAGCGAGCCCGGCACCAAACCTCCACCAAGAACCCGGGTAAGCTCTGAATCCGGCATGGTTAGCCGACTGTGCTCAAGCGCTTTGACATCTGTAATTCTGATGGGTTTATGGGTTTCTCTGGAAAGGGAGCTTGCTGTTTTTGGACGGTTTCCACCGGAAACGATTTGTTCTTCAAAAGAATTCCATTCCTGGCAGGAGGGGCATTTTCCCAGCCATTTGGCCGATTCAAAACCGCAACTTTGACAATAGAAAATTGATTTAGTCTTGGCCATGAGCAAGTTTATTGACAAGTGCTGTGGTAGAATAGCCGTCTACAATTGGTATGACCACGGTTTTGCGTCCGGCTGCCCGTTGCAGGTCAGAGCCTACAATATAATCTTTGGCAAGGGAATTTAATTGATCTGGCGAATAGTCGCCACCTTTTACGAGCACATCCGGTTGGAGTATTCTTATGAGTTCATAAGGGGTTTGTTCATCAAAAATCACCACGAGATCGACCATATTCATCGCGGCCATTACAAATGCGCGGTCTTCCTGTTTGTTGATAGGTCGATCAGGCCCTTTGCCCAGGGTCCGCACTGAGGAATCTGAGTTAATACCCAGTATCAGCTTATCGCCAAATGCCGCAGCTTCCGCCAACAGTGTGATGTGTCCGCGGTGTACGATATCGTAAACGCCATTGGTAAATATCACGGATAACTTAGCCTCGGCCCAGGTTGCGCATATTCTCTTCAAGGCTGACAATGGAACGATCTTATCGGATACTTGTCGCAATGGATTCATCAATTTCCTTTTTTTTGTTGATTATGGGCATCAGAATCATACAGGCTCCCCCTACTAAAACAATCATGATTGTTTGCGAAAGCCAAATGATCCATCCCAGCGCAAACCCGGTTTCTTCAGCTACGCCATACATAACGAGGGTTTGCATGATGCCGACAGGAAAGGCGCCGATTCCCCCCGGAATGAGAACGATTGCGAAACTACCCACTACAAAAGATGCAAATACCGCACTTGCTCCCAAATGAGCTGTTTCTTCCAAAGAGAAGAAACAGATCCAGAACATGCCAACGTAAAGCGACCAAATGGCCACAGTTGCGAGAAAGTACATTCCCCTTTTTTTCATTCTTACAATACTCCTTAAGCCCTCGAGGAGGCCAAAGAGCAAAGTCCAGAACCTTGCAAAGAAGGGATTCTGACGGGTTTTTTTCAAAAACACAAATCCCGCAATAAGGATTAATAACATCACGAGGCCTGAAATCCATAGAATGGGTGACTGAGATTTAGCGAAAGCCATCTCAATGAGTGAATCCGCGAACGAACGCAAATACGTGTATTGGATAACAATGGTGAAAAAAACAATGATCAACAAAATGACAAAGTCCACAGCCCGTTCTGAAAGAATAGATCCAAAACTTTTTTCAAAAGGCACTTTTCCATATTTAGTCATCGCTGCAGCCCTACTTACTTCTCCCACCCGTGGGAGAGCCATATTGACGAGATAGGCAATCATCACGGCCATGAAATTATTGGACACCGGACTGTGATAGCCCATTGCTTCAAGTTGATATTTCCATCGATATCCCCGAATGTAATGGCTCAGTAAGCCCATCGCAAAGGAAAGCGCCACCCAAAAATAATTGGCGCCTTTCACAGCATTGAATAGTGCAGTCCGTTGAGTACCGTCGAGCTGCTTAAAAATGTGCACCACCAAATAAATTCCGAGTAGCACTGGTAGCGCTACTTTAAGTATCTGAAAGAATATCTTTTTCACAACAACAATTGAGTAAACAGGGATAAAGTTAACGAAGTAAATCAGGCATTCATGTTGCCTGTCGGAAAGGTTAAGAACATATTATCGATCAGGCGTACATCTTCGACATAGGCCGCCAGCAGTGCAATAGCACCAAATTTTCCTTGCTCCGCATGCGAAAGAGAATCCAAGGTTTTTGCGTCGACAATTTCGAGATATTCAAGACGAATACCCGGAGTTGTGCTCAAAGCATTCTTGCCATTGGCTAACAATTGCTTGATTGGTATGGTTCCAAATTGACTGCGAATTTGATAGAGCGCTCTGGAAAGATTGGTAGCGACAACTTTGCCCTCAGAGCTCAATAGCTGATTTCGGGAACTTAACGCAAGTCCACTTTCATTCCGGATTATTTCGCAGCCAACAATTTCGGAATGGAGATTATACTTTTCCGCTAGTTTTTTGATCACCATGAACTGCTGGTAATCCTTTAATCCAAAATATGCTTTGGTTGGCTGAACCATTTCCAGCAATAGTTTCACAACGGCCGCGACACCCTGAAAATGCCCGGGTCTGAATTCCCCTTCCAATGTGTGCATGTGAGGTCCCAAATCAAAGTTTTCAATACGTACGCCGTCATAAACATCATTGCTGGATGGTGCGAAAAGAAAATCACATTGTACATCCTCGAGCATACGGGCGTCCACCGCTAGTTGACGAGGATATTTTGAATAATCGGCGGGGTCGTTGAACTGTGTTGGATTGACAAAAATCGATGTGATGGAATAATCATTTTCCATCTGAGCCTTTCTAAGAAGGCTGATATGGCCTTTGTGCAGGGCGCCCATGGTCGGAACGAAGCCCAACGTGTGCTCCGATCCACGAATAAATGCCAAGGCATTTTCAAGTTCAATGCGCGTCTTAAGTATCTGCATAATAGGAATGTGTGCCAGTGATTTCGGGCCTTCCAAAGCGGACAAAGGGCGCCAAAGCTAATCCTTTATGTTGAAAGTCCGGGAAAATTTTTATATTTTTGCAGAACTAATTGATATTCCCTTTCCTTTATGAAGAAGACGAGAGTTTTGTACGTGTCGCAGGAGATTGCACCCTTCCTGCCTAAGAATGAGTTGTCTGAAATTTCAAGAAACCTGCCCCAAGGCATCCATGAGAAAGGCAAAGAAATTCGGGTTTTTATGCCGAAATATGGTTCAATCAACGAGCGCCGGCACCAATTGCATGAAGTAATTAGGCTTTCGGGCATGAATCTGGTAGTGAATGACACCGATCATCCGCTCATTATTAAAGTTGCATCGATACCCACTGCCAGAATGCAGGTTTACTTTATTGACAATGAGGATTATTTTCACAGAAAGCAGGTGCTGAAGGACAAAAACGGTAAGTTTTTTAAAGACAATGATGAACGATCCATCTTTTTCTGTCGTGGAGTGCTCGAAACAGTTCGGAAACTTGGATGGGCGCCTGATGTAATTCATTGCCATGGATGGTTTACATCTTTGTTGCCACTTTACGTGAAAAAGTTTTACAACGAGGATCCCCATTTTGCGGATACTAAAGTTGTATTTTCTGCATATGAAAATGATTTTGTTGGAGCTTACGATGCCGAATTGGTTAACAAACTTAAATTCGATGGTTTTTCAGCAGAAGATGTGGCCGAAGTAACTGATCCTACCGTAGAAAATCTTCACAAATTGGCATTCCGCTATTCGGATGGCCTTGTGGAGGGAAGCGAAAATTTGGCCCCTGGAATCTCTGCTGCCCTTAAAGCTTCTGAAAAGGCTACCTTGGCATACTGTAATCCGGCTTTATGCGTTAAGGAATACAGTGATTTTTATGATACCATTCTTGAAGAAAGCACTGTTCTTATCAACTAATTTTTTCATTTTAATGATAAATGTTCTGAAGCGGCCTTGTATGAGGGCCGCTCTCTTTTTTGTGGGGGCCGCACTCTTGTTGCCTTCATGCGAAAAACCTGAGTCAAACCTCGGTCTTGATTTGCAAAATCCGGAAGATATTTTTGGGCTTGCGCTTATCGATACCATGACCATATTGGCATATACGCTTTTTGACGATTCCGTTAGGAGCGATAAGGTAGATCCAGGTTTGTTTGGCGCTTATCAGGATCCTGTTTTTGGTTTTGTGAAGGCCAGTCATATTACCGAAGTACGTTTGTCCTTAAGTAATCCCAGCTTCGTTTTGTCAACTGATACTACGGCAGATGCCATCGTGGATTCTATCATACTTGTGCTTGATTATTACGATCCCACAATTAGTCAGGGAAATTTCCGAAAGGTGTATGGAGGGCTTGGTGAGCAATATATTCAGGTTTTCGAACTCGCTGAGAACATTTACTTCGATTCGATTTATTACGACAACAAGGAAGTAGCTCTTGCTGAAGATCTGGTGGAGCCAGGATTTAATTATTTCCGTCCGGCCCCTTTCGATTCGACAGCGGTAGGAGGCGTTAACGTAGAACCTCAACTGAGAATTCCTTTAAAAGCATCATTGGCTACCCGCCTTATTGAAGCCAGCAAAACGCCGGGGGGTTTGACCAGTGAGGCCTTTGTAGAACTTTTCAAAGGGGTGAAGATTACAGTAGATGAGACGCAGTTTAATACCCAAAGGTCGGGTATAATTGCCATGAATACTTTCGGTGAGAAAAGCAGGATTAGCATGTATTACAGGTTTCCAAGAGCGGCACCACTTGAAGACACTTTATTGACATATCATTTCCCCATAAGATCGGGTACAGGAAAATTTAATGCATTCACCCATGACTTTTCAACCGCCGATCCATCTTTATTGAATCAAGCGCAGAATGGCATTGTAGAATTGGGTCAACAAGATTTGTTTATCCAAACCATGGGTGGAACAAAACTGAGGATTGACATACCTCATCTTAAAAATTTGCAAAATATTGAGGGAATTGCAATTAATGAGGCCATACTGACTTTGCCTGTCCGAAACTTTGTAAATGATAAACTTTCAGTTCCAAGTGATCTTTTTATTTTTGGATTAGATGCCGACGGCAACACATTTATTTTACCTGATCAATTGGAGGATTTGATCAATCGGACCTTCATAGGAGGAAGATATGACCGGGTAAATCAAGTTTATCGATTTAACTTTTCGCGGTATCTCCAACAGATCATCAATGGGGATCGTGAAAATCATGGATTTGAAGTTGTATCAAGTGGCGCCTCCTTCTCAGCAAATAGGGTGGTAATTAATGGTCCTGAATATCCAGATCCATCAAATCCTTCGAATAACATGAGCTTGTCCATTTCTTATACAATTTACTAGTTTTGTTCTATGTGTGGAATAGTTGGATATATTGGTCCCAAAAATGCTTATCCCATTCTTATAAACGGCCTGCGCCGTCTGGAATATCGGGGTTATGACAGTGCTGGCATCGCATTGCTGACAGATGGGGAAATTGAGATTTTCAAGTGCAAGGGCAAAGTCTCGAATCTGGAGCAACTAATTGATTCAGATGATCACAATTCGAAATTGGGCATCGGTCACACCCGATGGGCCACCCACGGTGAGCCAAACGATGTGAATGCCCATCCACACGCGTCTGGCGATGGAAGATTGGTGATTATACACAACGGCATAATCGAAAATTATGCTCCCCTTCGAGAGGAATTGACCAAAAGAGGGCATCACTTTATCAGCGATACAGATACCGAAGTTCTCATACACTTTATAGAAGATATCCAACGAAATGAGCAGGTAAGCCTTTTTGAAGCGGTGAGAATCGCTTTAAGTAAAGTAGTAGGAGCTTATGCAATTGTGTTGATGGATAAAGACAATCCCGACCAACTGATTGCCGCCAAAAAAGGAAGCCCTCTGGTTGTGGGAATAGGAGAGGAAGGAGAGTTTTTTATTGCCTCTGATGCCACGCCGTTTCTGGAGTTTACTAAGAATGTAGTTTACCTGAATGATGAAGAAATTGCCATTGTAGACAGGTATGACGGATTCAAACTTATGAATGTTGAAAATCAGGAAAAACGTCTGTATATCCAAGAGCTTGAGCTGAAACTTGAGGCCCTTGAAAAGGGTGGTTTCGAGCATTTTATGCTTAAGGAGATCTATGAACAACCGAGGTCCATCAGGGATAGTATGCGTGGACGTTTAAGGGTCGAAACCGGGCAGGTGGAGCTAGGCGGTATTCGAGATTATATTCAGAAATTTGTGAATGCCAAGCGTATCATCATCCTTGGGTGTGGTACGAGCTGGCACGCCGGGATGGTAGGCGAATATCTATTTGAAGATCTGGCCAGAATTCCGGTTGAGGTGGAGTATGCATCAGAATTCAGATATCGCAATCCGGTGATTTACGAAGATGATGTGGTCATTGCGATATCTCAGTCGGGGGAAACCGCAGATACGCTTGCAGCCATCGAATTGGCAAAATCAAAAGGTGCTACTATAATTGGAATTTGTAATGTCATTGGTTCTTCGATACCCCGAGCTACACATGCGGGCTCATATATGCACGCAGGTCCGGAAATCGGTGTAGCTTCTACAAAAGCATTCACAGCGCAGGTTACAGTATTAACGCTTATGGCCTTGCACGTGGCAAATAAACGAGGCACTATTACGAGCAGTCGATTCCATCAATTGCTGGTTGAACTTGATACAATTCCCGCCAAAGTTGAGAAGGTTTTGGCTCAGAATGAGAAAATACGTTATATAGCAGGTATATACAAAGATGTACCCAACGCATTATACCTCGGAAGGGGGTACAATTTTCCGGTGGCTCTTGAGGGTGCCCTGAAACTTAAAGAGATATCTTATATCCATGCAGAAGGTTATCCCGCAGCCGAAATGAAACACGGCCCTATTGCATTGATTGACGAGGAGATGCCGGTATTTGTGATCGCTCCAAAGGCGGGCTCATATGATAAAATCGTGAGCAACATTCAGGAGGTGAAAGCACGAAAGGGTAAAATTATTGCCATTGTCACGGAAGGCGATGTTCGCATCAAAGAAATGGCCGATCATACCATTGAAATTCCAGATGCAGATGAATGCCTGATGCCGCTTATTACTGTAATTCCGTTGCAGCTGTTGAGTTATCATATTGCTGTAATGCGCGGATGTAACGTCGATCAACCGAGAAATCTGGCGAAATCAGTGACCGTAGAGTAGCAAAAATATATATTTTGTGTTTTTACTTCTCTATGTGTAAGTTTTTTATAGCTTTGCGCTTAAATTACACCCAAAACTTGCAAGTACCGATGAAAAAAATGTTTGTTGCCATTATGGCAGTTGCCGCGATTTCTTTCACTTCATGCGCAGACAATGCTGCTGAACAAGAGGCTAAAGACGCACAGGAAGAAGCTGATCAAAAAACTGATGAGCTTATGGACGAAATGGAAGAAGATGCAGATTACATGGAAGCCGAAACGGATACACTCGGCGCTGGAGTTGACACGTTGTCGGAGGGCATGTAACCCATTCCAGACTACTGATTATTAAAAACGCTCCATTTCGGAGCGTTTTTTATTTCAAGAAATTTTTACGGGGCTTATATAATCATTCCAGCGCCAACAGTCTTGTTGGTCCCTTCATCGATGAGAATGATACTTCCGGTAATTCGGTTTCTGGGATAACGATCGTAAAATAAAGGCTGCGTAGTGCGAATAGAAATTCGACCAATGTCATTTGTCTTTAGCAATTTGTCATCTTCAATTCGATGTAGTGTGTTGATATCCACCTTGTATTTTATCTCTTTAATAATACAGCGGGCATCACGGGAAGTGTGTTTAATGGCATATTTTCCATTTGGAATAATGGGTTGATCTCCCATCCAGCAGACCATCAAATCAATATCCTGACCAATCTCAGGATGATTGTTTTCCCTTACAATCATATCACCGCGGCTGAGATCAAAATCTTCCTCTACGCGTATCGTGACACTCATAGGAGCAAAAGCTTGTTCTACTTCACCATCAAAGGTGTCAATGGAAGCAATTTTAGTTTTAAATCCGGAAGGCAGCAACATGACATCGTCTCCCTTTTTGAAAACTCCGCCAGCAATTCGTCCGGCATATCCCCGGTAATCTGGAAATTCTTTGGTTTGTGGCCTTACGACAAATTGAATGGGAAATCTACAGTCCACATGATTGTGATCGCCCGAAATATGAATATTCTCCAAGGTGTACATCAGTGTGGCGCCTTGATACCAATCCATTTTCTCAGATTTATGGACGACATTATCACCTTTAAGGGCACTGATGGGAATAAAGCGGATATCACTTATTTCCAGCTTTGAGCAGAAGGCCTCGAGCTCTTCTTTGATC
>Ga0209591_10003694_pt1 | contig 17666 bp, 4 predicted proteins | sample MAT01_FD_187207 | JGI IMG/M metagenome (GOLD analysis project Ga0209591, IMG submission 187207) | Freshwater microbial communities from Lake Fryxell liftoff mats and glacier meltwater in Antarctica - MAT-01 (SPAdes) (version 2) | ecosystem: Environmental > Aquatic > Freshwater > Ice > Liftoff... | reverse complement strand
GCTTGCCCGCCGCGCTCCACGTCCCGCAGCCGGAGGTGGAACGGGCGCTCGCCCACTACGAGCAGTATGTCGCCAACCGCAGCGGCGTGGTGGGAGGTGGCCAGTGAGTGTGCTCAGTGCGGTCGAGCAGAAGCTGACCCTGCTCAAATTGGGGCGGCTGCGCGCGGTCGTTGCGCGTGCGGTTGCGCAGGCGGAAGCGCAGCAGCTGGGCTACGGGGAGTTCCTCGACGAGCTGCTCGCCGAGGAGCTGTTGGGCCGCCACGAGCACCAGATCCGGCGCAAGCTGCAGCAGGCGGGCTTCCCGTACGCAGCAACGTTGGAACAGTTCGACTGGCAGGCGCGGCCCGAGCTCAAGCGCGCGGTGATGATGCGCTACTTTGACAGCGCGTTGGTGGAGAAGGCCGGCGGGTTGATCCTGATCGGGCCAAGTGGGGTGGGCAAGACCCACCTGGCCATCGCGGTCGGGACCCGCATGGTGCAGTTGGGCTACAGCGTGCGCTTTCTGACGGCGCAGCAGCTGGCCAACCAGGTGCTGGCGGCGCCGAGTCGGGCGGCGGTGGCCGAGGTGCTCCAGCCGCTGCTGCGCTGCCACGTGCTGATCCTTGATGAGTTCGGGTACCTGAGCATCGACCCGCAGCTGGGGCCAGCGTTGTACGAACTGGTCAGCGGTCGCTACGGCAAGGGTGCGACAGTCATTACCTCGAACAAGAGCCTGACGACCTGGGGCGAGGTGGTGGGGGGCGACACCGCCTTGATGATGGCCATGCTCGACCGCTTGCTGCACCACGGCGAGGTGTTCTATCTGCGCGGCGCGTCGTACCGGCTGCGGGGGAAAGAGCCGGTCGTCCTGAGCGACACCGCACGCCCACCCAGCAACGCCCCCATGCGCGCCGCGCACGACACGCCGGCGCCGCCGCTGTTGGGTACCATTTCCGCACCAGAAGGGCGGTGAAGCATGGGACAGGCAACCCCGCGCGTGTACGACGACTGGCTGGAAGACACGGTCCTGCCCACGCCGCGCATCCGGCTGGACAGCCCGGCGTGGTTTGCCTGGTTGGAGGCGCAGACAACCCAGCGGTTTGCCTATCCGCTCTTTGACCCGCGCGTGGGCTACATCGTTGGCGTGATGACGGTGCGGAAAGAGGCGCGCCAACGCGGTGGGTGGTATTGGTCGGTCTACCGGCGCGCGGGTGCCGGGATGCGAAAAGTCTATCTGGGCCGCTCTGCCACCGTCACCCAGGCGCGCTTGGCGGCAATTGCGACCGACCTGCTCGCGGAGACAGGGCGCCAAGCGGCGCCTTCCACGCCCGAAACGCCCCAGCGCTGACCCGACCGGTGCCGGTTTTTAAACTGGAAAAATGCCGACTTGACGGCTGTAATTTACAGTAGTCTCCTCACAGTCAATCCCCGAGAGGCCGTGGCGGATGGCGTAGGCGTCGACGGCGCCCTCGAGGGGCGCGGTGTGGACGGGGTTGTCGGAAGCGAAATAGCCGCTCCAGTCACCCGGCGCATCCGCCCGGGTGTCGTCGAGCGCCTTGCGCAGAGCGATCAGCACAAGGTAGTGCAGCCACGTTGCGACGGCTTCGCTCGGAGCGCGCAATATGGCCGTCGCGCCTCGTGCCCGTCCGAGCTCCACCTCTGCACTCGGGGCGCACATTGCTTCCAGCCCCGCTAAAAGGTGGAGGGTCGATACGATACGACTTCCCTGGGCATCGGCGACGGGAGTCGACTTGCTGACGATCGCTACCGCCGGGTCGTCGGTCAACTCGACAAAGTTCTCGAAGCGCGGGCTCAAGATCGTGTCGGCCCAAAAACCCTGATCGAGGATAGGGTCGCCCGAGCGGGCCACGGTCGCCTGGCGCAGTAAGGCCAAGGTGTCGCGCGTCGTAAGCCCGCGGGTCTTCGCCGCACAATCGACCAGGTCGATGTAGGCGGCGAAGGTGGCAGCGGCGGGTCCCTCGACCGTCGGACAGCTCGGCGGAATTACAGGGGTGTGCGGCCTGATCTCATCAGCGAACAGCTTGTCGAGCAGGCTGAGGGTCTCACGTCCGACGATGCCGTCGGGCCGTAGCCCGCGCCGCTCCTGGAACTGCCGCACCACCGCGCGTGTCTCGGCGCCGTAGATGCCGTCGGGCGCGCCCGAGCGCAGTGAGATCGGCATGGAGAAGCCGATCTCGACGAGGGATTGCTGGAGCCGCTTCACCGCGTCGGACTGCTCGGGCGGGCGCAGAGCTGGGCTATTGTTGGCCGCTCGCTGCAGGCGCTGGCTATCGCGGAAGCGCGGGGCCGTTAGGACGACAGTGTCGCTCATCGGGTAATCTCCTCGCTTGCGAGGGGCGGGATGTGGGTCGAGCCGCCGGGGGTGAGCTTCTGCACCGCGTAGGCCCGCAGTGTGTCCGGCCGCACCGTGTCGTACCAGTTGAAGACGGCGCGTCGTCGCACGACCTCGGTGAGCAAGTCGTCCGGGTTGACGAGGTCGACGCGCGTGGCTGGCGGACCCCACGCGAAGCGCGCGCACTCCACCTCGTCCTGGCCGCCTAGCGTCTGACGTCGCAGCAGCGCATAGCCCGCCTCAGGCGCTGGCATGACCGACTGGTCGATCACCGCCAAGCCCACGGCCAGGGTCTGGCTCGGCTGCGGGACGCCGTCCGCCTCGTCATCGGGCGGCGGCTCCTGGTCAATGTACACCTGGGCCACGAGCTCGAGCCGGTCGCCCGGCAGGAGGCCCGCCGGCTGGCCCGTGCCGAGGACAAGCAAGTCGGCAAGGCGTATCTCACGGAGGACCGTCGGGGTGAGCACGAGTGGGAGAGTGCCCAGGCGCAGGGCCCGCACGATATTGTTGCGCTCGACCCGCCTGATACGCAGCGCGATGATGAGCCTCGTTCCGATCGGAGGTTCCTCGAGCCAGTCGAAGCGCGCGAAGATCGCGCTGTCGGGGTTGCACTCACGCCGGTCGGCCGAGAGACGCGCCGCCCGCTGCGCGCTGCGCCCATCGACCACAGGCATGGTGATGAGCTTCGTGGCGTGCGCCGAGGGCGAGGTGAGGCGCCGGTTGTACTCGGGGTCCTCGAAGTGGATGAAGCGCGGGCTGAGCGGCACGGGCGGCGCCGTGGGTGGTGCCACGTGGAGCACGAAGCTGAGCTCCTGGTAGAAGTCATCGTCCTCTGGCCGGCCGCGGGGCCGCACGCGTGCCACCGCCCGCAGCTGGGCGCCCGCTGGCAGCCGTGCGAGATACTGCTGGAGGGCATCTCCCTGCTCGGGCGTGAAGCGCAGCGGCGCGAGCAGAGGGCGCTTCAGCACCGCCACCCCACTGGCGTCCTGAACGTCGCCTGTGGCCTCCACCTTGTAGCGGAAGCGCGTGGAGCCGTCCATAACCTCGAGGACGACCAACCAGCCCGCCACAGAGTCCTTGACCGGCGCCTCGGCCTCGAGCTCGACGGCGAAGATCAGGTCGGGCGCGACCGCTGGATCAAGGGCGCCGCGAGCGGGTTTAGCGAGGGCCATCCGCAGCCGGCGGGCTGGGGCAACGACCTCGCGCGCTCCGCCGCTGCCCACATGCTCGGTCGGGGCCATGAATGCCTCGTCGGCGGGGGCCTCGCCCACCAGGTGGTTGGCGGCGGGCTCGAAGAAGCTGGCCCAGGGCTGTAGGGCCGTCGCGCGCCGCTCGAGCGTGTTGGGTGGCAGAGGCACGGGACGCGGGGCGCGGTGCTGCACGGGCACACTGCCCGAGACGAGGGCGGCGCCTGGCTGCTTCGTGTCGGCCCCCGGCATGCGGTGCTGGCGGATGAGCTGGTTGCGCACGGCTAGGAAGACCCCGGGGCGAGACCCGGTCAACAGGTAGCGCACCGACCCCGGCAGCACGGGCTGCCACAGGCCCATGCGGGCGGGCTCAAGCGTCGCCGCCGAGGTCGGCTGCTCGAGCAGGGCATCCTCGAGCGGCGGCAGCGGCGGGTCCGGAATGACGGGCATGAGGCTTCGAATGGGGGGGGCACGAAACTTCGCTGGCAGCCCTGCGGCCGGGCGCTTGCTGCGCAGGGCCGAGCGAAACTGTACGTTGTGTTGGAAGACCTGCCACCAGAGCGTGACCCCCGCGAGCGCCGCCGGCGCGAGGGCGCCTGTCACGCCCCGCGCTTCGGCAGTGTAGACCACGCTGACGCGCAGTGCGCTTACGCCCCACGGCCACGCGCGCGCGCCGCCCTCGACGTTCGGATCGTCGAGCAGGTAGACGGGCTGGACCCCTGTGGTCTGCGGCGCGGCCAGCTCGAAGTCGTGCGGAGCCTCGGGCAACGGACCGGGGTTGTAGTGACCCTCGCGGAATCGCAGCAGGCCCAGGGTCGCCCTGAGGCTGAAGAGCCGGCGGGTCAGCCCCGCCGGGGCCTCGGCCGGCACGAGCTCGAAGCCATAGGCCGTCACAAGGGCCGCCTCCAGCGGGCTGTCGGGATTGGTATTGTCGCTGATCGCCCGCAGGCGCAGCACCGCGGCCTGCGCCTCCGGCGCCAGGAGGCGCAGGCTTTGCTTCGCCCACGCTCGCACCATGGTGAGGGTGCCGGCGGAGTCGCGGCCCTCGACGTCCTCGCGCACCTCCCACATATGACCGGCGACAACGGCGAGCTGACTCGTGGCTGGCTGGAGGCAGAGCAGTTCGGCCTGGAGCAGCCGCAGCTGAAGGGGCGGCGCCGCGAAGACGCTGGTGGCTCCCTCGGTGAGCGGCGGCGCGGGCCGCCACCCGATCCCGAGGAAGGGGCTGATCGCCAGGCTCACCGGCCGCTGGACGGCCTGCTCGCCCAGGCGGGCCGGGCTGGGGATGAGCGTCGCGGCGGCGTAGCGGCGCATGGCCCCGCCTCGCTCGCCGCCGAGCACGCTGGCGCCCTCGATCTGCGCGCCGATGGCCAGCCAGCCGTAGCCGGGCTGAGCGTCAGGCGCGCGGTCGCTGGCGCCGGGGATGAGCATGAGCGAGCCCTCGCGCCAGAGCGGTCGCGCGTCGTCGGGCGGAACTGGCAGAGGCGCGGCGGGGTCGCTCACCGACGGGTATGCCGCGCGCCGCGGGTCGAAGAGCTGCCGCAGCGCCGTGGCGCGGGCCAGGCGAGCCGGCGCGTTGGGCAGGGCCGCCAGGATGCTCTGCACGGGCGGGCCACGCTCCTCGAGCCGCAGCCTGTGGACGCGGAACCAGCTCTCCTCCACCGTGGTCGGGTCGAGCCGCGCCAGCCGCCGCGCGTCGGGCGTGTCGACGACGGCCAAGGTGATGGTGAGGGGCACTCTGTCGCTCCACCCAGCCAGGGCGAGGGCCAGTTCGGGCAGCGCCGTGGTTGGCGCCGCCACGCGCAGCCGCTGGATGAGCAGCACCGGGTCGACCTGGAGCGGGCCAGCTACGGCGCCAGACCCCTCCACCTGATCAAGGACAGCAGGCTGCAAGCGGCCGAGCAGCGGCATAGTCAGCAGCAGCCACTCCGGTGTCGCCGGGTTCGATGGCCCGAAGTCCTCCGGGGTGCTGAGCAGACCCGTCTGGCTGCCTGTCGGCAGATGCTGGAGGGTTACGGCTGCCTCTGCCGCGACGTGGCGCAGGCGCACCAGGTGTGGCGCACTCGCCTCGACCAGCAGGGTCCCCGCTGGCGCGGCGTTCAGCGCGCCGTCTGGCCCGGCGAGCAGTTCGCGCACGCGCCGCCCGAGCAGACCCTGGGCCACTTCGCCGAGTGCCACGACCGCCGCGTCGGCTCCCGCAGTCCGAGCCCCCTCCAGCTCGGCGAGCCAGCCGTGCAGGGTGCGTGGCGTGAGAACGTGCACCTCCTGCACCACCGTCCAACGAGCCTGACGCTCGAGCTTCGGTAACGATGACCCGCTCGCCAGCCTTACCTCTGCGAGCTGATGCTCAACCACTGCGAGCAGCTGCCAGACACAGCCCTCGGCGATGGTGAAGAGAGTCGAACCGCTAGCCGGGGCGAGGATAGCCCCGGGGAGCTCGTGCTGGTTGAGGAGGACCCGGATTGTGTGGCGCAGGTGGTTGAGGGGGGGGGGCGTGCCGGGTGGGCGCGCGGCCGGCAGTTTCTGCTGTGCGGTTGCCTGCTGAAAGTTTGCGCCCGTGGGCCACGAGACAAGGTTCTTCACCTCGATCACGCCATTCATTAGCATGGCCTCTTCCCACCCGGTGCCCGTGTGGCGTAGCGTGTAGCCCACTGCCAGGTCACCGGCAGACGAGCCGAACAGCCGCGCGGGGGTGAGGTCGGTGCCCGCACCCTCCACCTGGAGATAGGCGCCCCAGCGGCAGAGCAGCGTGGCCTCGAGGAACGCGCCTGTGGTCTTGAGGGTGGGCAGACCGCCGGAGACCTCCTCTGGTCGGAAGGCGAGCAGGGCGAAGCCAGGAGCCTCGTGGGAGATCACGCCCGGCGCGCCCGACTGGGCCAGGGGCATCCCCGGCAGGAGTTGGGGCGGCTCGCCGATGACGGGCCCGTAGCCACGCCAGGTGAGGCGCAAGCTCTCCTCGTCGAGCGCCAAGGATGACTCACCGTCGAGGGTGAGGCTCAGATCATCGAAGAGCTGCGCTTTCTTCCATGTTGCGGCGCCCGCCGTGAGCAAGTCGATAGCGATACCGGCGCGGAGTGTCCGCGGCTCAGCTCGGGGAGGGCTCGTCGGGCCGGCAGCGAAGCGCGCAGCGACCTCCTCCGAGCGGAGCGCACGATTGTAAATGGCTACCATGCGATACGTGCCGAGCCAGGCACGTTCGCCAGGTATTTCGTTTGCGAGCGCCAAGGCGTAGCCTCGCTCCCACTCGTCAAAGGTGCCCGTCACGGCCTCGGCAGCGCGCTCGACGCCGTCGAGGAAGAGGCGAGCCTCGCCCAAGGTTGTCCGCGTGTAGACTACGTGGGTGAGGCTCGCCTTGAGACTGCCCTTGGGAGTGCGGATAACTGGGTAGCCGTCGAGGTCGACGGTGCGTAGCCGCGCGGTGTAGAAGGTCGAGTCGTCCTCTTGCCAGACTCCCTGTTGCAGGGAGAAGTTGCGCTCATTGAAGTCCTTGGAGATGGTGACGATCCGGCTCGGTCCACGCTGCGTCAGATTAGATGGCCGGATCCAGGCCTCAACTGTCAGCTCGTCGCTGTCTATGGCAGCCTCATTGAGCCTGGTCGCGGGGCCACTGTTAATGATCGTGGGTGCGGTGATCGTCAGGCCGTCCAATCCCCAGCGCACTGCCTTGCGGTTCGTAATCTTCAGATCGAGAGGTGGGCTGGCCCCCGAGACGTCAGACACCACATCAGGGTTACCGCCTTGCTCAAAGGTGTAGAGGGCCTGGAGCCCGTCAGCTGGGTAGGATTTCCCCATGCGCACGACAAGGTCAAGCGAGGCCTTATACTCCCGCGTAGCCGGATTGAGGCTGAGTTTGAGCTGCTCAGGCGCGACTACTGCATCGGGCGGCACGGGAAGAGACACGCGCAGCTCGAGTGGGACACCGGCAGCACCAAACACGATCTCGGGCAGCGCGATGGGCCACTCGACCCCAAAGAGGAAAAAGTGCATCCTCGCATCAATGATCGTGAGCGTGCTCCCGGCGATGCGGGCCTGGGTCCAGCGCAGACGCGGCGTGTCGCCCGCCTCGCCGCCGGGCAAGCTGAGAGGCCACTCGACCGACGCTAAGGCCGGCTTGCCCTGTGGGGCGGCCAGCGGGTCGAGCGCGAGGGCGCTAACGGCCGTAAGAACAAGGGCACCTTCGGTCTCGCCAAAGGTCAGGCGGACCGCGTTGCTCAGTTCGGTCTGTTCGTCCGTGCCACTGAGGGGCAGCTGGAGCCGGACGATCAGCTCAACAGCGCTGACCACAGTGCCGTTAAAATGTACACGCTCAAGCGTAAGCGGGTAACACTGGAGCCCGAAGAGGGTAAGGGGCTGACCCGTCTCCTCTGCAAGTTCGGTAGCAGGTCGCAGACGCCACTCGTAGCCGAGGCGGAAGTTCTGTTCGCGGTCGAGCGCGGTTGGGTCATTGACCTCCTGTCGACCATTTGGCTGGGGCGTGGGTCGGGTGAACGCGCTGCCCTCGGCCGGCAGATCGCGGAACCAGAGGTGCCAGGCAGCGCCGCCGGCTCCCAAGGCAACAGGGCGGCGGGTAGTGGTGAGCTCAATCGTCGCGCCTTCGGCCAGGTTGGCGCGGGTGGTGATCAGCCCATCATCAGCCATGCTCGACCCGCGTAGCAGGCCCCGCTGGTCGCGGAAGCGCCCGTCGGGTGTCCGTAGGGCCGCCATGCTGCCCGCCTCAATCTGGAATGGCCCTTCGGCCACCTCCCCGTCGGTCAGGCGACGCAACGTGGTTCCCGTCGAGTCGAATCGCCCGTGGAGTCCACGCAGAGCCTCCTCACCCCGTAGCTCGATGGGCGACGTGGCGACCGGGTCGGCGTTGTCGAGGCGCAGGGAGCCTGGGTAGGCACGAAGGTCGAGCTCGACGCGCACCGGCCAGGCGTGCGGCTCGGCGAGCGAGCGCACCTCGAGCCCCGCCGCGCTTCGGCCGATCGCGTCCACGGCATCGGCGGCGGCAAGGGAGGCCCGCCGCGCGAGGTCAGCCCAGTGCTCGGCAAAGTCGCTGCGCCCGAGGGGCTTCGGCGGCTCGGGGGGCGGCATGTCGGGCAGGGGCGAGACGACTGATGGGTCGCGCGGCGTGGGCGGCACCTGGGCCAGGGCCTGGACTTCGTCCGTGTAGGGGAGGTCGAAGCGGTACTGGGCTGGCAGCCCCGTCGCGGGCTCGGGGTCGAGCCCGGCCCCCTCCGGCATCGGGTCAAGGGCCAGCCCGGGCAGCGAGAGGGCCGCCAGCGGCAGGTCGGCCAGGGCACGCCACTCCGGCGCGGGGGCGCATGGGCTGAGCAGGCGTGGCCACGTGCTGGCGCCGTTCGCCGTGTCGTCGGCGCTTGCGCCCGCGAAGCCAAGGCGCAGCGGCGCAGTGGGCACAAAGGGCGCCAGCTGCCGACTGGGGCTCGGGTAGCTCGGCGGCACGAGGGTCTGCGTCATGGGCAGTGCCTGGACCATGGGCAGGCGCGGGTGGCGCCGCCAGGCCAGCGGCGTGGCCTCGAGAGCGCCGGCCGCCAACACCCGCCGCTCCACCAAGGCCGCCAGCAAGACAGGGTCGATCTGCCAGACGGCCGCCCACACCCCCAGCCGGGCCGACGAGGGGCGCTCGTCGTTCGCGGGTCGCCTGGATAAGGTCAGCCCCTCGAGTGCCAGCCGCGCGAGAGGCGGGAAGAGCTCGCGCCCGCTCACGCTGGCCAGGCCAGGGGTGAAGAACCCCGCCACCCAATTGTCGAGGCTCGGCAGCGCGTTGGCCGCCGTGGGCGGCTCGGCGCTCAGCCAGAGCAGCCCGTCGGCCACCAGGTCAGGCCCGCCCAGGGTCAGGCTGACCGATTCGAGTCGCAGTGTCTTGCCCTTGCCCGCGAGCACCCACGTTCCGCGTGCCGACCGCGCCCCCGTGATGGTCACGCGCCAGGGTGTCTCGGAGGGGAAGCTGCCGTGGAGGTCCGGCGCGTCGTTGCCCAGGCGCAGAGCGCCCTGGAGCGGTCCGGGCGCCGGTGGCGGCGCGTCGGTGCGAGCAAGCCCCGTGTCCACGTAGATCTGCTCGCTCAGGTTGGGGATGGGCACCTGCGCCCACCCGTCAGCAAGGGGCATGGCCACCCAGAGCGCCGGCTCGTCCAGGGGGTCGCTCTCGGCGGGCCTCGCCGCTCTGGACCAAGTGGGGACCGGGCGCCTCAGCGCCGCGCGCAGCCGCCGTGGTGTGGCCGTTGGGTTAAAGGCCAGGATTGCGCCAGTGACCTGGAGGGTCTCACTCCACACTTCATCGGCCCGGACGGCGGCGAAGCTGACGGTGGCCCCCGCCGCGCGGTTCGGCCCCGCGCTGAGCTCGAGGCGCGCGCCACCCGTGGCGGGCGCAACCGTGATGCTCTCCGCCTGGACGCGGGCCACCGCAGCGGAGCGCCAGCGCTCGTCGAAGGGATCCTGGTCGCTGAGTAACAGGCTGAGGTCGTCGGGTGCCAACTCGACCGGGCGAGGGGATGGCTGCTCGGCCCAAGGTAGAATCGTCCACGCCAAGCGCGGCAGGGCCTCGAAGCTGGCGGGCTCGAGCGTCGCCCAGGCCGGCACAGCGGGTGGGTCGAGCAATCCACTGCGGGGGTTGCGCGGGCTGAGGGCCGCGCCAAGCCGCCCCCACGCCGCCTGCAGCCCATCGGCCTCGCCTGGCGTCAGTCGCTCCGCCTCGACGAGCAGGCGGAAGCCGGGGCCGCCCTGCGGCTCGGGGTGCAGGCGCGCGAGCAGGAACACCGCGCTGATGGCCGTGTCGTCCCAGGGCAGCGTCAGGCTGCCCAGCACCGACAGGCCCGCAGCATGGGCCGTGACCCGCCCGAGTAGGCCTGCGGCTCCCTCGCGGGTGCCGGGCGCATCTATACGCAGGCCGAGGGCCTTACCTAGCCGGGCAAGCACGTCGCCCTGGGGCTGCAGCGCTTCGAGGCTGATCTCGCCCCCAAGGCACGTCAGCTCCGGCAGGGGCCCGCGCGCCTGGCGGGACCACTGGGCCGGGTCTGCCTGCAGCAGCAGCAGGGCCGCGTCGCCGCTGCGGAGGGCCTGGGCGAGTTCCCCGGGACCGACCGGACGCGGCGCCGGGCCGCTCCTCCGGCGCCACTCGTAGAGCGGTCGCTCGCCCGTGCCCGGGGTGACCTTGACCGTCCGTGGGCGCACTAGGGCGAGGAGCGTACCCGGCAGTAGGACGGCGCCCTGACCCAGAGCTGTACGAGGCGTCGCCTCGAGAAATAGCGCGCGCAGCGGCGAGTGCCTGGCCGCGTCAGTTGTCTGAAGCAGGTCGACATCGGCGGACCAGAAGGGCCCCCTGACACGCAACCTGATGGGCGAGGCTGGCTGGTTGGTCATACGTCCTCCCCATTGGTGCTAGCGGGCGTCGACGGCGGCTTGTTCGTCAGGGGCGCTGCGGCGCTCGGCGGGGCACTCGCACGGCGGGCGCGGATGTGAAGAGTCCGACCATCTAGCCCGCTGTGCAGACTGGCGGCGTACAGCCGTCGGACGGCGTCCCGGTCAGGGGCGCTGGCAACGGCGCCGAGGAGCGCAGCGCTCTCGGCGGGCGTCATCAGGCCGTGGTAGCGCACCTGGGACCGCCCAATCAGCAGCCCCTTGGCGACAGCCTCGGGCAGGTCAGCCTGCCGCGGGCGCAGTGGGATGAGCTGGCCCAGCGTCGAGCGCACCGGCTTGCCCAGAGCTACAACGATGGCCGCGATGGCCATCTGGAAGGACGCGTCTCCCTGTCCCGCTAGGTTGCCTAGCGCCACCAACTCATCGAGCGTGGCTGGGTAGCCCTGCCAGCCCACCAGCAGCGGCCCGATGGTGAGACGTTCGGCAAGGAGCGGCGGCGGGCCGTCCGGGCGCAGCTCCTCGGGCGTAAGCGGCTGTGTGATCGTCATCGGGCCGGCCCCCGTCACCGGTTCGAGCTGCGCAATGATAGTTTTGACCGCCGTTTGAAAGGGCTCGTCCCCGCGGCTAGCGAGGGCGCGCAGGGTGCTCAACCCCACGTCGTCGGGCCGAGGCCCGCTCCACGTGATGGCTGTGTGGGAGATCGTCAGCTCGTCCGCGAAGAGCGTCGTCAGCTCTGCCTGGTCGGGCCGGCGGACCTCAGCGGGCAGGGGCTGCTCGATGGCAAAGCCGCGCACTGCCGCGATGAGCTGCTCGACCGCCTGGCTAAAGGCCGGGAACTGGGCCCAGCGCCGCAGTGCCAGGACGTCGGCTTCCGCCAGGTCTCCGCTCCACGTCAGGGCCGTCACGCCGCCGCCGGCCGTCTCCGCGCGTACCTTGCCAGCCAACTCCGGCGGTGTCTGATCAACGTCAGGCGCGATCACCACCTCCGCGGGGCGGGTGGACCCGGCGGCCAGGGTCGCCAGTCGACCGACGCCCCGGCGGAACGCCTCGTCGCCCGGAAGGGCGGTCAGGGCCGGCCCGTGGACCACGGGGTCGAACGGGCCATCCCACACCAGCACGCACTCATTCGGCGCCAGCGGCTCGAGCTTGCCCGCCAGGGACGCCGGAGGCTGCGCGATCGGCCCCGAGAGGGGCACGGTGCTATACCAGCTGGCGAACAGCGTGTCGACTGTCCGCACATCCTCCTGGCTGCCGGCCACGAGGCGCCCGAGCGCCTCGTGGTCATCCTTGCTCATCACGCCCGCGAAGCGCAGTGTGCGCTCGCTCACCTTCACCCTCGACCGTACCAGCTCTGGCAGGTTCGCAGGGTCGTACTCGCGCGAGAATAGCAACTCGCTCATCTGCCGCAGCGCCACCTCCAGCTCGTAGGCTCCGTGGGGGTCCTCGGGCACGCGTAGGGTGAGCAGCTCCACCAAGAAGTGCCGGCCGAGCTGCCGTACAGCGAAACGGGGTGGGTCGGTGGTGCTGTCGTAGAACAGCTCGGCTTGCACCTCGACGTTGCCCGAGAAGCGCTCGACGATCTGGTAGACCACCTCAGGGTCGGGGAGGGCGCCAGGCTTGGGCGCCGCCGCACCGTTGCCGGGCTTATCAGGCGCCTCGGCAGGCCAGCGCGCCTGCGCCTCGGGCGAGAGGCTGTCCCACAGGCGCCGCAACGGCACGGCGAGCCGCCGCTCGGGCGCGCCGGCCTGGTCGTCGACCGCCGTCAGCGTTGCCTCAGGGTCGGGCGAGCGGTAGTGCAAGTCGCGCTGCGTCACCGCCGTGATTGGCGAGACCTTCGCCGTCGTCTGGGCGATGGCCAGCAGGCGGTGCTCGTAGAAGAAAGGCAGTGCCTCGTACTGGATCGCTAGGCCGCCCTGCTGGAAGTCGCCGACGCGCTCGGGCAACGCCAAGCTGCGCACCGCCTCCTCCGGGACGGGGCGGGCGTCGAGGTCAATATGGTCGGGCGCGTCGGGGTAGCGGTCAGGGATACCGGGGTAGATGTCGGCCACGGGCTGGAGGGCCAGCGCTGAGCGGCCGGCGAGGCGCGCCAACTCGGGCACCCACGCGGCGTAGACGAAGCGGCGCAGCAGCGTCACCGCAAGGTGCCGGAAGGCCAACTGGCGTGCGAGGGTCTGATTGCGCTCGACCAAGAGCTGTTCGGGGTGCTGGGCGAGGATAACCTCCCAGATTCGGCCTGGGACGACCGGCCTGCCCGGAACGGCGGGCTCATCGAGGCGCCGCGAGCTGAGGATCAGCGGGCGGGCGACGGGGTGCGTGCGGTCGAGCACCGCGTCGATGCCGCCATCCTCCTCCCGCACTGCGGGCGGGGCCGTGGCGGGCGGCGGGCCAAACAGCTCACCGTCGGCCAGCAGGCCGCGCCACAGCGCGTCGTAGCGAGCATAGGGCTGCACGTAGTAGCGGTAGGCGTGAGCCCACTTGTCCTCAATCAGGTGCACGTAGGTCAGGCGGCCGTCGTCGTCGGGGGCCACGAACGAGGGTGTGGCCGCCCGTGGGTACGCCGTGGCCACCCAGGGGCCGGCGGCGGTCATGAAGAGCCGCTGCTCCGTCTCGGGCAACTCGTCTGTCTCGGGCGCCTCGTCCGGCTCGGGCAGTTCGTCCGCCTCGGGCCCCATGTCGCCCCCGGCGTCGAAGAAGCGCTGCGTCCAGGTGAGCACGTCGGGCAGAATTGCCCTGATGCGCTCGGCGTCCAGCGGCAGCACGATTTTCGCTGCGGGAGGGGTGGCTGGGTCATTGCTGTTCAGACCCTCCAAGTGAGCTTTGAGCGCGAGCCACTGGGTGGCCGCGAGGGGGGGCGACGCGGTGGCCGGTTTAGCGAATGCCTCCCCGAGGTTGGGCACCTGACGGAAGAAGGCAGCCCACGAGTGCGTGGCCTTAAGGGCCTTACGCTTCCCGACTGCGGTGAGGGCCGCGGCCACTCCCGCGTTCGGCGACGCGGGCCCCGTCACGCCGAGGGCATGCTGGAGCCGCGCCGCCTGCTCGTCGTCGAGGTGCCCGCGCGCTAGTAAGCGCCGCTGGGCGGCGTCGTGGCTCACCAGAGGCGGCGTCTTGCCGTCGGTGCCGCGCGGCGCGAGCAGCGGCCCGAGGATCGTCTCGTCGACCGTCGTGCCCTCCTTATAGGTAGCCGCCGTCCAGATCTCGGGCGGGCCGTCGCCGCGCAGCAGCAGAGTCGTAGTCCCCGTCAGGGGCATGCGCAGGCTGCGCGTGGTCTCGCCGTCCTCCTCCGGCTGGATCTCCTCGCCGCCCGCGTCGGGGTCACCTATGTCGATCAGCGTTGCCCGCTGCCCCTGCTTCAGGGGGAAGACCAGCTGCAGCTCGGTGCCTGCCGGAGCGGTCAGAGGGAAGGCGGTGTAGCGCAGGTGCTGGCGCGTCGCTGGGCGCAGGCTGAGCTGCATCAGGGCGAGAAGGGCCTCGCCGTCGGCCGCATCCTCACGGAGGCGCGCCGCTCGCCCTGGCTGAAAGAGCAGCTCGACGTGGATGTGACGGCGCAGCCCGGGCGTCAACACTGATTCCTGGAGAGCCTTAAGCACATGCCACACTGCGGCCAAGGGCCGATCACCACTCAGCGGCTCGCCGTCAGGACCAAAGAGCACGAAGGCGACGCTAAGCCCCAGGCGCTGCAGCACGCTCCAGCCGTACGGGTCGGTCGGCGGCGGCGTGCTCGCCATCAGCTCAGCGAGGGTCTGCTGCTGGTAGGGCGGCGACGCCTGCACCGCGAGCCGGTAGCTCGCGGCGTCCAGCTCGGGGATGCCGAGCGCACGTTGCGTGGCCTTGTCGCCGAGCACGCGCAGCACGAGCGCAAGCAGCGGGTGGAGGGCCGCCACGCGCTGCCCTAGGGCGTCGATGAGCGCCGGCGCATGCTCCGTACGCCCCAGTGTCGACTCGAATGCAGGGACAGGGAGGGTCAGAGTCTCGTACGGGTTCGGCCACTCCAGCAGCGACTCACGCCATGAGTACCACGGGCGGCGTGTGACGTCCTCGCCGGGGGTGCGTTGAACCGGCAGGCGCCGCATCGCCGAGGGGTACCAGGCCTCCCACTGGCTCGCGCTGAGCGTGTCGCTCGGTGTAAGGGGCAGGTCGTCACCCGGCAGCATCTGTACGTCCTGGATGCGCCGCAGCGCCGCAGCCAGGGCCGTGGGGTTGCTGAACGTGGCCGTTGTGGCCTTGTCGGCGTCCAGTTCGTATAGCTCATAGCCCGCGCCCAGCGCCAGCGGGTAGGCCGGCTGCCCGCTCGGGCCCTGGTTCCAGCGGAAGCGGATGGCTCTGATGCCCGCCGGGTGCAGCGAGAACCCGGCCAGCTTGGCCACTGCCGGCGGGAGTGCCGGCGTGAGATCGAGCCTGTAGCCCGTGGGTTGGGCCGGCTTGGCGTTGGGGTCAAGGTCGACCCCAGGGAGCGGCGCGGGCGGGGGCTGCTTGAGGGGCATGGGGAAGTGCACGTTGCCCGGCGTCGCCATGCCGTCCTCGGGCGGCAGCGGCGGTAGCCTGACGGGCCGCGGCAGCCACTCCAGCTCGGCAGGTCGCCGCTCCTCGCGCACCACAGCCAGGGGCTCGACACGGTCGACCGGCGCCGGGCCGAGAGGGCCGAGTGCTGCCTCCACCACCAGGCGCAGGCGCACCGGCGCAAGTGCCGAAGGCACCCCGTTGGCCCCGATCGTCTGGATGAAGACCCGCCAGGCCTGCGGGCGCCAGCGCCCTGCAGGCAGCACGGCGGCGGCGCGCAGCTCGCCCAGGGGCACTACGGCGGCGCGGCCCTGGCCGCCCACCGGCCGCACCGTCAGCACGATGTCGGTGGGCAACGGCCGGGCGTTGCTGGTCGGCAGCAGGCCTGCGGGCCGCCGCTGCGTCGCGCTGTCAAGGACGTAGCTGCCAATAGGCACTGTGCCTTCGCGGCGGAAGATCAGGTGATAGCTCGCCACGGTCACGGAGGCACCCTCGTCCGGTGCGACCTCGCTCCAGGTCAAGACGACCTGGCGCGGCTGGATCACATCGGGCGTAGTGGCGGCGGTCGCCGGCGCGAGATCGTCGCGCGTCAGGCCGTAGCGCACGGTCAGCTCGCCGTCGGCGGGCACGCGCGGGGGCTGGTTCGAGCGGCGCGTGGCGATCACTGTGAGGGGGCGCCCAGCGCCTCCGGCGAAGTCGACCGGCGTGATCGTGTAAAGGTAGCTGCGTCCCGTCGCCGGCAGGGCCGCTAGGTCGGCCGCCGTGTCGTCAAAGTAGTCCACCAGCTGGAAGCGGGAGCGCAGCTGGCAAAGCTTGTCCGGCTCCTCGAGGTCGCGGTGCAGAGCGTGGCCTGGCTTGAAGGTGTAGCTCAGCTCGGGCTCGCGGCTGTCAAGGGCAACGCGCCGCACAGCGTAGTGCACCAGATGATGCTCGGGGTCGGCCTGTGCTGGCGTGCAGCCTGCGGCGGGCGGCTTGCTCCACGTCAACTCCCACGCGATGGCAATCGCACTGGCGTCGGCGTATTGGCACACTTGCTGGAACTGCGGCGGCGTCGCCTTGAAGTCGGCGTCGAGCAGGTTGAAGACCTTCACCGGTCGCGGCGGCTCCGTGGGATTGAGCGCGTCGACCTGCGAACGCTGTGAGATCGTCGGGCCCTTTGCGTCGGGCATCAGCTCGTCGAGCCAGTCGGGCCGCTGATCGTCCGCGCTATCGAGGTGGAAGACCAGCCCGAGCTGGAAGGCAATCGAGCCGGCGGCCAGCCGAGCCCGCGCTGCCTCGTCCCTCTCCGCCAGATACTCGCGTAGGTCGGCGATCAGGTCGTGGACAACTATGCTCCGCAGCTCGTGGGCCTGCTGGTTGTTCTGGGCCGCCGAGAGTTTCTTGTCGCCCCGCTCCTCCACCTGGCCGCTTCGCGCGTAGATCGTCGTATCAGTATGGAACGCCGCGCCGAGTAGCTGATCGTAGCGCTGATTCGGGTCGTTGCGGAAGAAGGGCGACCCGGCAAACTGCTCGACCGCGCCACGCACTGCTGCCTCGTACGAGTTGTCAGACGGGCTCTGCACGCGCGGGTCGGATATACGCTCGACGCCCGGCAGCGGGTTCGGGTCGCCGATCGGTGTCGGCACACGAGTCTCGGGCTTCAGCTTGAAGGTGTAGGCCAGGTAGGTGGCCAGCGAGAGGCCGTCCTTCTGGTTGATTGGCGCACCCGGCCTGCCACCTGTCGCATCGCGCTGCTCGTTGATCGTCACCACCGTGGCGTCCCAGTTGGCCCGCCAGCCAAATGTCGGCTCCGTACGCGGCTCCCAGCGCCCCGTCAGCGGGTCGTACTGCCCCAAGGTCAGGCCCGCGCCAACGCCAGGTACATGAAGCGTGAAGTCGGCGGCGACCGTCCGCACCTTCCCCGCCTCGTCGAGGGGGGGCGGCGGGAGGAAGCCCTTCTCGGGCACGCACTGCTCGGCGCCATCGATGGTCACATAGCGCTCGCCTCTCGGCAGCAGCACGAAGTAAACATGGCCCGGGTCCCACGCGGGGGCCTGCCGGATGACGAAGATGCTGTAGCCCGGCACGCTGAAGCCCGGCGCGTCCACGTCATTGGCCAGGAGGCGCGGCCGCGCGGCGGCCAGGGGCACGGCCGCGCCCAGGAGATTCGCAGGCGCCCCACTGGCCGTCGTACCCGGCACCGGCTCCACCTCCGTCGCCTCCAAGCCGACATTCAGGAACCGGTCGGTCAACGCTTTTGCGGCCGTGACGGCTGGCTCGTTGACGCCGATCCTCACACCCACATTCAGGCT
>Ga0209591_10003693_pt1 | contig 17668 bp, 13 predicted proteins | sample MAT01_FD_187207 | JGI IMG/M metagenome (GOLD analysis project Ga0209591, IMG submission 187207) | Freshwater microbial communities from Lake Fryxell liftoff mats and glacier meltwater in Antarctica - MAT-01 (SPAdes) (version 2) | ecosystem: Environmental > Aquatic > Freshwater > Ice > Liftoff... | reverse complement strand
CGCGCCCCCCGCCGCTCAGGCCGATGCCGCCCCCCGCAAACCCACCGGCGCCCACGGTCTCGAATGGAAACAAGGCCGCCTCTGGGTCGCCGTCCCGCCCGCCAAAACCCTCTACCGCCTGAACCCCAGCACCTGGCAGACCGAACGCCAATTCCCCACCATGGGCGACCGTCCCCACGGCCTCGGCTGGCAAGGCGACTCCCTCTGGCTTACCGATACCAACGACAACGCCTTCTACAAACTCGATCCCAAGACCGGCAAACCTCACGAGAAAATCCAACTCGCCGACACTGATCCGCTCCCCCACGGCATGTCCATCTGGCAACGCCACCTCTACTACTGCGACGACGAAGGCGTCATCTGCCGCCTCCCCCTCTCTTGATAAAATTGCCGTTGGAATCTATGAAGGCTTCATTCGCCAACTTCAGCAGGAGGCCCACACTAACTCCGGCCCTCGGCGGGCTGCATTCGCGCCAAACGTTCTGTTCTTCTATATTATTGTATCTACAGCGCTTACCCCAGAACGGGGGCATCCACGCGCATGCCTGGGTTTCGCTCTAACCTTTTAATTATAATAGACTTAACAACACTTCTATCTTCGCCACCCGTTCCGGGCCTTACCGGCCAACGGTTACAGCCGTTTTCTCTTTCTTTTTCAGCACTTTACAGAGAATAGCTCCCACTCGCCTGCTATCATTGAAGATGACGCCCGAAACAAAGAGCAGGACAGGCCTCTTGGCCTGTCTTCACTACCTCCCCTCTCATCGCGACGCCTCTCCAAATCAACCCGACCCAATAGAATCAATCACTCCCGGGTTCGTTTCGTACAGTACGAAATCGAAATCCCCACCATTCCCTCCGGCCTCCAGATTTGATAAAATCCTCATCATGCCCGCCTTGCGTTCATTTCTGCTCCTGCTGGCCGCCCTGCCGCTCCTGGCCCAGGAAGACGGCCCGCAATTCTTCGAAAAAAACATCCGCCCCCTCTTCGTCCAGCAATGCCTCGGCTGCCATTCCGCCACCAGCCAACCCATCATGGGCGGCCTCCGCCTTGACGACCGCGCACTCGCCCTCAAAGGCGGCACCCGCGGGCCGTCGTTAGTCCCCGGCGACCCCGCCAATAGCCTCCTCCTCAAAGTCGTCCGCCACACCGCCGGCGCTCTCAAAATGCCCCCCGGCCCCAAAATGAAAGACGCCGACGTCGTAATCCTTACCCAATGGGTCCAAATGGGTGCCCCCTGGGGCAGCGGCACGACCATCAGCCAAGCTTCAGCCGCTAAGAAATACTGGGCCTTCGTTCCCCCCACCGCTCCCGCCATCCCTGCAGTTAAAAACCAGGCCTGGGTCCGCTCCCCCATCGACGCCTTTATCCTCAACAACCTCGAAGCGAAAAAACTAGCTCCCGTCAAACCCGCCGACAAACGCACCTTAATCCGCCGCGCCACTTACGACCTCACCGGCCTGCCCCCCACGCCGTTGGAAATTCAGAGTTTTCTCCAAGACAACTCCTCCGGCGCCTACGCCAAAGTGATTGACCGCTTACTCGCCTCACCCCGCTACGGCGAACGCTGGGGCCGCCACTGGCTCGATGTTGCCCGCTATGCCGACTCCAACGGCCTCGACGAGAACTTAGTCTACAAAAACGCCCATCGCTATCGTGATTACGTCATCGCCGCCTTCAATAAAGACAAACCCTACAACCAATTCCTCACCGAGCAACTCGCCGGCGACTTACTCCCTGAGTCCACCAACCTCGAAACTACCTACGAGCGCTGGACCGCCACCGGCTTCCTCACCCTCGGCGCCAAAATGCTCGCCGAGGACGACCCCAAGAAAATGGAAATGGACATCGTTGACGAGCAACTCGACACCACCATGCGCGCCTTCAACGGACTCACCGTCGGCTGCGCCCGTTGCCACGATCATAAGTTCGACCCGATTCCTACCGCCGACTATTACTCTCTCGCCGGTATCTTCAAGAGCTCCAAAACCATGGAGCACTTCAAAGTCGTCGCTAAGTGGAATGAGTATGTCCTGGCCCCCAAAGCAGACCGCGACAAACTCGCCGCCCACGAAGCCTCCCTCGAAGCCAAGCGCAAGGAAATCGGCAAACTCACCAAGGCTGAAAATGACCAGCTCGCCGGTATCGCCATGAATCAAGTCGAGTCTTACTTGAAAGCCGCCGCCCACGTCCTCCGCGACGAACAAATCCAAGTCGCTCCCGTCGAAAACGGCGGCCTTGCCCTCGTTGCTAACTCCTTCACCCAAGGCAACGTTCCCCGCCAACTCGAAAAGAAGAAAACGAACACCGAAAAAGACGCCAAAGGCCCCCACTTCGCTGAATATATGGTCACTGTCCCCAACGACGGCAATTACCAAGTCGATATCTTCGACGAAGAAAAAGGTGCCGGCACCGCCGACCTCTGGATCAATGGCGTCTGGACCAAACGCGGCAAAGATCCCGTCCAAAACCGCGAAGCCTCACCCGAAGCCGGCGGCTGGACTTACCTGGCCATCGTCCCCTTCAAAAAAGGCGACAATGTCCTGCGTCTGGAGCACGCCTCGCGCTTCCCTTATTTCGAGAAGTTACTCGTCTCGCCAAATACCCTCGCGACCTTTCCATTTACCGATGTCCAAATTGCCAGTAAGTATAACGTCAACCCCAGCTTCCTCGACCAGTTAGTTGACCACCTCCAGCGCAGCAGCGGCGCCGTCGCCTCCGTCCTCTATGCCTGGGAAACCAACGGTACTGATGCCCCCCGCTCCGCCTGGGTCTCGCCCGTCGCCAACTTACTCGAAGGCGTCACCGGTGCCGATGCCATCGCCGCTAAGTACGAGGCCCTTTTCCAACAAGCCGTCAAAGAAGGCAAAGACGCCAAGGACCCTGGCATCAAAGCTCTCTATGAATTTCTCACCGAGAAATTCGGCCCCTTCCGCGCCCCCGATAACGCCCGCCGCTACTACCCCGCATCCCTCCGCACCCAACTCACCGCCATGGGCGATGAACTCAAGAAGCTCGAAGCCGCTACGCCTGACTACCCCAAAGCCATGGGCGTCACCGAGGGCCAAATCGCCGACCTCAAGATTCACAATCGCGGCAGCCATTGGACCCTGGGCGCTGAAGTCCCCCGCCGCTTTCTCCGCGTCATCTCTGGCGACCAACAAACCCCCGTCGGCCCCCAGGAAAGTGGCCGCCTCCAACTCGCCCAATGGATGACCCAACCGGACCACCCACTCACCGCCCGCGTCATGGCCAACCGCATCTGGCGCTGGCACTTCGGCAAAGGCATCGTCCCCAGCGTCGATAACTTCGGCCGCCTCGGCGAACAACCCACTAACCAACCCTTGCTCGATTGGCTGGCCGTCGAATTCGTCAAACAAAACTGGTCCATCAAAGCCATGCACCGGCAGATCATGCTCTCAAACGTCTACCAATTAAGTGCGGATCTCGATAACCACTCCACCGAAATCGATCCCGAAAATACGTACCTCTGGCGCTCCAACCGCCGCCGCCTCGAAGCCGAAGCCATTCGCGACGGCATCATGAGCGCCTCCGGCGAACTCAAGTTCAACGGTGGTGGAACGATTCTGACTTACAAAGACCGCCAGTATGTCGCCAATACCTCCAAAGGCAGCTCCGTCGACTACGACCGTCCCATCCGTGCCACTTACATCCCAGTACTCCGCAGCTCCATGTACGAAGTCTTCCAAGCCTTCGATCTGCCCGACCCCACCACCTCCAACGGCGACCGCGACTCCACCGTCGTCGCCCCCCAAGCCCTCTTCATGATGAATAGCTCGGTCATCCTCACCCACAGTAAGAAAATGGCCGAGAGCCTATTAAACCAAACTACGCTCGACGACCAAACCCGCATCCGCGAAGCTTACGAGCGTGCCCTCAGCCGCCAACCTTCCAGCCAGGAAATTGACCAAGGCCTCACCTTCATCTCCCGCATGGAGAAAGAATGGAAAGGCGACAAAGTCAACGCCTGGCAAAGCTACTGTAAGTCCCTGCTCGCCTCCAACGAATTTATATACCTGAACTAACATGAACCGCCACTGGAATAGCTACCTCAATCGCACCCTTTCGCGCCGCGACCTGCTCCAGGTCTCAAGCGCCGGCTTCGGCAGCCTTGCCCTCGCGGGCATGCTTGGCGCGGAACAGAATAAATCCGCCGGCCCCCTCGACGTGCGTCAACCGCACTTCCCCGCCCGCGCCAAGCGTGTCATCTTCCTGTTTATGCACGGCGGCCCGTCGCAGGTAGATACTTTCGATTACAAGCCGCTCCTCAAGCGCGACCACGGCAAACCCCTGCCCTTCGCCCGCCCCAAGGTCGTCTCCAGCGAAACCTTCAACTTACTCCAGTCCCCTTGGGCCTTCAAGCAATACGGCCAAAGCGGCGCCTGGGTCAGCGACCTGTTCCCAGAGATCGCCAAACACGTCGATGACATGTGCTTCATTAAGTCGATGTGGGGTTCGAACTCCCGCCACGGCGGGGCGTTACTCGAGTTACACACCGGCTCCGACACTTTCGTTCGCCCCAGCATGGGCTCCTGGATTACTTACGGCTTAGGCACCGAAAATTCGTCCATGCCTGGCTACCTCACCATTTGCCCCAGCCAAAGCCATGGCGGCGCGAATAACTTCGGCTCCGCCTTCTTGCCCGCCCCCTACGCCGGCACATCTATTGGCTCCGTCGGCATTGCCGCCCGCGACGCCCGCATTCCTTTTATCCGCAACACCGAAACTCCTCGCCCCATCCAGCGCATGGAGATCGATTATACGCAATCGCTCAATCGCCAACAACTCGAAACCACCGGGCACGACCGTGCTCTCGAGGGCCGTATCGAATCCTTTGAACTCGCTTTCCGCATGCAAGCCGAAGCTCCCGACTTACAAGACCTCAGCCAGGAAAGCGAAGTTACGAAGAAAATGTACGGCCTCGACAATCCCGTCACCGAGGATTTCGGCCGTCAATGTCTCATGGCCCGCCGCTTCTCCGAAAAAGGCGTCCGCTTTATCCAGGTCAGCCACACCTATAAGTGGGATCAACACGAGCGCTTAAAGCGCGACCATGAATCGAACGCCGCCGAAGTCGACAAGCCCATCGCCGCCTTGTTACACGACCTTAAGGTCCGCGGCTTACTCGAAGATACCCTCGTCCTCTGGGCCGGCGAATTCGGCCGCACCCCCACCGCCCAAGGCTCCGACGGCCGCGACCACAACCCCGAAGCCTTCACCGTCTGGATGGCCGGCGGCGGCGTTAAAGCTGGCCTCTCTTACGGCGCTACCGACGACTATGGCTACTATTCCATCGAAAACAAGGTCCACTTCCACGACCTCCACGCCACCATCCTGCACTTACTCGGCATGGACCATCTGAAGCTCACCTACCGTTACGCCGGCCGCAACTTCCGCCTCACCGACGTCCACGGCAACATCGTCAAGGACATCATCGCTTAACGCTTTAACCACTTATCGAACCAGGCAAACGCCTCCGTCTGCATCGCCACATCGAACTTATGCGGGCCATCATAAAAACTCGCCTTGTATTTCTCCGGAGCCTTGGCCTTCTTGTAGACCTCGGTCAGAATCCGGTCCGCTCGTTGCATCTCAGGCAGGGTAAATAGCGAGTCCTGGTTGTTATTCAGCACCAACACCGGGTTCGGCACGTTCAAGCCAAGTATCTCGGGATAGTCCAAATCCCGCGGCAAAGTCGGGATATAACACATCCACGTATGCGTATGGCACTTATTCAGTAAGTAGTCCCGCCAAGTCGTCATCATGCCGACGCAGCAAGAGACCTTGATCTTCGGGTGTAAGCCAGTCAGAAACACGGTGCGCAGCCCCCCGCCCGAAAGGCCGCAGCAACCTACCCGGTCCGCATCCACATCCGGCCGGCTCACCAGATAGTCCACCGCCCGCTCGTCCTCGCCCGCAAAGACGCCCGGCCAAGTTACTCCCGCGCAAAGCAGACTCTTCGAAACCTCGTCCTCATGATTGCGGGCAAACTGGTTATAGCGCTGGATCTCTTCCGAATTCTCCGGGTCCACTTCGGTAAGCTGCCCCTTCAGCACCGCCGGCACATCGCCCACCCGTACCCGCCGGCTCCCGAAAGCGAACGCATCGTGCACCAGCACCACATAGCCTCGCCGCGCCAACTCATTGGCCCAAGCCCGCCCACCGTAGTAATGGTCCTGGTGCTGCACCATCAACGGGTGCTGCTCGCTGGTCGTCCTCGTGATCTTGCGCAACCCGAAGTACTTATTGCCCCCGTGGTCATGCAACCCCACCACGGCTGGTAACTTACCCGTGGCTCCTAACGGCTTCAGCAACACCGCCTCCGTCGGCGGCCCATATGGTAGTTGCCACTGCAAGTGCTCGATCGCAAGGCCGTCATGTTCGCGCTTGTGCAGCACCGTTACTTGCGGCACCCCTCCACTGCTCGGCTGCAGTAGCGACCGCCGGTAAGTTTCTCGCGCGGTCTTCCGCCATTGGTCAAGGTTCTTGAACTCCGGCCGCCGGAAAGACAACCGCGGCGGATCGCTCGCCAAGCCCGCGGCCCATTCTCCGTAAGCACCCAACATATTTTCGGTCGGCATGGGGGTAGGATATCAAGATGAGCCTACCTTTGAGCCGCCGGGCGGCAATATTCTTCAGTGCGATGGTCGCGCCCACCGATGTCCCCGTCTGGCGGGACCTCTTCAACAAGCGTGACCTGAAGGGCTGGATCCCTGTCAATACGGAGCCGGACACCTGGAAAGTGAAGAACAAGATGCTGGTCTGCTCGGGACATCCGATCGGCGTGATGCGTTCCGACCGCCAGTACGAGAACTTCATCCTGCACATCGAGTGGATGCACCTGGAGCCCGGCGGCAACTCCGGGATGTTCGTCTGGAGCGCGGCCCGGCCAGGGCAGAACCGTCTGCCCGATGGCGTGGAGGTGCAGATGCTTGAGCTCGATTGGGTGAAGCTGAACACGAAGAACGGCGTCGTGCCGCCGATTGCCTATGTACACGGCGAGCTCTTCGGCGTGGGCGGCGTAAAGACTTTGCCCGATAACCCGCGGGGCGAACGGAGTAAGTCGATTGAGAACCTGTGTAAGCCGCGCGGCGAGTGGAACATCTACACGGTGGTTTGTGTGGATGGCGTCATCAAGCTCTCGGTGAATGGCAGGTTCGTCAACGGCATCGCCAAGTCAACGCAGAAGAAGGGCTATCTCTGCCTTGAGTCCGAAGGCGCGGAGATTCACTTTCGCAGCATTAAGATTATGGAACTGCCGCCCGGCGTCACGTCGCGGGAAGAGACGGCAGCCGAGATCTAAGGGCGGTAAGTGGCGGCGTAACTCGGCGTCTCTTGAATGCGGATCTCCGCCAAGCGGACGTGCGGTGGCAACTGCCCCACTAACCGATCGTAGAAGTACTTGGCGATGTTTTCGCTCGACGGGTTAGTCTCGCGGAACGCCGGCAGGTCGTTGAGGGTCTGGTGATCCAGCTCTTCGATGATGGCGGTGAGCGCGGCTTTCACGTCCTTAAAGTCGACCAGGATGCCGAGGGGATCTAGTTGTTCGCCGACAATGCGCGCCTCCACCACGAAGTTATGGCCGTGGATATTGGCGCACTTGCCGTCGTAGCCGCGCAAGGCGTGGGCGGCGCAAAAATGGTGTTGGACTGTAATTTCAAACATGGGAAAAAAAGCGGGCGACATCGTCGCGGTTCATTGTAAATGAGTAATCGGGCAAGCTATCGAAGAAGACTTGCCCGTAGCGTTGTTTCGTAATGCGGTGATCCAAAATGGCCAAAACTCCGCGATCGGTCTTGGCGCGAATCAGTCGGCCAAAGCCTTGTTTGAGCGCAATGGCGGCCTGCGGAATCTGGTAGTCGAAAAACGGATTGCCGCCGGTTTCCCGCAAAGCTCGAATACGCGCGTCCACTACCGGGTCGCTGGGTACCGCAAAGGGTAGCTTATCAATGATGACGCAACTGAGCTGGTCGCCTTGCACGTCGACGCCTTGCCAGAAGGACGAAGTCGCGAACAAGACGCAGTTGGGCGTGGCCCGAAACTCTTCGAGCAAGACCGAACGCGGCTTGGTGCCCTGGAGCAACGTGGGATAGTCGAGCCGGTAGTCGACTAGCTCCCTGACGTGGGTCATTTGCTGGTAACTCGTAAAGAGAACGAAGGCGCGGCCTTGGCTGAGCTTGAGTAACTCGATAATTTCTTCGGCCGCCGCGCGGGGAAAAGCGGGCGTACGCGGGTCAGGCAGGTTCTGGGGCACGTAGAGGAGCGCTTGTTTCTGATAGTCGAAGCTACCCTCCACCACCAGCGAGCGGTTCATGGTGAGGCCCAAACGCTTCTCAAGAAAATCAAACTTACCTTCCACGGCGAGCGTGGCGGAGGTGAGCACGATGGCCGGAATCTGATCGAAGAGCATCTCGCGCAGCATGGGCGAAACGTCGATGGGCGTGGCCTGCAGGAATACGCCGCGGCCGCGTTTTTCGATCCAATAGACGGTGGTCTTCTCCGGCGCTTCCATCCAGTATTTGAGCCGGGCGCGGAAATCGTCGGTGCGGCGGAAGAGCGGGATGATCTCTTCGGGTTGGTGCTTCACTAACTGCAAGTGGGCGCCGAGTAGCTCGAGGCCGAGCAGGAGGTCGTCGTAATGCTCGCGATGTTCTTCCAAGAAGGCAGCGTGGTTCGAGAATCCGGTGCGGCCCTCCGGCTGTTGAAAGTGGGCGAAGAAACGGTCGGAGGCGTCGTTCACCGAAACTAAGGTGCGATCGAGTTCGCTGGAGCCGAATTCCTTGCGGCGCGCCGTGGCGTTGATGTCGCGTACCAGGTCGGTAATCTGGTGATTGCTGACCGTGATGCCGAAGTACTGCCCGGCAACATCTTCGATTTCGTGGGCTTCATCGAAGATCACCGCCTCGTAGTCCGGAATTACGCCGCCAAAGTCGGTTTGCTTCACGGCGAGGTCGGCGAAGAAGAGGTGGTGGTTCACGACGATCAAGTCGCTGGCGGCCGCCTCCTGCTGCATCTTGGTAATAAAACAACGCTCGAATTGAGGGCATTTCTGGCCGCTACAGAGCTCGCGCCGGGAGTCGAGCTTGGCCCAGACAGTGGAGCCTTCGGGTAAGTCTTTCAGTTCAGCCCGATCACCGGTTTGCGTTTGTAATTCCCAATCGCGAATGATTTTGAAGTCGCTTACTTCTTCTAGCCCGGAGAGGATCGGCTCGCGCTCGGCATCGATCATCTTCTGCCGGCAGACGTAGTTATTGCGGCCCTTCATGTAACTGACGCGCAGCGGATTGGGGAAATGCTGGGCCAGAAACGGGATGTCCTTAAAGAATAATTGCTCCTGCAGGTTCTTGGTGCCGGTGGAGATAATCACGCGGCGGCCGGAGAGTATCGCGGGAATCAAATAAGCCAACGTCTTGCCGGTACCGGTGCCGGCTTCGACAATCAAGTGCCGATTATCCGTAAGTGCCGCTTCCACGGCTTCCGCCATTTGTAACTGCCCGGGGCGAAATTCATAGTTCGCATGCCACTGCGCCAGCAGACCTTGGCGGGAGAAGAACTTGCGGGCGGAAGGCTGGCTGGACATCCGCGTATCTAGCAGGCCCGTGCGAAGGCGGAGAATAGCCGTTGGTCCGGCAGATGGGTGCGCGCGCGATCTTCCGGATGCCACTGGACAGCGATGGCAAAGGGATGGTTCGGGATCTCGAGGCCCTCCACCGTACCGTCATGGGCACGGGCTGTCACGATCAAAGAAGGCGCCACCAAGTCCACGGCTTGATGATGGCGGCTATTCACCAGAAACTCCGGTACGGCGACGACATGCCCCAACTTACTATCCACCGCCAGGCTGATTTCATGCGCATCGGCCACTCCACGTTGGCGATGCGCATCGCCAATATGCTGATGGAGGGTGCCGCCATGAAAAACATTCATCAACTGGAGGCCGCGGCAAATGGCTAGCACGGGCAAGCCCATGGCGGAGGCTTCCGTCAAGAGCGCCCACTCCATCTCATCGCGTTCGAGTTCCGGGGCTTCCGTTTCGGGCCCGGAAGTCTGTCCGTAGCGTGCGGGAGCGATGTCGGTGCCGCCGCCCAACACCAGGCCAGCGAAGTTTTTCATCGGCGCCGCGCAGCCCGGCAGACAAAGCACGGGCTCCAGCCCCACGTGGTGCAGAGTTTCGAGATAGGGGGCCACTTTGAGGGCCCAGTTGGGGTCCTCGCGGCCGTAAGTAAAGGCGACGCGTTTCGGCACTAGCTCTCATTATCGGCGATAGCGCCCTTGCTCTACCAGATACTTCAATTCAGCGGGCTCCCGAGTGAGCCCCAGCGCCAACATCAGGTGGACGCGAGCCTTGGGGCCGGGCAAAGCGCCAGCGAACAGCACACCGCGGCGCCGCAGGTCGTGGCCGGAGCCTTCATAGGCATAAGTATCGAGGACGCGGCCCTGGGCGCAGCGGGTTGAGAGCACCACCGTGCCGCCGCCTGCCAAGAAGCGATCGAGGGCCGGGAGCGCAGCCGGCGGCAAGTTGCCACGACCAGTGCCCTCAAGCACCAAGCCTTGCGCGCCCGATTCGCGCGAGGCATCGATAAAGTGGCCGTCGAAGCCCGCGTAAGTGATTAGCAGATCGACTCTGAGCTCCACTTGTGCCGCGTCGATGGTGGCGCGGCGCGGCAGCGCACGGGCAAACAGCACGCGATCGGTATCCACCATGCCGAGCGGCCCGAAGACCGGGCTCACGAAGGTCTCTAGCGCCTGTGTGTCGCTCTTCGTGACGGCGGAGGCGGCGTGAATCAACCCATTGAGCACCACGAAGACGCCTTGCTGCTGGGCATCGGGCTCGATAACGGTGCGCAAGGCGGCGCGCAGGTTGGCGGGCCCGTCGAAGCTGAGTTCCGAGGCATTGCGCAAGGCGCCCACGAAGGCGATGGGCTTGGGCGACAGATGGCGCAGGTCCAGGAGATAGGCGGTTTCTTCGAGCGTATCGGTGCCGTGGGTGATGACGATGCCATCGAGATCGGGCCGCGCAAGTTGGGTGCGCGTAAGCTCCGAAAGCTCCATCATTTTGGCGGGGGTCCAGTGGGGGCCAGGCAGGCGGGCAAAGTCGATCACTTCGATGGTGGCGAGGTCGGACAGCGTCGGATCGAAGGCGAGAATCTCGCGGCCGGAGAGGACGGGAATGGCGCCGCCGGTGGCGGGGTCGATTTTCATCGAGATGGTGCCGCCGGTAAAAATGAAGAGAACGCGTGGGAGCATGCTGCTACTGTCAGTATCTGCTATGAGTAAAGAGTGCTGCCTGGAAGGCCTATGGGTCCCGGTACAATAAAGATAGGGGAGTTTAAATGTCAGCATCGGTATTGCAGTCCGCCAGCCGCGAAGAATTACGCGCCGGGTTAAAGGTAGTGAAGAGTGAGCACGAAGGCTCCGGGGTGGAAAGTCAGCCCACGGGCGTGTATGGCTTCACGTATTCGCCTTTTAACGCGTGCCCGATGTTCGCGAACCAGACGTATCAGGTTTTCGAAGTGCACAAGAAGGCCGATGGCGCCAAGTGGGTGGTGATGTGTGTGTCACCCGAGGACGAAGCGCTCATCTTGAGCGACCAGGAGCCCATTGAAGTGACGTTGTATCCGGAGCCGTGGGAGAAGGCGACGAAGTTGATCGCTTTCGATACGGCGCGCGTGATTAAGGCCAAGCCGGCTTCGCGCACGGATGGCAATTTCATCCGCGCGACTCTAGCGAAGCTGTAGCGCGGTTCGTAGTCGTTGAAGCGTGTTCAGCGCTTCAGCAACGCGAGCGCCGCCGATAGCCCACCGGCCCGCTGGATGCCCGGGACAAAGAACTCGTCCAAATATTGCTGATCGGTCCCGCGAAAGGTGCCCAATGGCGCATCGAGCTTCACCTTCACCGGCGATAGCGCGGCGGCAAAGGTGCACCAGATGGCGGCCGTGTCCGTGCAGCGCAACTCGATCGGCGCCGGTGACTGGGCTTGCAAGTAAGCCAGCGCGGTCACGATGTCCTGCACGCGGTTGGCGTCATCGGAGCGGTTGAACGTCAGATGCTGCCGCTTCGGGCTTTCCCGCCGCACCTTGCTGCGGCCGGTTTGAAACGTGGTGAGCAGGAGTGCGGCTTCCCGGGGCCGTTGGGCTTCCGTGGCGCCCATGGGGTGGACGACAATCACTCGCGGGTTGGCGCCGGTAAGGATACCCGTCACCCGGTCGCCGTGGCCTTCCCGTGAAAGGATGGTGAGTTCGCCCTCCGTTTGGCTGGTGACTTTGCTGGTGGTATCCATTCCAACAATCGGGATCCCAAACACTAGTGCCAACCGTTCCCGCGAAGGCTGAAGCTGCTTCTGCGCGCCGGCGATCCACTGCGCGAACAACTGCGGATAGTTGAGTGCACCGGTCGGCAGAGTGCGCTGATGGAGCGCCAGCATGTCGGCCAAGCCCTCCACCGGGAAGCTCTTTTCCGCGAGCGTCTCCGGCTTCTCGGGTTGCAAGAGGTGCTTCGCGAAAAAAGGATACATGGCGTTGCGACTCGCCAGGTTATAGTTGTGCCCGGCGTCGATCTGGAGGGCTTCAAGCTGCGCCTCGGCATCGTAAAGCGTATAGATCTTCTTTACCGCCGGCACTTCTTCGCGCAGATTGTTCCGCGTCCAATCGCCGCTGGCCGAAATCATCAGCATCGGCCGCGGTGCGATCATCGCGCCGAACTCCACGTTGAAGGTATCGAAGCGTAAGCCCGGCGCGTTCTCGCACGGCGAGCCGCCCTGCATGATGGACGAGATCATATTGACGGGCACCGCTACTTTGATGCGGTCGTCGACCGCCGTCAGCAGAAAGATCTGCGTTGCCCCGCCGGAGGCTCCGGTGGCGCCCAGGCGTGCCGCATCCACATCCGGCAGGCTCGCCAGGAAATCGAGCGCCCGGATGGAGTTCCACAGTTGCAAGCCCAGGGGGCCAAAGCCCCACAACTGTTCCCGTGGCCCGCCAAAGACGTGCGGCGTTTGCACCGTGTCGTTGTAGCCCACCATGTCGTAAGCGAACACCACGTAGCCCTGCCGCGCCAGGTTGATGGCGCGCGCCGGCACCGAGGCAGCGGCTTGATGCTCCAGCCGTCCGTAAGCCCAATGCCCATGGGGCGACAAGATCCCCGGATGTTTGCCGGGCTTGCCGAGCGGGCGATAGAGGTTGCCGCCCAGGTAGTAGCCGGGCAACGTCTGAATCAGCACCTTCTCAATCGTGTAGCCTGGCCGCTCCAGCTTGCCGAAGATTTCCGGCTTCAAAGCGCAGCGTTCGGGATAGGGCAAGAGCCCTGCGGCCGACAACACCTGCCGTTGTAAGTGCGCCCGCTGAGCCTTCCAGGCGTCGAGCGTGGCGTAGGCGCGCGGCGTGAAGTGGGTGTCGGTGTGCGGCAAGTTAACGTTGCGAGAATCCTGGGCCTGCAGGGCAAGGAGAGTGAGGCAAAAAAAGGCGAAGCGCATAACTGGCTATCATGCTAGCCGATTCGGGCCGCTTTGCCCAAACCGTCGGCGGCTTTACTTCGTAAACCTCAGCATGCGGGGAGGGTCGAAACCGCGATGATGTCGGAACGCCTGGCCGAGTTGTTGGCCGTGCGCGCCGTCGCGGGACGGTCGGCCGCAGAATCCCGCGAACTGAAGGAACTCTTGGCCCAACATCCGGAAATCGACGAACGCGAGTATGAGTTGGCGGTCGCCTCGCTGCAACTCGAGCCATTGCCGGAATCCTTGCGGGAGCGCGTGCTGCGGCAGGCTACGCGCGAGTCGCCGCCACGCGTGCGTTGGTGGGGCGAGCCCAGTTGGTGGATCGCGGCGATCGTCCTCGCCCTCGCAGTCTTCCTCGCCACTCTAACCACCCGCTAGAATAACGGCATGCGTCTTTGCCTGCTCGCCTTGTTGATTTTCCCGGCGTGGGCCGCCAATACCAAAGTCGATTTCGATCCCCGTAACCCCAACCTTGGCCCCTTTCCTACCGACTACCTGACCACTCCCGACCCGCGCCAACGCACCGGCCTGCGCGTGAACCTGCCGTTGCCCGATTGCGCCACCCGCGCAAGCGACTGCGGCGAAATCGCTCTTTTGAACCAGCTGGATGGCTTCCATCAGAACGCCAGAATTACACTCCATTTCTCCGGCGTCATTCAGCCGGAAACCCTGCGGGAGAACGTCTTTATCGCCTGGCTGGATCCGGCGCCCGGCCGCTTCCCCGTCTATCCGGCCGGTAAGCTCAGCCCGGTGAACGAACTGGTTTATGAACCCAGCACCAACACCGGCTTCGTGAAGCCCGACGAGATTCTGGAAGGCGGCCGCCGTTATCTGCTGGTCGTCACGGATGGGGTGCGCGACGCGGCGGGCGACCCGGTTGAGGTCCACGAAGGTTACGAGGCGTGCCTCGCCGCGCGCATTGGCGGCGACTATTGCCTGCGCCTCAAAGCCGCGGTTGACAGCATCGCGCCACGGCTGGGAATGCGGCGCATCGTGGGCGCCAGCCTCTTCACCACGTTGTCGAATACGGCGTTTCTCGAAGACGCGCGCCGCATCGTGCAGTTTACGCCTACCTCGTTTCGCCGTACCTCGCCGGTGCTCGCCACCAGTAACTTCCGTGGGATTACCTTTCGTCAGCAAACCCGCACCAACGGCCAGCGCTTCACCGACGAGGCCTTGCCCTTGGTGCCGGGCCAACTCGGGAGCACCAGCCGGGTCGCCTTCTTCAGCTTCCGGTCGCCGCGCTTCTTGAATGAGGCGGGCATCGTCGCGACGACGCCCACGGGCGAGCCGGCGACGATGCCGACGACCACGGAAGAGATCCACGGCCACGTGTGGCTGCCCAGCACGCCCGCGCCCGCAGGCGGCTACCCGGTGCTGCTGGTCGGCCACGGCATCGGCGATAGCCGGCTCGGCATGCCCACGGTGATTGCGATCTCGAACCAGGCCGGCTATGCGGTGGTCGCGATCAACGCCGTGGGGCATGGCTATGGGCCGGAATCGACTTTCCGCTTCATCGCCGCCGACGGCGCGGTGACCGAAGTGGCCGCCCCCGGCCGCGGCGTCGACCTGGACGGCGGCGGCGGCATCGATGCGTTCGAAGGGTGCATCGCCCTCGCCCCCGGCGCGCCCATCATCGTGCGCGATTGCGTCCGCCAAACGGCCATCGACTATATGCAACTGGTCCACGCCATCCGCGAAGGCCTCGATGTCGACGGCGATGGCCGGCGGGACCTGGACCCCGCGACGATCCACTATCTGGGCCAAAGCCTGGGCAGCATGTACGGCACGCTGCTTACCGCCGTGGAGCCTGCGGTTTCGGCCGCTGTGTTTAATGTGCCGCTGGGCTCCGCCACCGAAAGCGGCCGCCTGAGCTCTTCGGCCACCCTGCAGTTCATCGCCTTCATCGCCATGGGCCTCCGCCAGCCCGTGCTCCTCAATCGCGGACTCGGCTTCGTCGACCAAATGCCCCTGCGCTACCAGGCCGTGAGCTTTTTGACTGAACCCGGCGCGCGCGCCATCCAGGACTTTTGGGACCGCACGGAATGGCTCGAGAACCTGGGCGCCCCGCACAGCTACGCCCGCCACCTCCGCGCCGCCACCTTGCCCGGCGTGGGCGTGAAGCGCGTGCTTTTCCAGATGGCCTGGGGCGACGCCGTGGCGGTGAACCCTTCCACCACGCGCCTGATTCGCGCGGCGGGCATGCAGGCGCAGACGTCGCTGTACCGGTATGACTTGGTCCGCGGACTGGTTACCGGCTTGACGGCGGACCCGCACTCGTTCCTGATCCCGCAGGGACCCGCGGCGACGCAAGCCACCGGAGCGGCGGCGATCGCGCAGGTGTTTGCTTTCCTGCTGTCGGGTACGGAGGCGGTGCCGAACAATAACGCGCTGGTCGCGCCGTTTTTTGGCGGACGCAGTGTGTTTGAGAATCCGGCGGTGGATTTGCCGGAGTCGCTGAATCGGCCTTAGTTGAGGTTTAGGAAAGTGAACCGCGAGGCGGAACGGCGTTAGCTCATCGAGTCTCGCGAGCGGTACCTGCGGCGGTCAGCGAGTGGCCATTGGCATGAATCTCGACCACGAACACCGCGTAATTTCTTTCTTCCGATGCAGCCTGGCATCTTAGCCCATCGCGTAAGCGATAGGTCACATTTGCCAAAGAAGATCTTGCGTTTCCTGCTTTTGTCGAGGGCCTGGGTGACCCATCGCTTACGCGATGGGCTAGTTTAAATTGATTCGCAATAAGTACTAAGTCATGCATTCAGAGCATTAGTGCCATGAGGGCTTGATTTCCTTCTTCTGATGGAAGGTGGTCATAATGCACCGGCGAGCCTGTCTTCCGAACAAGGGTTAGGCCAACGGACCCGTATGCCGTGGTCACTGCCCTCGCGCCTGGCATACTCTTCCTGGGCGCCGGGCCCGGCGGTAACGGCCGCAACCGGACCTGAATCTTAGGCGGAAGCTGCGCTGACTGCGTCGGTCACGGTGAGCGCGTGACGGGGTCCGAATCGCCCGAAAAATGCGGTGGGGTCGAGCTCCACGCAGGTTCGTCTTGCTAACCCTCGTGTTTCTTTATCGTTGGGAGATTAACCAGGATGCCGGGGTTGCCCCTGATTTACTGATTTACCGATCACGGCACCCCACAACTGACGCTGCGGGCTAGAAGGTCAATTTCACTGGTGAATCAGGGGTTTTTCAGCGTTACGAGACCAGGTCTTCTGGGGTCACCGGACGAAGGCCGAGGTTGACCTCCATGAGGCGGCGGATTTTGGCCTTTTCGGCCTGGATGCGGGCTTCTTCGGGGGTGAGTTTGGGTTCGATTGGAGTGGCTTGTTTTTCGGCCGGTTCTGGAGTCGGGATTTCGTCGGCGGGGGTGGGTGGTTTGGGTTCGATTGGTGCGGGCGGAGCTTCCGGGGTCTGGGCGGCGCGGCGGTCTTGTAAGTCTCTTAGATCTTTGAGGCAATTGCGGTAATGGCGATGGAGTTGGGCGTCGTAGCGGAGGTAGAGCTTGAGTTCGTCGCCGGACTTACTAATGGCGTTAGCTAATTGCGCGGGGGCGTTGGCGTTGGGGAGGGTTTTGCGGAAGTCACGCTCGTTTTGGGCGATGGTGACTTCGAGGTGGGCGGTTTCAGCGAGCCAGAGGCGCTGTTGTTTCCACTTGGCGTAGACGGCTTCGGTGAGTAAGTCGATTTCGTCCTGACGTTGGGGGCGGTAGTCGCCGACGTACTGGTTGAGTAAGCCGAGGAATTTGGTTTCGTCTTCAATGTGCAGGAAACAGCCGGGGGCGAGCGGGTTGTAATTGAGGGAGGACAGGCCATGCGTAGTGGCGTTTTGGGCGGAGCGGACTTTGCCTTCGGGCGTGCGGGGTCCAGTGGATTTCTGTGCGTTGCGCCGATTGGCTTCGATTCGTTTTTTGGATGACATGGGTTTTCTTTCTTTTCGTTCGTTGGTTATCGTTCATTGGCAGATGTGACCCACCGCTTACGCGGTGGGCTAGGCGGGGGCTAGAGAGTTAGTGGAGCGGGATGAATGGCGACATTAGAGAGGCATGCTGCCGGGGGGAGCGTCGCGGTTTTCGAGGCCGGCTAGTTCTTTTCGGGTGGCACGGATGGCTTCGATGGCCGCGTCGTGAGCGGCGGGGTGTTGGCGGAGGA
>Ga0209591_10003691_pt1 | contig 17670 bp, 13 predicted proteins | sample MAT01_FD_187207 | JGI IMG/M metagenome (GOLD analysis project Ga0209591, IMG submission 187207) | Freshwater microbial communities from Lake Fryxell liftoff mats and glacier meltwater in Antarctica - MAT-01 (SPAdes) (version 2) | ecosystem: Environmental > Aquatic > Freshwater > Ice > Liftoff... | reverse complement strand
TGGGTCTGGAAAAACCACGACCCTCTATGCGTTTCTCAAAAAAATCTACTCTCCTGAAATCAAGATTATCACCATTGAAAATCCAGTTGAATATCATTTAGCAGGAGTTGTGCAGACTCAGACTGATCCAGAAAAGGACTACTCATTCGCATCGGGACTTCGTTCGGTGCTCCGCCAAGATCCCGATGTGATTATGGTTGGAGAAATCCGAGATAGTGAAACGGCAGAAGTAGCAGTAAATGCGGCGCTCACTGGGCACCTAGTGCTTTCTACCCTCCACACCAACAACGCTGCTGGGGCATTTCCTCGCCTTATTGATCTAGGAGTAAATCCAAAAGTACTGAGCTCAGCACTGAGTATTTCTATCGGCCAAAGGCTTGTCAGAGTTCTCTGTCCTGATTGCAAAAAAGAAGTGACACCTTCTGAATCTGATCAAAAATTAATTGCCTCTATTGTAGATTCAATTACAGACAAGAGTTATCTGGAAGGAATACAAACTTCATTGGTTTGGGAAGCTAAGGGGTGCCAAACATGCAACGCTTCTGGATACATTGGAAGAATCGGAATTTATGAAGCTATTTTGCCGACAAAAGAAGTTGAAGATATCATCCTCCAAAATCCCAGTGAGCGCGAAATAGAGAAAGCTGCAGAAGGGCAACACATCCTTACCATGAAGCAAGATGGTCTTATCAAAGTCCTTACCGGTGTCACCTCCCTCTCAGAATTAGCGCGAGTAATTGACTTAGCGCAGGAGGCGTAGCAGAGAAAAAAATTCGTTGCGGGGCGCGTTTTTTTGTGAATAATGAAGAGTAGTTGCTAGTGACTAGATGCTAGTTTCTAGGAACTACAAGAAATTTTGGTTACGAAAATCCCGTGAGAATTAGGCTAAGGTCTAATTCTCACGGGACTGAAGAAATCCAACATATAAATCTCTAAGCAACACTTTCAATAGTCGTATTAAAAGTCCAGCACAGCACAAAGGATAATCCCAGTCACTGGACGAACCAGAACCAGAATGTCCTCGTTGATGCGCTTGATTAAGCCGGGAGGCCCGTTGCTTAGAGATTTATATATTTGATTTGGAGAACTTGGGAAAGAGTAGTCTACACTATTGACTGCTCTTTTTCATTAACAGAGATAGTCTAGCATAGAATAATTTTTCTGTCAAGTCTTTCCTCGGCTCTCCTCTGGAGAGGCTTGAAAGCGTACGAAACTTCAACCTTCTTGATATACTACAGATATCTTTCTTTTTCTTTGAAAGGAGAGGAGAAATAAACCTTATGACCCAACCTGATCCTCAGAACGAGCAGAAAAATAACCCTGTGGAAGAAGGGGATTTGAACTTTCTCGACCAAACCTTGCGTCCCTCAAGATGGGATGACTACATCGGTCAGAGTGGTATTAAGAACAATCTCCGCATCCTTATTACCGCAGCGCAGGAACGTAATCACCCACCCGAGCACATTCTCTTTTACGGACCTCCGGGGCTCGGCAAGACTACCCTCGCCCACCTTATTGCAAAGGAGACTGGTTCACAGATGAAATCAACCTCAGGTCCTGCTATTGAAAAAGTGGGTGACCTCGCTTCGATTCTCACAAACCTTTCTCACGGAGATATTCTCTTTATTGACGAGATTCACAGACTCAACAAAACTATCGAAGAGATTCTGTATCCTGCAATGGAGTCGGGGGTTTTAGACATCATCATTGGTAAGGGTCCGTCTGCCCGCACCATCCAGCTTGAGCTTCCCCGCTTTACTCTCATCGCTGCTACAACTAAAATCGGCATGATCTCCTCCCCTCTTCGTTCACGATTTTCTGGTGGAATATTTCGTCTTGAGTTTTATACCGAAGAAGAAATTGGGCAAATATTAACCCGTTCCGCGGCAATTCTTGGGGTTGCGATTGACAAAACTGCTGCGAAAGAGATTTCAAAGCGCAGCCGCTTTACTCCTCGAACTGCAAACTATTTACTCAAACGTGTCCGCGACTATGCTCAGGTAAACAAAAGGCCGCTTGCAGAAGACACGGTAGGAGAAGCGTTAGCACTCCTTGGAATTGACGTGCAAGGACTTTCTGCGTCCGACAGAGAGATCTTGCTTACTATTATTGATAAGTTTAGTGGAGGACCTGTCGGACTTGGAACGTTAGCCGCGTCTATGTCAGAAGAAGAGAATACACTTGAGGAATTTAACGAGCCGTATCTTCTCCAGCTCGGATTTATCGAACGAACACCGCGAGGAAGGATTGTCACCGCTCATGGGTACACTCATATGGGAAAAGAAGTGCCAACTAATATTCAAGAAAAGCTTCTTTAATAAAAATTGTCGACCTCACAGGTCGACAATTTTAAGAGAATAAAAGGAATTGGAATGAATAAGAAGAAGAGAGAAAAGTAATAAGTAAAAAGTAAAAAGAGAAGAAGAATAAAGAATAGAGAAAAATAGAGAGCAAAGCACAAACAAAAAACCCTCGGTTTGCATCGTCTTAGAGACGATGCAAACCGAGGGTCAAGGGTACACTTGTGCAGAGCCAAAGAGTCCAAGGGCTGAAGTGTGAAAGTACGAGAGACCAAGGATTCAAGATACTACTTACCCGCCTTGCCGGCAGGCAGGCGTGAGACTAACTGAGGACCTACGCGCCACCCTAACGAATTCCGAACGGGGCGGGCACCGACGCTCCAGCCATTGCGGTCTGTGAACAAGAGCGCGCGGACTGCCCAAAGTTCTCCATCGAGACCTCGAAGGTACACGCTGAAGGTTTCTGAGCTTCCGCGGTGATAGTTAAGGAGTTCTGCGAAGTGCAGGACTGAAGTTACCGCCTTCTCGCCGAGCTCTGCGAGAATCGGGGCATCGAGAGAATTCTTCTCCAGTTTTGAGATGGAGAGAGTTACGGCACCAACGGCTTCAACTTCAAGTTCCAGGAACTGATCCTCAAAGTCCGAATTCATCGACTCAACAGCGTGATCCTCCCAGAACTTCTTTGAAGTATTGGTGGCAGGATGTGCGGATGCAGAGAAATCGCGGATGTGGGTGAGAATGTTCCCCATGATGATTCCCCTGTATGGGTAGAAGGAATAGAAAAGAGGTGTACTTATTATACACCTGTTTGGTATTTGTGTCAAATTACCATAAGGGCAGTTCCTTTACTCCACTACTCACCTTGGAGTAAAACTTTTTGTGTGTTTACTCTAAAAGCTAAAACCTATAAGCTAATAGACACTATGAGTGGACACAATAAATGGTCTAAAATTAAGCGTCAGAAAGAAAAAACTGATGGACAGAAAAGTAAGATTTTCGGAAAGATGGTCCGGATGATCAGCATCGAAGTGAAAAAAGCAGGAGGCGACACGACCGCCCCTGGCGTACGCACTGCTATAGAAAAAGCTAAAGAAGCCAATGTCCCGAGTGACAATATTGAGAGGGCAATCAAAAAAGCCAACGACGTTGATACTAATATGGAATCAATCACCTATGAAGCCTATGGCCCTGGAGGGACAGCTCTCATCATTGAAGCCTTAACTTCCAATCGCAACAAAGCTGCGCAGGAAATCAAACACATTCTTTCAAATCACAATCTCGTTCTGGCACAAATAGGGAGCGCGGCCTGGGCTTTCGAAAAAAATCTTTCGAGCTGGACTGCAAAGACAACAGTAGAACTAACTGAAGAAGACGGAGAGCTCTTAAGTGCACTCGTAGACGAACTGGAGGAAAACGACGAAGTGCAGGAAGTGTTTACGAATGCGGAGTAGGGGATGGAAAAGAATAAGAAGAATTGGAATGGACCCGCTTCGCCAGAGCTCAACGAGGCGAGTAAGTGGTGGTAGAAAGTAATAAGTATTTAGTAATAAGACGGATCTGAATTCACTTTTTACTTTTTACCAACTAATTATTACTAGACTAGTGTTTATGAAAGAAATTTTAAAAAAACTAACGAATGATGGTCAAGTCAGCCCCCTCCGCTTCCTCGGTATCGACCCGGGCTACCAGCGTATGGGTTTGGCTGTGATAGAAAAAAACGAAAAAGGGAAAGAGTCACTCGTGTATTCTGATTGTATTCAAACCAGTAATACTCTCCCCCACACAGAAAGGCTCCGGCTGTTAGGGGAAGCTGTCCGAAAGACAATTGCAGATTACCGGCCGACTCATATGGGAATCGAGAAGCTCTATTTCAATGGAAATCAAAAAACGGCAATGTTTGTAGCAGAAGCGAGAGGAGTGATGCTCCTGTGTGGAGCAGAAGCGGGACTCGTAATCACCGAATTTACTCCTCCAGAAATAAAACTTGCGGTTGCTGGATACGGAAGAGCTGACAAAAAACAGGTGTTTGACATGATCTCAAAACTAATTACAATACCAAAGACCAAGCGTTTAGATGATGAATATGATGCAATTGCCACCGCCCTTACCGCCAGTGCCTGCTATAGAAAGTAGGAGATTTAAAAAGAAATCCCCAAGAAACAATATTACCCCTTGCAAAGAAAAAAGGATTTGATACAAATAGGCAATCCAAAAAAGGACCACCCTTAAAAAGGTGTTATTACAAGTATAATAATTTCAATATGGACGAACTAAACGATGAGGTTGTAAAGAAAGATGGTGGTGATGATGAAGAATTCGATCCTGCGGCAACGCCAGATGATGAGGATGAGCTTGGGGATGATGAAGTGGTCGACGAAGCCGAAGAATCATCACTATAATTAAAAAACCCTTCTATACAGAAGGGTTTTTTAATTATTGACACTCTGATTCTTAAAGTGGTACGGTACCGTGTATACTATGAAAAGCATGAAAGCCACTCTCGGAAATCTACAGAGGCACAGTAAGCGAATAAACAAAAGAGTGGTGAGAAATTACATCCTTTTAGTTATTGCTATTTGTGTCTTTTTGGTTGGTGGAATGTTAATCTGGTTTGCTACATTTAAAATTCCAACCCTTGATTCTTTTGAGACAAGAAAGGTTTCTGAATCGACCAAGATTTATGATAGTACCGGTGAAATCCTCCTGTATGACGTAAACCAGAACATTCAACGTTCCCTCGTTCCTCTTGATAAGATTTCCCGTAATGTAAAGAATGCAACTATTGCTATTGAGGATAAAGATTTTTATAGCCACAACGGTATTCAGATCAAATCAATCCTCCGTGCGGTCTTTGCAAATACAACCAGTTTTGGTTTCGCCCAAGGCGGATCGACGATTACTCAGCAGGTGGTCAAGAATTCCCTTCTCAGTAATGAGAAAACTATTTCACGAAAAATAAAAGAATGGGTGTTGGCTTTAAAACTTGAAAAAATTCTTACTAAAGATGAGATTCTAAATCTCTACCTCAATGAAATTCCTTATGGAGGAGCAATCTACGGTATTGAAGAGGCAAGTAAATCATTCCTTGGTGTACCTGCATCAGACCTTACTATCGCGCAAGCAGCGTATCTGGCAGCTCTCCCTCAAGCTCCAACGTTTTTTTCTCCATACGGAAAAAATAAGGAGAGGTTAGAGAATCGTAAAAATTTGGTTATTTCAGAAATGCTTCAAAATAATTTTATTACTCAAGAAGAAGCTGATGACGCAAAAAAAGAAGTTGTTGTGTTTAAACCGAAGGAGCTTGTTGGACTTAAAGCTCCTCACTTCGTCTTCTATGTTATCGACGAGCTTCAAAAAAAGTATGGAGAAGATGTCGTTCAAAACGGAGGGCTCCGAGTAAAAACAACGCTTAATTATGAGTTGCAACAAAAAGGTGAAGAGATTGCAAACAAGTTTGCTCTTCAAAACGAAAAGACTTTTAACGCAGAGAATGCGGCATTTGTTGCCATCGATCCAAAAACTGGCGGTATTTTAACAATGGTTGGTTCAAGAAATTATTTTGACAAAGAGATTGATGGAAATTTCAATATCACAACAGCGAGAAGGCAACCTGGTTCCACCTTTAAACCTTTTGTGTACGCTGAGGCTTTCAATAAAGGATATACCCCTGAGACAGTTGTATTTGACGTTAAAACGCAGTTCTCTACCACTTGTGCACAAGACAACCATACGAGTACTAACGGATGTTATTCGCCAGAAAATTATGATTCAAAATATCGTGGACCTATCACACTAAGAAACTCTCTCGCACAATCAATAAACATTTCTTCTGTAAAGGCTTTGTATTTAGCAGGACTCTCTGACTCATTAGAACTTGCCAAAAAAATGGGTGTTGCAAGCTTAGGAAAGGCAGGACAATACGGACTAACACTCGTTCTTGGGGGAGGAGAGGTTTCTCCTCTCGATATGACGAGTGCATATTCAGTATTTGCAAATGAAGGAGTTCGCAATCCATACTTTTCTATTCTTGAAATAAAGGACAGTCAAGGAAAAACTCTCGAGGAGCATAAGCCAAATCCAGAGCAAGTCCTTGTGAGGGACAGCGCTCTTAAAATTTCAGATATTCTTTCTGATAACGTGGCCAGGGCCCCGGCCTTTGGACAGACCTCATTCCTCTACTTCCCTAACAGAGATGTCGCAGTAAAAACAGGTACTACTAACGACTATAAAGATACTTGGATTATAGGGTACACTCCTTCGGTTACTCTTGGTGCGTGGGCAGGAAACAATGACAACTCCCCAATGGAAAAGAAGGTTGCTGGATTTATTGTTGCTCCAATGTGGAGGGCTTTTATGGATGAAATAGTAAAGACTGTTCCAAACGAAACTTTCACCACTCCACCTATTGAAGACTCGTTCGATCTAAAACCTGTTTTGCGAGGTGTTTGGAAAGGTGGATTATCACAAAAAATTGATACTCTTTCAGGATTACTAGCAACGGAGTTTACTCCAAAAGAAACAATGGGAGAAATACTCTCTGGTGGTGCTCACACTATTCTATACTGGCTTAATAAAGATGACCCAAGAGGTCCCACAGGACAGAATTCTCAAAATGATCCTCAATTCTCACGGTGGGAATACGGAGTTCAGCGGTGGCTCCAAACTCAAAATTATGTTGAGCAACCTACTCAACCAGTACCCCAAACTACCAGTACGATTCACACCAAGGAAAGCCAGCCAGTAATTTCCTTAGCTCTCGATAACCGTGGTTATAAAGTAGGAAGTTCAGTCACAATAACTCCAAGTATTCAATCAACGAATCCTATTACTCGAGTTGAATATGCAATTAATGGAATACTTATCGAGACTAAAACTGTCGCTCCGTTATCAATAACATTTATTCCTACTGACTATAATATTCTTGTTGGAAATCAGACGCTCACTATTACAGCGAGGGATACCGTGTTCAATAAAGGAACCCTCAATACCTCTATTCTTATCGTATCAGAGTAACAGTAGTAATTCCTCTTTCTTTACAGAGAGAAAGAATGGTTTCTTTTGACATATATATTTTATTTTTTAAGAGAGGAGAAGCTGAAATAAACAATGTTCCATTCTTAATTGTAAGATGCTTTTCTTCAAGAGTGGCACCTGTCACCTCTTCTATAATATGAATAAGAACTCTTATTTCCGCCGTCTTGTCTTTAAGAAGAAAGGTAAACTTTTTTAAATATTCCGAAAAATCTTTCACATCAGTATTACTTATTCATCGGCATCACAATATACATAAATGATTTATCTGATATACCTCGTATCATAACAGGCCTGCTCAAGCCTTGAAATGACAAGGTAAGGCTGTCTGAGTGGATTGACTGGAAGCAATCAATAATATATTTATAATTGAAGCTAATGACAATATCTTCGCCTTTAAGAACGGCATCAAGGTTATTTTTATTCTCCCCTATCATGGTATTCTTCGTAGTGATTTCAAAAAGTTTTTCTTCTGGAATTACTCTCATAGAAACTTGGTTAAAATTATCTGAAAAAATATTTGAAAGTTTAAGAGCTGAAAGAAGGTCTTGTTTAAGAATTATCACTTCAGTTTTAAACTCTTTTGGAACAATTTGTTTATAGTCAGGAAACGTTCCATCAATAACTCTTGAAACTAAATAAAGACCATTGTGTTCAAAAGCTATCTGGTTGGCGTCAAAATGGACGGTAACCTCTCCTTTAATCATTTCTAGGGTTCTTATAATCTCAGGGATGTTTTTGAATGGAATTAGGACACTTCCAAAATCTTTTCCTTTTTTAACAGGAACTCTCTTTTCAGCAAGTCTAAATGAATCTGTTGCAGCAAATACAATACTTTCTTCTTCACAGTATATATACACACTTGAGAGCTCTGGCTTCATACTCGTTACCGCTGCGCTGTACCAAACACTCTTAAGACCTGTTACTAATAGATTTGCTTCAAGAGAAACTGTTTTATTTGAGTCTACTTTTGGAATAAGAGGAAAATCTTCGTCTGGTAGTGTCTTAAGAGAAGTAGTTGTAGTTTTTGTTGAGAACACTAAGTTTCCTTCTACGCTTTCAAGGGTTACCTTATCATCTTGGAGATTCTGGAGTAGTCCTACGAGGACAGATCCAGAAACAACAACGCTTCCTTCCTCAATAACTTTAACGGGAATAACTATTTCAATTCCGAGATCGAGATTGGTTGCTTTGATAGTTAGTTCAGAACCCGATGCTTTCAAATGAATACAAGAAAGTATTGGAAGTGTTAGATTCTTCCCAGTTACCTTCTCTGCGAGAATAACAGAAGATACTATTTTTTCTTTTACACATTCTATTTTCATATTATATATATAAATACTATTACTATTATTAAGGTTGTGGAAAACTGCATAACTTCATAATATCTATGTTTTTAGGACTACATTTAGAATTTCTTTTCTTACTAAGTAGGTGATTTGTTTTTAAATTGTTCATAAATATTTTTGTTAGATGATTACTGACATTCTTATTCTCGGTTTTCCTGTCGCTATCCTCACCTATTCCCCACCTTTTCATATAAGCCTATCCTCCCTTTTTCCACAGGCTTTTACACAATCATAGTACGTAATTGATTTATTTCCTGACCCAAGATTGAATCATTTTTAAGATCGTTCTTTATTTTTTCACAAGAATGAATAACTGTTGTATGGTCCCTCCCTCCCATCTTTTGGCCTATCGATGGGTATGAAATATTGAAATCCTCACGAAGAATATACATCGCAACTTGTCTTGGTTTAATAATTTCCTTCCTTCGGGTCTTTTCATAAATACTTTCCTCTTCTATTTGGTAGAAATCAGCAACCATTTTTACTATTTCTTTAATAGAAATTGCCTTTTTTGGTTTTGCGCTCGCTTTGATGAAGTTTCGAATTTCATTGATGGAAAGGTCTCTCCCTTTGAGTTGTGATTGACATATTATTATATTGAGAGCCCCTTCTAGTTCTCGAATATTTCCGTTAATGGTATCTGCAAGAAAATTTAGAATATCTTCAGAGAGGGTTATATTACTCTGCTTTGCTTTAGCATTCAGAATCGCCGCTCGAGATTCATGATCCGGTGGAGGAATATCAACGGTCATCCCAGCACTAAATCTGCCCTTTAACCGTTCCTCAATGCTCGGAATGAGGTTTGGGTGCTTATCTGAAGAAAAGATTATTTGTTTGTTGTTGTCATACATCGTGTTGAAGAGGTGAAATAGCTCTTCCTGAGTTTTTTCTTTTTGAGAAAGGAATTGAATATCATCCATGATAAGAACATCGTATTTACGATATTTTTCTTTTACTTGGTTAATCTTCCCTGTTTGGAGAGCAGAAATTATGTCTGAAGCAAATCTTTCTGACGTAACATAAAGCACACGCTTCTCTTTATGGTTGTTTTTGATGTGATTTCCAATTGCTTGGATAAGGTGAGTCTTTCCGTGCCCAGTATTTCCATAAATAAAAAGAGGGTTGTAGAGAATTCCAGGATTTTTGATGACTGCCTGCGAAGCGGCGTGGGCCAATTCGTTAAATGGGCCAATAATAAAGCTTTCAAATATATATCGAGGATTTAAGTTGTCTTCTTTGTTTACATAATGATCGCTTAAAGGTAATTCATGAGAGGGCGCTATAACAAAAGCACTATCATTATTTTTTGGAGCCTCTTTAGCTCTTCCATCATCGCGAGAAACAATGTATTCAATAGAATGAATGTGGGGAGTACTGTTTCGGATATGACGCAAGATGGTGTTGTGATACTTATTGATGAGCCATTCTTTTACAAACGCATTAGGTACCGAAAGGTGGATTGCTCCATCTTCATGCTTTGCTATGTGAGTATCTTTAAACCATGTTTGAAAACTAGCTTTTGAGACAGTAAGCTCCATTTCGACTAAGACACTATCCCAAAGTTGTTTTTTGTCCATAATTTTTTTAATCTAAAGTTCTGTAAACCAGTATTGAGTAGTATAGCTTGTAGGAAAAATTAAAGAACTTGTCCGACTACCCTATTTATGTTGATAGGCTGTGGATAACGGGGATAGTGAAAAGTAATTAGTAATAAGAAGAAGAGAGCGAATCCACTTATTACTTTTTACTTACTACTTATTACCAGCAGGGAAATCTTGCCTAAGCAATAAATTCCTGCTATATTAGGGCCCTCATGTCTCAAACATATCAACCAAAAAAGAGAAAGCGCAGTCGAAGCCACGGCTTTTTGAAGCGTTCAAGTACTCCTGGTGGCAAAAAGACTCTCAAGCGCCGAATGAACAAAGGCCGAGCGCGCCTCACCGTATAGCCATATTGTATGCTTCCTCGATCTAAAAGGGTAAGCAAACGACTTTTTCCTTCCCAAGGATCTAAAAAAAAGACCCTTATTTCTTCTTTTTTCTCCCTTACCCATACAAATTCACTAGAAAAAGCGAGGTTTTCAGCTGTAGTTTCAAAGAAAGTAGCCTCGCTTGCGGTAGGTAGAAACCACCTAAGACGCCAAATATACGTTATTTGTGGCCAATATTCAGCTAAAAACGTATCGGGTATTGTTGTTATGTATGCAAAAAAAGGAGCAAAAGACCTCTCTTTTTCTGAAATGAAGCTCGAAATAGACACCCTTTTATCTAAGGTGTAATTCTAATTCCAAAAAACCGTTAGCTAGTGTATGATTCCCCTACATGCTTTCTTTCTTTCATACTTTTTTCTACCAACCTCTCTATAATGGACTCATTTTCCTTATGGACGCCCTCCCGTGGTTTGACGCAGGGGTGATAGTAGTTTTGTTTACTATTCTCGTAAAGCTCGTCCTCTACCCTCTTTCTAAAAAAGCATCCATTTCTCAGATTCGAATGAAAGAAATCGAACCAGAACTCAAAGCTGTTAAGGAAAAGTATAAAAACGACTCTCAAGAGCTCGCAAAGAGAACAATGGAGATCTATAAGCAAAACAAAGTAAATCCCTTTTCGAGTATTTTCGTCATTCTTATTCAACTCCCTATCATTTTTTCACTTTACTATGTGTTCTTTCGTTCAGGACTTCCAGCACTCAACATGGATCTCCTCTACTCGTTTGTTCCTCGTCCAGAAACTATTAACATGAATTTTCTCGGACTTATTGATATTACTGAGAAAAGTATTGCGCTCGCCCTCCTTGCGGGTATCTCTAGTTTCTTTCAAGCGCTCGTGGTCTCTCCAAAGCTTGGTCCTAAAGGCCCAAATCCGTCATTTCAAGATGACTTAGCTCGAGGAATGAGTATGCAGATGAAGTACATTTTTCCCGTCATTGTATTCTTTATTTCTATTACCGTTTCAGGAGTGGTGGCCCTCTACTGGTTTACGAGCAATGTCTTTACTATTTTCCAAGAGTTATATATTCGTCGCACCACAAAGATCCTTCTCTCTTCCTAATTATTTTCTCTCATAACGAAACAAAGTCGCACCACAAGAGTACTTCAAATCTCTAATCGCTCTGCTCAAGAGATTTTGGTCGCACCACAAGAGTACTTCAAATCTCTAATCGCTCTGCTCAAGAGATTTTGGTCGCACCACAAGAGTACTTCAAATCTCTAATCGCTCTGCTCAAGAGATTTTGGTCGCTTGCTGAAACGTCTAATATCTTTTATCATTTACGCATGCAAGACCTCAATAAAAGTCAGCTTATTTTGTTAACGCTTCTGGTCAGTTTTGTAACTTCGATTGGAACTGGAATCATCACCACCTCACTTCTTCAGGAAGCACCTACAAGCGTAACTCAGGTCATAAACAGAGTTGTTGAAAGAACCATTGAACAGGTTACTCCAGACACCCCAAAAACAAACACAACGAAACCCAGAGAAACTCAGGTGACAACCGTAGTTGTTAAAGAAGAAGATCAGGTCATCAATGCTATTTCAAAAAATGAAAAAAGCATTATTCGAATACAAGATACTAGCGCTATTGAAGGTAATCAATTTTATGGAATCGGACTCCTACTAACAAAAGAGGGACTCGTGGTTTCAGCAAGACGAGCAAATAGTAATCCGTCGTCCGCGGCCCCTGCAACTTTTACCGCAACGCTTTCTGATGGTGCGACACATCCGATGACTAAGCTCGGAACAAACGATGATGAAGGTGTAACTTTTTTCAAAATTGTAAAAGATGCAAAACAGTCTATTTCAGCAGTACCAGCAATAATAAGCACAGGAAATGTGCAACTTGGCCAGAGCGCCATTACTCTTGCTGGGGAAGAGAAGAACTCTGTTTCAATTGGACGAATAGTTTCTATAGACCAAAATAGCCAGAATCCAAAAGAAATTAGAACTATAAACACAGATATTTCTGGAAATCCTAAAATATTCGGTGCTCCAGCATTAAACCTTAGCGGGGAAATTATCGGGCTTCGCGTAACGCTCGAAGGTATAAACCAGTCTTTCATCAGCAATGCAGTTTTGCTACGGGTGATGAAAGAGTATGTCGGTAAGTAATAAACATCCGGTTAGGTTCGTCATACTTGACTAGTATAGTGTTGTTGCAGTATTCTATATATCCATATGCCTCCATTTAGTCAATTCACGACAAAAGCAAAAGAAGCGATTCGAAAAGCTCACGAGCTGGCTATTGAGCGTGGACAAAATCATGTAAATCCATTCCACCTCTTGATTTCTCTCATCGCCCAAGAGGAAAGCATGGTGGCATCAATCCTCGACAGGCTCGATGTCGATACCATTCTACTGACTGACTCTCTTATTGAATCAATTGAGTCTCCAGAAACAGCAACAACGATGTCTCCTTCATACCAAATTTTCTTAACTCCAGAGTTCGCTCAAATTATTGAAAATAGCACTAAGACTTCAGAAGGAATGGGTGACGAATTTGTCTCTACGGAACATCTCTTTTTAACTGTAATCGAAACACCTGGTCCCGCCCATGATTTGCTCGCGCGATTTAAACTCGACCGCGCCACTGTTGCATTTGTGATTGAAGAACTTCGGACTACAAAAACCCATACCGAAAAAGAACCAAAAAAACTCAAGTCAATTTTGAAATATACCCGAAGCCTTACCAAGCTTGCTTCTCAAAATAAACTCGACCCCGTTATTGGAAGAGACAATGAAATTTCTCGTATTATCCAAATTCTTTCTCGAAGAACAAAAAATAACCCCATCCTTATCGGTGAAGCCGGTGTTGGTAAAACTGCAATCGTAGAAGGTCTCGCTATCCGTATGTCCACAGGAAACGTTCCTGAGTCCCTTCGTGAAAAAGAATTGGTATCCCTGGACATTGGACTGCTCATAGCGGGAACTAAATACCGCGGAGAATTTGAAGAAAGACTTAAAAATATCTTAAAAGAAATTGAACGCGCCGATGGAAAAATTGTTCTCTTTATTGATGAGATTCATTCTATTGTTGGAGCGGGGGCAGCCGAAGGGTCACTCGACGCTTCAAATATGCTAAAACCTGCATTGGCTCGTGGCGAGCTTCGTGCAATTGGCGCAACGACCTTGAAAGAATATCAAAAATACATTGAAAAAGACCCAGCGCTCACTCGTCGCTTCCAGCCTGTCTTTGTAAACGAGCCATCTCTTGACGATGCTGTGACTATCCTACGAGGACTCAAAGAAAAGTATGAGCTGTATCACGGGGTGCGCATTACTGACGACGCAATCGTTGCTGCTGTAAATTTATCAAGTAGATACATCACTGATCGATTTTTGCCTGACAAGGCAGTAGACCTTATTGATGAATCTGCTTCACATCTCAAGATTTCTCTTGAAAACATGCCCCCGGTCCTTGAGGAAACTCATTCAAAGATTATGAAACTCGAGATTGAGCGTGAGGCCCTTAAGAAAGAAGTAGGAACAAGCAGGAATCCACGAACCAAGATTCGCATCAAGGAAATCGATCAAGAAATTGCAGATTTTAAAGAAAAAACTTCCGAGCTCGAACTTAAGTGGAAGAATGAAAAAGAAACCGTCGGTGATATAAAGAGCATCAAGAAAGAACTTGAAGCACTTCGTCTTGAAGCAGAAGCGGCAGAAGTGAAAGCAGATCTTTCAACCGCTGCAGAGATTCGATATGGGAAAATTCCCTCTCTCAATGCTGATCTCGACACAAAAAGTAAGAGATTGAAGAGACTCCAGACATCACGAAGAATTCTGAAAGAAGAAATCACTGAACAAGATATCGCAGACATTGTTTCAAAGTGGACTGGAATTCCAGTTTCCCGAATGCTTGAAGAAGAAGCAGAAAAACTCGGCCGTATGGAAGAATTTCTTTCAAAACGAATTGTTGGACAAGGTGAAGCAGTTCAAAAAATTGCGGATACTATTAAACGCTCTCGCGCAGGTATCTCAGATCCAAACCGACCGATTGGCTCATTTATTTTTCTTGGACCAACTGGAGTTGGGAAGACCGAATTAACAAAGGCTTTGGCTGAGTTCATGTTTGATAACGAAAAATCGCTCATTCGAGTGGATATGTCCGAGTTTATGGAGCGACATGCCGTTTCAAAGCTTATAGGAGCTCCACCAGGCTACGTTGGACACGAAGAAGGAGGAACATTGACTGAGACTGTCAGACACCGTCCATACGCTGTGATTCTCTTTGATGAAATTGAAAAAGCTCATCCGGAAGTGTTCAATGTCCTTCTTCAGGTTCTTGATAACGGGCGACTTACGGATGCAAAAGGAAGGACTGTGAACTTCAAGAATACTGTCATTATTCTTACCTCAAATATTGGAGCGCAGTACATCGATAAAATGGAACGCATTGGGTTTGCTGAAAAGCGAGAAGATAAAGAAAATTATGAGGAGGCAAAAGAAAAAGTTATGGAAGCGGTAAAGAATAATTTCCGACCAGAATTTTTGAACCGTCTTGATGACATCATTCTCTTCAACATCCTTTCTCCAGAAGCAGTGAGGGAAATTGTGAACATTCAAGTGAAGCAAGTTGTTGAAAGACTCTTACAGAAAGAAATTATTCTTGAAATTTCAAACGATGCACTCGATTTTCTTGGAAAAGAAGGGTACAACCCTCAGTACGGCGCTAGGCCACTCAAGCGAATTATTCAAAGTAAGATTTTGACCCCTGTTGCATCTCTAATGATTTCTAAAGGAGTACTCAAGGGCGGCACCATATCTGTTGGATTCAAGAATGGAGAGTTTGTTTTTGATGTGAAGAAAGGTAAGAAGGGAAGTCTGTGGGCTCCAAATTTAATCCCAACAAAGCGAAAGGTGGGTAGGGAGAAGTAGGGGGGGAGGAAGAAGAACGAATAGTGAATAAAGAATAAGGAAGAGAACCAAAAACAGCGCGAACTTTCAGTTCACGCTGTTTTCGTCCATGCTTGATAAAACCTTATATTTCATTAGAATAGTAGGCATTGCGTCGGTGGTAGAGCGGTCAAATACAAGAGACTGTAAATCTCTCGCCTTCGGGCTACGAAGGTTCGAATCCTTCCCGGCGCACAAATAAAATCCCCGAAAGGGGATTTTCGTTTGTGCGCCGGAGAAAGCACTGAGGTGCTTTCGTGAAGGATTCGAAGCCTGTTTGAGTATTTTCTTGAGTTTTGCTAAACGAAAAGAAAATCCAAATAGGGTACTGGTCGTGTAACGATCGAATATCCTTCCCGGCACTGAATATAAAGCGCAGATAAACCACCTAAATACTCTTTCCAAGCCCAATTTCTCTCCAGTTGCCTTTTTATATACATATGGTATCTTTTTAGCACTATGTCACAAGATATGCTTATCCAGCTTAAGAATAAAGAGACCGGAGAGGTCTACTTTACACGCAAAAACCGCAAGAAGGTTGAGCGTAAAATTGAGCTAAAAAAATACAGTAAGAAGCTTCGAAAGCGAGTTGTTTTCAAAGAGTCAAAGAAGTAAAAAACCGCTGATGGCGGTTTTTTGTTCGAGTAAAATGGAAGCAGGGATTGCAAAGCGGGCCTTTCGATTCCTTCATCATCGTCGTAATGATGAATTAAAAAAGACAGCATAATAGCTGTCTTTTTTAATCATTGCGGGCGATGAAGGAATCGAACCCTCACCAGTGCTTTTGGAGAGCGCTGTTCTACCATTAAACTAATCACCCATTTTGTTCTGAGTCCCCGAGCCCGTTAGACAGGGCGGGGATTTTTCTTGTATATATCAGTGAATTCGTATCTTATCAAATTCCGAGCTCTATTTCCAGGTGTGATTATTTGAGAAAATCTTTCACCAGCTTATTCGCTTTCGCCTCAGTTGACTTGAGTGCCGGATCAAGCCAGACAATAGTGGTATTTTTTCTAAACCACGTCATCTGCTTTCGGCTGTATTGCCAAATAGCAGATTCAAGTTGATCTATCATTTCTTTTTTACTAATCTTTTTTTGAAGATGGGAAGCTAGGTATTTATATTCCAAACCGAGGTCATCCATTCGTTTGTACGTCAGGCCCTTTGCATGGAGATTAAACGCTTCCTTGATCATTCCTTTCTGCATCCTTGAAATAAGTCTTTCTTTAATATGTTTTTTTAAGAGCTTTTCATTTGTATTGAGACCAATAAAAAGCACATCGAAAGGGTTGTTCGATTTTATATCGGGAACAGCGCCCAGTGCGTCAATGATTTCAAGCGCACGAATGATTCGGACTTTGTTGTACTTGTCTATTGTTTTTGCGCGGTTTTGATCAAGTGCTCTGAGTTTTTCCATAAGCTCATTTGCAGTAAATTTTTCAAGATTTGCGCGGAGCTTTTTGTTGGGAGGGACTTCAGGGTAGATATTTCCTGAAAGAAAAGTGTCGATATAAAATCCAGTACCTCCACATGCGATAGGCAGGGATTTATTTGATGTAATCTTTTTAAGCGCCTTTGTAGCAAGTGTCACGTAGTCGCTTACCGTGACTACTTTTTTAGGATTACTGATATCGAGAAGATGATGGGGGATACCCATCATTTCTTTTTTTGTAACTTTTCCGGTGCCGAGATCAAGTCCCGTGTAGAGTTGGCGTGAGTCTGCTGAAATTATTTCGCCTCCAAACTTTTTTGCAAGATGAATCGCGAAGGCGCTTTTGCCAGTTGCTGTTGGTCCGACAATGGCAAGTATCTTCTGTTTAACCATACTTATTAGATTGAGCCACTAACCCCGATGCTTCCACCTGATAAAATGGCACCACCAGAAGGAATAAATCCACCCGCGTTTGTATTTCCACCTCCAATAGCACCTCGTCCTCCAATTGTTCCTCCACTTCCGATACTACCTCCACCACCGATTGACCCGCCTCCACCTATAGTCCCACCACCTCCAATAGCACCTCGTCCTCCAATTGTTCCTCCACTTCCGATACTACCTCCACCACCGATTGACCCGCCTCCACCTATAGTCCCACCACCTCCA
>Ga0209591_10003690_pt1 | contig 17671 bp, 20 predicted proteins | sample MAT01_FD_187207 | JGI IMG/M metagenome (GOLD analysis project Ga0209591, IMG submission 187207) | Freshwater microbial communities from Lake Fryxell liftoff mats and glacier meltwater in Antarctica - MAT-01 (SPAdes) (version 2) | ecosystem: Environmental > Aquatic > Freshwater > Ice > Liftoff... | reverse complement strand
GGGTTGGTTATGTTATTTCCACCACTACCAACAAACCTACTTCGCCCACGGGTGATATTAATCCAAGGCAATCATTTTCTTTTGGGTTGGGCTTCGCGTGGAAATTTAAATCAACCTACAAGTTTCAGATAGAAGCCGATTATGTTAGTAAGGGTCATGATTTTTACTCCAATAAAGTAGCTGATTATAATCCAGATATAAGGGTTATTTACGAATCCAATTACAAGCATAATTACCTGGTTGTGCCCCTCGTAGTCAATAAATATTTTGGTAAGGGAAAATTAATTCCCAGCGGAGTCTCCGCTTCGGGACTCCGCGTTAAGAAGGAGTGTCTCGTCCTAAAATCCACTTCGTAGCGGAGTCTCCGCCTCGGGACTCCGCGTTATTGAAAGCCATAGCCACCACATTAGCATAAACCTTTTTTTGTACCTTAATTCGTAGAGGAGTCTTACTTCGTAGCGGAGTCTCCCAATTCTCAGCGGAGTCTCCGCCTCGGGACTCCGCGTAACCAAGGAAGAGACTAGAATAATATACTTATGAAATTGTGTAAACTTAACCGTTTAATATTCTTACTCGCAATACTATCACGGGTTGCGTTTCAATCAACAGGGCAACAAATTATCCCTCGGGTTGGTTATGTTATTTCAACCACTACCAACAAACCCACTTCGCCCACGGGTGATATTAATCAATTCCCAGCGGAGTCTCCGCCTCAGGACTCCGCGTTATCATTGTGTTTGACGAAGCCTACGTGTTGAAAGATGCAGGAGCGCTGCTACTTCCCAGCGGAGTCTCCGCCTCGGGACTCCGCGTTTAGTTCATAGAGGTGTCAAGTATGTTGTCGATGGGCATCATAGACTTAGAGCTGCTAAACAATTACTTCGTAGCGGAGTCTCCGCCTCGGGACTCCGTGTTATTGAAAGCCGTAGCCTTTTTCTTCGCAGAGTTACTCGTTTCGAGAACTCTGCGCGATAGAGAAGCTCAATCTCTCACAGGTATGAAGGGGAGAAACATAAATAATGCTACCTTGACGGCATGAGTGTTCGCAAGGAGATAAGCGAGTATAGCGGGATTTACTTCATTACCGTCACCTGTAGCAAATGGTTGCATCTGTTTGAGATTGCGAATGCATACGATGAAGTGTACAAATGCCCGTCCGACCGAGTCATCCGGGCGGAGTTTGACATTTGAAAGGTCAAGGGCATTACATTGTTGGCTATGTGATCATGCCCAATCACATCCATGCGCTCATTGGGTTGAAAAATACACAAGGCGTGTCAATCAATTCAAGATAGGGGAGGGTAAAAGGTTCATGTCATACGGAATAGTTAAACGGCTGAAAGAAAAGAACGAAGATGAAGTGCTGAGACATCTGGCCGAGCAGGTGAATGCCACAGACCAGAAGAAGGGCAAGTTGCACGAAGTATTTGAGCCATCGTTTGTCCCGATAGCTATCGGGAGGAAAGAATGCAGGAGCAATAAATTTGTTGAGCAGAAACTAAATTACATTCATACCAACCCTTGCAGGGGCGTTTGGAATTTAGTTGCGGATGAATGTGATTACAAACACAGCTCTGCGAATTTTTATGCGACAAGCGAACAAGGTGTTTATGCGGTTACAAATTATAAGGAGCTTGAAGATGTTGACTTAACGAAGTAGATTGAGTTAAGAAAACGCAGAGTTCCCGAGGCGGGTAACTCTGCGGAGAATGAAAAAGGCGCAAAAATTTTAAATATCGGGAAGAAAACTTTGAATGCAGGCCAATTTAATAAACTTTTCAAAGGAACATCTTTGGTTAAGGGGCCACATAAACTGAGAGGACAGGCAAAAAAGAATTACAATTATGTCATTAAGGAGGCAGAGTCAGCCAGAACTTCAAAAAACATAATTGATATCTTTATGAATGCATTACCACTATTTAACGGAAACAACTAATGTTTATAGGATCATTTCTTTTTGAATTTGTTGGTGTACTATTTAAATGGCTATTCCAGTTTCCATTGTCAATAATAAAACACAGTAAAATTAGATCTTTCAAAGTAATTTGGAATGGTGAAGACAAAGAACCTAATGATATATTTCTTCATGGTATTTCAAATATTTTTTTAGGAGTTATCATTATAGCAATGTTTATATACCTCGCACTCTGGCTGAATTGGTAGTTGCATTATCCTTTTCTTCGCAGAGGTATGCCACGAATGAAAGGAACTATCCACGTCCTTTCATTCGTGGCACACCTCCGCTTGGAAGAGAGGCTTTACAATAAATACATTTGCTTTTACTGGCGATAAAAACTTTTCCAAGAGTCTGTCAGATGGATACACAAGTCAATTGGGCTATCAGATTGGTTTGGGCGGTATTATTCCAATCAAAGGCAGATTTTCATTGAAACCTGAGTTGCAATTAATAACCCGCGGTGGCGCCCACGATGGTGTTCAGGGCGGAGGGAAGGTGCATGAAAGACTAACTTACTTGAGTGCACCAGTATTGATGTCGGTCCGTGTACATAAGCTAAGTCTCGACTTTGGTCCAAGTGTTGGATTTCAATTGTCAGCCCGCTTAAAGAACGATTTAGGTTCTGCTAAAGCTTATTTTTTTAATGAGTCTTTTGATTTTGGTTTGAACACAGGATTAGGATATGACATAACCCCAAAGATTAACATGCTAACTCGTTATTATTTAGGAATTGCGTCCGTCAAAAATCTGGTGTATGCAGATCAATCAAATAATAAGACCGAGGTTGATTATAAAAACAGAACCTTACAAATAGGGTTTGCTTACAAACTAAATTAAAAAATCAATTGTGAATTTACAGCAGCAGTTGAAAAACCTTTTTGGCTGTTCGCTTCGCCATCCTTATCAATGCAGCTGCACTCCCAAGGTTGTTGTTGGTAAGCCCCTTAAGGTAATGTTGGGTCTCCTCTTGTAAAGGGAAATTTCTGGGTTTTGGGCTAATCATAAAAGAATTAACTTTGAATTCAAACTATGTGACTATGGACATTGCAGTAAAGAAGGTGGAACTGATTGAATGGCTGGCACGATTACAAGATGAAAAGCTTATTCAGAGAATAGAAACGTTGAGAAAAAGTTCGATACAAGAGTTGTATGAACAACAAATGCCCAAGACCAGGGAAGCACTACAAGCCAAACTAAACCAATCTGAAAAGGATATTAATGAGGGAAAGGTATACTCGCAAGAAGAAGTAGAGAACTACTTTAACGCCAGGTTTAAACAGTGAAGAAAGCACAAGTGATCTGGTCGAATACGGCACTGCACGATATGGAAACGATTTATGATTTTATAGTTGAGAAATCGCAACCTGCTGCTCAACGTATAATTGAAACCATCTTGGGTAGAGCAAAGCAGTTGGAATCTTTTCCCGAATCGGGTGTTAAGCAAGAAACAGTTAAGCCTGCTGTTAAAGAGTACCGTTATCTGGTAGAAGGTAATTACAAAATTTTATATAGCTATCAAGCGGAAATCCAGAGAGTGTACATTGCAACAATTTTTGACACTCGTTACAATCCTGAAAAAATGAAAGTATAATAGTCCAATTAATCTCGATAGCTTAATTGCTTACCACAGCAGTTGTACAAATCCTTTTTGACTATGTAATCCACCATCCTTATCAATGTAGTTGCAATCCAAGTAATACACACCAGTGCTGGCTTCGTCACCATTTGTTAAACCGTTCCAACAAACAAATCACCAGCAAATACCTGCTTACCCCAGCGATTAAAAATTTTTATTGAGCCTGACTCAAGGTAATTAAATTTTATAGGTTTGAACATGCTGTTGTACGTATCTTCATTGGGTGTAATGCGGTCCAGCCTGCACTATAACCAATCCAAATGGCTCGCTGTTCAAACCTGGTGGTGGCGCAAGGTCCACTCGAGAATAACTGATTCGACCTAGCCATTGCGTACCGTCCCACTCCAACATATCGGCTGCCTCATAATCTGTAAAACAGCGGCATACCTGCCCAAGCTCGGGAGTGGATTCAAACATGCCCAATTGCGGGGAGAGAAAACAGGGGTCTAAAATTGTTTGCGAAAAGCCAGAAATCGAGCAACTAAAGACACTTAATAGAAGGTAAAATTTTAAGCGCCTTGTTGAATAATTTTGAACCATTAAAACGCTTATGAATTTAAAAATACATTTTAAAAATATAAAGTACTGAGCCATTAAGCTACTCAACGCTGATTTTGGCAATTCGTCAGATTTATCAACACTCAAACGGACTGCTATTTTGAGGTTTCATCCTTCCGTGTACTTTAGTATCAGATTAAAGCCAACTATAGACAAGATTATCCCCCAGAGTCCAGGACTTTGGGGGATTTTCGATTTTTAGCCACTTTCCACCGTGTAACTTCGTAACTGCTTCGGGTGGCCAGTTCGAACTAGATTCTGGAGTACCTAGCAGAGCCTGATCTCTTATTGAGCTTACCTCGCGCACCTTTGCTATTGTTGTAAAAAAAAGGGTTCTAGGAAGAACTTCCACCCATTACGTTAATGCCAGCTTCAGCACCTGTGGCTGGCACTCCAACAATAGTATGTCAAACACATCGTTCTGCGCCAACGGCTCAATTTTGGTTAGCGCCACTGCTAGAGAAGCGCCTCATAAGTATAAGTTAGGTAATGGAACATTTCACTCAATTGCACTAAGCTCTAACTTGAAGGCCGGAAAACCTTCAAACAAATTCCATAAAAATGGGTTGCCACCATGGCAATAAAGGTCTAGAGGAATTGGAGGGTGTTAACCAACGTGCAGCCGAATGCTCGAAAACATAAAAACAAGAATAGGAAACAATTCAATGCCTCTAAATATTGCCCCAACAAGACCGCCACAAGCTCAGATTGATTTCATTGCTTGTTGGGTAAATGGCGGTGCATTAAATAATTAGTATTTTAGCGAACTGACTAAAAATGAATTGACATGAATTTTTCAATAAGGATTTCCTCGATAGTCTTTTTAATAATGTTAGCTGGTTGCGAATACAATAACCTGGCCGATAAGTTTTCCTGTGAAGATTCTGACCTTACGGTCAGTTTAGCAAACAAGACCAATGTTACTTCATGCAGGTCTGTTAATGGAAGTCTGACGGTGGCGGCCAGCGGAGGCGAAGCTGCCTACGACTTTAGTTTGAATGGTGGAATTTATCAAACGAATCCTGAATTTCGTAACCTTGCTCCAGGTTCTTACCAGGTTATAGTTAAAGATGCTAAGGGTTGCCAAGCTGAGTTAGCAGTTGAGATATCCTCGCTAGATACTAATCTTTCGGCCGCAATCGAAACCCAATCCGACAACCAATGTTCAACTGACAATGGCTCTATTTCGGTTAGCGCGCAAGGTGGCGCGGGTAGTTATCTCTATCAATTGGGGGTACTTGGTTTTTCCGAAACCAATTCATTTTCGAATTTAAAGCATGGAAATTATGTGGTAATTGTAAAAGATTCAGAAGACTGCCAGAAGGTTATTAACGTTACTGTGCCTCGGGGAAATACGGGAGTTAGTTTTTCGGCCACTATTAAACCAATCATGGATACAAATTGTAACCTTTCAGGTTGCCATGGTTCGGGCACAGGCTCACGCGACTGGACAAATTTTTCAAACCTGCAAAGCAATGCTGCAAAAGTCAAAACCCGCACTGGTAATAAATCAATGCCTATTGGCGGACTTGTATTGACTCAATCACAGATTGATCAAATTGCTTGCTGGGTAGATGATGGAGCCTTGAATAATTAATATGATATCAATGAAAAATTTCAAACTACTTTTTGTTAGTTCATTACTGTGTTTTTCTTTGGGCGCTGCAGCGCAGAAGTTTACCCTCGAAAAATCTATTGTTAAATTTTATTCGGCAGCCACGATTGAAAATATTGAGGCCACTAATACCAAAGCAGTCAGTATTTTTAATGCCGCTACAGCAGAGGTTGCATTTGTAATTCCAATTAAAGAGTTTGAATTTGAAAAACAGCTAATGAAAGAGCACTTCAATGAAAAATATCTGGAATCAGAAAAATATCCAAAGGCAACCTTTCAAGGTAAATTTTCGGACTTTGTTGTAAAAGAAGGAGAACAGCGCGCTGTGGCTCAGGGCAAACTGACTATTCATGGAGTAACAAAAGAAATAGAGGCGCCTGGCACAATTTCAATGACAGGTAATATCGTTACGGCTCAAGCAAAATTCAAAATAAAGCTTGAAGACTATAAAATTAAAATCCCGCAACTGCTTTGGCAAAATATTGCCGAGGAGGTAGAAGTTACCGTTGAATTTATCTATAAGCCACAATGAAAATATCACTTATTTTTTCCATTCTTTTAGTTGGTTGCATGTTTGCAAAAGCACAAGACGACCTGCTTGGCGATTTAGAAAAGTTAGAACCACCGTCAAAGCAATTAACAACTTCTACTTTTAAAGGAACGCGCCTGGTAAATGGGCAATCAGTTGAGACTAAACATAAAGGTGAACTTGAATTTATCTTTGCGCATCGCTTTGGTAGAATTAATGATGGCATTTATGAATTGTTTGGATTGGATCAGGCGTATGTGCGCATTGGTCTGGAGTATGGAATAACGGATAAACTCGGAATTGGCATCGGAAGAAATTCTGTTGATAAGACGATGGATGGTTTCTTGCGCTATAAAGTTTTGCAACAATCCTCGGGAAGTAAAGCAATGCCTTTTACCATTACCGCGTTTGGCAACATGGCCATTCGTAACTCACCGCGGAAGGAAGATGCAACCTTCGACATCACCTTAGTAGATAGAATTTCCTATACAGGTCAATTGCTGATCGCCAGAAAATTTTCACCTAAACTTTCATTGCAGCTAATGCCTACTATTGTTCATAAAAATACGGTTGATCAAACCATTGAAAACAACGATCAGTTTGCCTTGGGTGCAGGGGGCCGCATTAAAGTATCCAAAAGCGTGGCGCTAACCTCTGAGTATTATTACCGGTTTGATGTGCCCGACACAAACCCGTACTATAATTCCCTGGGTTTTGGGGTTGACATTGAAACGGGCGGCCACGTTTTTCAATTGGTTATCTCAAATACACGTGGTTTAACGGAGCGAGCATTTATCACAGAAACAACCGGTGATTTTTTTGCTGGCGACTTACATCTTGGTTTCAACGTTACGCGAACTTTTCAGATAAAAAAGAATAAGTAGTGTTTGCGAACGGGTTAACAAAGTTTGCGAGGATTTCATAATTTTAGGTTTTGCTTTTGACCTAAGTCCGAATTGCTACTCGCCTCCATTATTATTTATTTGGTTATAACCGTTGCCATTGGCTATTGGTCATCACGCAGAGTGAAAACTTCGGGTGATTTTATTTTGGCTGGACGAAGTCTTCCGCTGCTCCTTAGTTCTTCTGCATTATTTGCAACTTGGTTTGGTTCCGAAACTGTTTTTGGGGCCTCATCTGAATTTTTAAAAGGCGGTATGTATTCCGTGATCGAAGATCCTTTTGGAGCGGCACTGTGTTTAGTGTTGTTTGGTTTTTTCTTCGCCCGCAAGTTGTATTCCATGAACCTGCTTACGCTGGGAGATTTTTTTAAAGAACGCTTTGGAAAACGAACTGAACTGGTGGCAAGTTTATGCCTTGCGCCCCCATACCTCGGCTACATAGCCGCTCAACTTGTTGCTATGGGTTTAATTCTGAATGTTGTAGCTGGGCTTGAAGTTTGGCAAGGAATAATTATCTCGGCATGTGTAGTAACATTCTATACATACGTAGGTGGTATGTGGGCCATTTCCATTACTGATTTTATTCAGAGCGTAATTATTATAGTGGGCTTGTCGGCACTTGCAGTTACATTATCTGCAGAAGCAGGAGGTGTTCAACATGTGCTCGCAACTGTTAAGCCCGGAACGTTTCAATTCTTTCCAAAAGCAGATTTTAAAGAGATCGTAATCTACATCGCAGCCTGGTCCGTTTTGGGGTTAGGATCAATTCCTTCGCAAGATGTGTTCCAACGGGTAATGTCTTCCAATTCTGTTAACACCGCTGTGCGCTCTTGTTTTATTGCAGCAGCATTATATTTAACAGTGGCCATGTTACCGCTGTTTATCAGTCTCTGCACACGACAACTCTATCCTGAATTTGTGCAAGGCGATACACAACTTGCACTACCCAACATGATTCTGATTCATGCTTCCCTGCCAATTCAAATTTTATTTTTTGGGTCGTTGTTATCAGCCATCATGAGTACGACCAGTTCAGCTATTTTGGCTCCATCTTCAATTTTCTCTGAGAATCTTGTTAAGCCCTTAACGGGAGACAGGTTTAATGACAAACAGCTTTTAAAAATTACCCGTCTTGCTGTATTAGGGTTTAGTACGCTGGCAACCGTATTGGCCTGCTTACGCTCAAATATTTATGAACTTGTTCGGGAGTCTTCTGTGTTGAGTCTGGTATCTTTGTTTGCGCCTTTAGTATTTGGCCTTTATTGGAAAAAAGCTAATAGCACAGGAGCGTTATTGGCAATGATACTTGGTATTTTAACCTTGATGTTGGCAAAACAATTTGATACGACCTGGCCTAGTTTAGTGCCCGCAGTTTTGGTGAGTATTTTGGCTATGATTTTTGGTAGCTTATTTTGGAAACAGGCCAGCTCTAAAAACACAGCTAACCCTTCTCTTTCGGAGAAGGAGAGGCCTGACGGACAGGCAGGGATGAGGTAATGTAAGGCAAGGCAAGTTTTTTAGAGATGGCCAATTAAAAATTGAAGCAAATGGTAAAAATTGAGATTGAGCGGGTGGATGCAGACTTCCGAATGGAAGCAAAAAATGAAATGGGAAGTGCAATTCACATGGATGCCGGAGCATCGGATGGTGGTCATGATTCCGGTATGCGGCCGATGCAATTGCTATTAGCTGCTATGGGTGGATGCAGCGCCATTGATCTCATTGCTATTTTAAGAAAGCAACGTGAACCTTTGAATGACTTAAAGATTACTGTAACTGGCGAACGAGAACAAGGTGTTGTTCCGGCATTATATACAGCTGTGCATGCACACTTTAAGTTGTTTGGAAAAATTGATCCCGCTAAGGCAGAAAGAGCTGTGGCGCTTTCGGTTGATAAATATTGTTCGGTTGCAAAAACGCTTGAAAGGTCTGCCGTTGTAACGCATAGTTTTGAGATTATTAATAACGGGTAGAAATGGAAGAAAGAAATTTTGAGACGGATGCCATTCGTGCGCAGACTGGTCGATCGGATAACAACGAACATTCAGTGCCCATCTACCTTACATCCAGTTTTGTATTTGATGATGCCGAGCATGCCCGTGCACTTTTTGCCGATGAAGTACAAGGAAGTATTTACACCCGCTATTCAAACCCTAACAGCAACGAGTTTATTCAAAAGTTGTGTTTGTTGGAAGGTGCTGAAGATGGAATAGCGACCGCATCGGGTATGGCCGCTATGTATGTGAGTATGGCAGCATTGTTGAAAGCTGGCGATCACATTCTTGCATGTCGTTCAGTGTTTGGTTCTACGCATCAGATATTGAATACGATCTTTCCAAAGTTTAATATCAGTTATACGTATGCCGATATTGACGATCCAACTTCGTGGGAAAGTAAAATCCAGAAGAATACGAAGATGATCTTTGTGGAAACTCCATCGAACCCTGCTTTAGATATTATTGATTTGGATTGGCTTGGAAAACTTGCCGCCAAGCATAACTTAATTTTGAATGTAGATAATTGTTTTGCGACTCCATATTTACAAAACCCGGCCAAGTGGGGCGCACATTTAGTAACGCATTCTGCCACTAAGTTTATCGATGGTCAGGGCCGGGTAATTGGTGGGGCTATTGTTGGTAAGAAAGAGTTGATCAAAGAGATTCGTTTTTTTGCACGACATACGGGGCCAGCCATGTCGCCATTCAATGCATGGATTTTATCAAAGAGTCTGGAGACGCTTGCTGTGCGCATGGAACAACATTGCAAGAATGCGCTTGAGTTAGCTACTGCTCTGGAGAAGAATAAAAACGTGGAGAAAGTAAAGTATCCATTTCTTCCATCACACCCACAACATCAGTTAGCGAAAAAGCAGATGCGGTTAGGTGGGGGAGTTGTATCCTTTGAAGTAAAGGGCGGCATTGATGGCGGCTGTAAATTTCTCAATTCGCTCAAAATGATTTCGCACTCCGCAAACTTGGGTGATAGCCGCAGTATTGCTACGCATCCCGCATCGACAACGCATTCAAAACTTAGTGAAGAAGAACGCTTGTTGGTAGGGATTACACCGGGATTAGTTCGTGTTTCCGTTGGATTGGAGAGTATTCAGGATATTATTAAGGATGTGGAGGGTGCGTTAGATCGGAGTTTTTATAACTAAGCCATAGCAATAAACTTATGAATCGAGTGTCGATTATTTTGTTTTGGATTTCGCACCTCATTGCATTTGTTGCTTCCGGACAAACGGTGTTTGGTGCGCTTGCATTGGATACTGTAGATTATGTGGTCACCGGCTGTTACCCTGTTGTGTTTAGGTCTGCCTATAAGGGTTTGCCGGAAGAATTATTAGAACAATATCCTAACCGGAATTATGTACACTTTGATGAAACTACCGATCAGGAAAGAGATTCATTGGTGATTGTTCATTTGAGCAAGTTCGAGCTTGATTTTAATAAAACGTTGCACACAACAACGATAAACAAAAAAACAAATGAATTTTTCTACACCTTCTACTTTAATTCTGATGGGCAATTAGCCTATATTTTTTATAACTGGGATAAGTTTCCTGATCTCAATGAAATCTTTAATAAAGCGTTTATCGCTTTTGCAACACGTTATGATTTTGGTGGCTTGCCAAAAGGAAAGCCTTGGTCGCAATGCGTGACCCTCGTTTACAGTCGTAAGGAAAAAAATAAACATAAGTAGCTGTCATGCATTTGCAGTTTTCTAAATCTGCACATTGTCTAAAACATGAATCGCTCAGTCTATGGTAAGGACAACTAAAACAATAAGAAAACGCTGCGCGGAGGCAAAAACTATGCACATTTAGTATGTAGGCATACTCGTATCGATTTCCTTGGCCCAAGCCAATACACCACCCTTAAGATTGTATAGATTGGTAAAGCCATGATTCTTCTCCAACCATTGCACCATGTTGCCACTTCGTGCGCCACTGCGACAATGAATAACTACTTTCTTATCTTTTGAAATGCGCTCAAAGCTGTTAGGGATTTCACCTTGCGGGATAAGTTCACCATCAAGATTGCAGATGTCATACTCATGTGGCTCGCGTACATCAATCAATTGAAAATTTTCGCCTGCATCTCGCATCGCTTTTAGTTCCTGAACAGTTACTTCTTTCATAGCATTCTTTTTAGGTAAGGTTTCACAAAACTCATCATAATTAATTAAACTTTTAATATTATTTCTTGAATTCTGGTCGGCTATTTTAATTCTAAAACTCTCTAGCGTCATAGAATCAAAAATTAATACTGATCCTGATAAAGGCTCTCCAAACCCAGTGATAATTTTTAATGCTTCATTCGCCTGGATGCTCCCAATAATTCCCGTCAAAGCCCCTAATACACCACCTTCTTCACAATTGGGTACTGATAGGGGATCAGGTGGAAGGGGATAGAAGTCGCGGTAGTTGACACCCTGATTATAATTGAATACCGCTACCTGTCCTTCATACCGAAAAACAGAACCATGTACCAAAGGTTTATTTAAAAGCACACACGCATCATTCAAAAGATATCGGGCTGGAAAATTATCCGTGCAATCAACTACAACAGTAGCGGCTGAAAGGAGAGCCAAGGCATTGTTAGTATCAATATTTTTTTGAATGGATTTAACAGTAATCGTTGGATTCAACTTTCCGATTTTAATCGCAGCAACTTCAGCTTTTGATTTGTTTAAATCTTCCGTTGTATAAAGAATCTGACGTTGAAGATTGGACAAACTCACAACATCATTATCAATGATAGTAATTGTTCCAACCCCTGCTGCTGCCAAATAAAGCAGTACCGGGCAGCCAAGACCACCAGCGCCAATGACTACTACCGATGCTATTTTTAATTTTTGCTGAGCTTCCGGTCCAAACTCAGGCAGCACAAAATGACGACTGTATCGAATTAGTTCTTCTTTTGAGAATAGTTGATTTTCTTTACACATCTAGCGAGAATAATAATTTTGATATTTTTATTAGTTATGCAACTAAGTTAAGACTAGATCGTCTTTCCTTTTTGTTAATTCGTAATTTACGAAATAATATCTTCGTGATCCTTCGTGTTTTAGTGGCTTGGTGGTTTAAAAATCGGTAAAATTTAAACCACAAAAGCGCAAAGTTCACAAAGAATCACAAAGTAGATTCATTGTTATATTTCGTGTTCAATTTCAGTAATTAAATGTCAGGAAAATATGAGAACTAATTATTCAAGTGGTGCCAAGTGGGAAGATATAGTAGGATACAGCCGAGCCGTTCAAATAGGGAATACTTTAGAGATATCAGGCACTGTGGCCACTGAAGGTAGCGATGTAATTGCAAAAGGTGACTTTTATGGCCAAACGAAATTTATACTTTCAAAAATTGAGAAAGTTTTAGATCAGGCTGGCTTTAAATTATCGGATGTTATACGCACCCGAATATTTGTAACCGATATTTCATATTGGGATACAATTGGAAAAGCGCATGGTGAATTTTTTAAAGTTATTAAACCTGCTACAAGCATGGTGGAGGTGAGCGCGCTTATTGATCCTGATTATCTGGTGGAGATTGAAGTGACAGCAGTGAAAACTGATTAATTAAAATCTGGCCAACGCTAATTTTGAAACAGTCTCACCAATAGCTAAGGATGAAGTAGCAGCAGGTGAGGGGGCATTGCAAACATTGATCACTTTCTTCTCTTCAAGAATCAAAAAGTCATCGACTAATCCACCACTTCGGTCGCACGCTTGTGCGCGCACTCCCGCACCACCCGGTGCTAAATCACTTTCAACAATTTCGGGTATTAGCTTTTGAAGGGCTTTAGTAAAGGCCGCCTTGGAAAAGGAACGATACATTTCGCCAAAACCGGTGCGCCAATATTTAGCGGCTACCTTTTGGAAGCCCGGCCAGGCCAGGGTTTCGGCAAGTTCACTAAGATTAATATCTGACTTTTTATAGCCTTCACGTTTAAATGCCAACACTGCATTAGGTCCTGCTTCAACACCACCTTTGGCCATGCGCGTAAAGTGAACACCCAGAAATGGGAAGTTAGGATCAGGCACCGGATAGATTAAATTCTTAACTAGGTATTCTTTCTCCTTAGTAAGTTTATAATACTCGCCCCGGAAGGGAATTATTTTAACATTCAAGTTAGGTACTGTCATGCGAGCCACTTTATCGGAATAAAGGCCAGCACAATTTATAACAAGCTTGGTTGTATAACTTGTTTTCTGAGTTACTACTACACATTTGTCTTCCGAACTTTGAATGTCAAGTACTCTCTCACCTAAATTTATTTCTCCACCTTTTGAGCGGATGAGATCACCATACTTTTGCGCCACTAATTTATAATCGACAATGCCTGTTTGCGGAACAAAAATTCCCGCAAGGCCAACAACATGGGGTTCATATTCTAAAAGTTCTTCTTTACCTAACTTCTTAAGGTTTTGTAATCCATTTTGTTGACCGCGGGCGTAAAGATTTTCTAATAATGGTAACTCAGTTTTTTCAGTCGCTACAACAATTTTCCCACAGCGTTCAAATGGTATTTCATTTTGCTGACAGAAATCAATAAGTAGGTTGTATCCGTGAATGCAATTGGTGGCCTTTAAACTCCCGGGTTTATAATACAAACCCGAGTGTATTACTCCGCTGTTGTTGCCTGTTTGATGTTTAGCTAATTCAGTTTCTTTTTCGAGAAGCAGAATTTTTAAATGCGGATTAGAATTCTTCAGTGTTAATCCTGTGGCCAAGCCAACAATGCCACCGCCAATGATAGTAATATCGTACACGTTATTCTTATTTTATGCTAAGCTAATGCCTGAAGCATTATACATGCAAATTTGGATTTAATCTTTTATAGGGCGTATCCGCACATTCAAAGACTGCTCTACAATCACAAAGTGGTTGGGCGGAATCATTGTCCAGTTCTTGTCGTCAGTTAGTTTTTCAGAAACAACCAAAACGGCATGATCGTTATCCTCGGGTGCTTCTAAGCGGGTAATTCCATCTTCCACTACATACCTGCTTCCTTCCGAGTGATAGAGTGTTAATGGTTCCTCTTTTGGGTCTGAGCAATATCGGGTGGCAATAATAAATAACCCGTTGGTCACAACCATGTTTAGGTAGGCTGGTTCCTGAATTCCGTATTTAGCCATCATCAGTTTCAAATCCCGAAAGGTATGCTCAAACGCATCCACCACTGCTTCCGGACTTACACGTTGATGTACACTAAATAGGTGATTAAGCAGGTAGGCAAAAATATGTTCGGAGTCCGTTTGTCCTTTTATCCAATTATAGAGTTCATCACTAAGTGGTTCGCGTATATGTCGCTTGATTTTTTCAAACTCTTCAACGCCACCGTTATGAGCCATCAATAGATTTTTATAATTGAAGGGATGACAATTTGATTCAGATACTTCACCTACGCTGGCAGCTCTTACATGAGCAATCATGCACTCTACTTTAATTTTGGGGGCAAGGTTTTTTAAATTCCGATTGCTCCAGGCAGGGTTTACCGAAACGTAGGTAATGGGTTCGTAATTTATTTCAGGTACATACCAACCCACACCAAATCCATCGCCATTCAATGGTTCTTCAATTTCACGGGCATTTATGCTTTGGTTAACAAGGGAGTTCTTCGGCTTATAAAGCAGGTCGTCCATTATTATCGGGGTGCCTTTATAGGCTAGTAGTCTGCACATAGGTAGGATGTTTATGAAAAGGTAATAAAAAAAGCCGTTGAATTTTCAACGGCTGGTACTTTCATTTTTTTTGTGAGTTTATTTTTTCTCTGGCTTCGGTGTTTTTTCAAACTTAAGCGAAACAGAATTTAAACAGTAACGCAATCCGGTTGGTTTTGGTCCATCATCAAAAACATGGCCTAGGTGACCACCACATCGGCTGCACACTACTTCATCGCGCACCATTCCAATACTTTTATCGATGCCTACTGCAACCAATTCTTTACTTATGGGTTGCCAAAAGCTTGGCCATCCGGTACCCGATTCGAATTTAGTTTCAGAGGCAAATAGTTCTTGATTACAAGCTGCACAATAGTAAACCCCGTGTTCATGGTTATCCCAATACTTTCCAGTAAAGGCGCGCTCAGTTCCCTTTTCACGGAGTACATAATATTCTTCGGAAGTCAACTGCGCTTTCCACTCGGCAGTAGTTTTTTTGACAGGTACAATCTTCGATGTTTCAGACTTTTTATCTTTTGGCTGGCCGCAGGCTATTAGGGCAAGCAAGAGTAGGAGAGATGTGAATTTCATTTTCATTTTTTAAAGATGTTTAGGACTTTTCTTAATTGACTATAAATACAAAAACCCCCTCCGCCTGAGGGGGTTTTTGTTACCTAAACCTAAACCTATGAGAAGATTTTCTCTGCTCGTTAGTTTTAAAACGAAGGCTCGGGAATAAAGTTACGTTGGTCAATGATAAATATTTTTTATTTATGATTATTTCTTGAGTTTGGCTTCATACTGCTTTCTGAATTTTTCAACCTTAGCACGTATTACATACGCGCAATAGCCTTGGTTTGGATTTAGCTCATAGTAATTCTGGTGATAATTTTCAGCCGGGTAAAATTCTGTAAATGGACTTATTTCGGTGACAACCGGATTATTATAGATTTCAGATTGATTTAATTGAGATTTGTATTCTTCAGCAATCTTCTTTTGTGCATCAGTATGATAAAAGACAACAGATCGATATTGTGTGCCTTCATCGGCCCCTTGTTTGTTTAAAGTAGTGGGATCATGGGTGTTCCAAAAAATTTCCAAAACTTCTGAAAATGAAATGACTTTTGGGTTAAATATTACCTGAACTACCTCAGCATGGCCAGTAAGGCCTGAGCAGATCTCGCGATAAGCAGGATTTTTAATTTTCCCACCAGAATAACCGGAAACTACAGATTCGATGCCATTAACAGGTAGAAAGAAAGCCTCTGTACACCAAAAGCAACCCGACCCCAGGGTAGCTGTTTCCAATCCAGTCTCCATAATTTGTTTTGATTTATGTTTGCGCTAATCCTACTCAAGGTGACAAATGACAAGCGAGTGATCCTATATTTTTCACACAGCTATAACCAAAATTGGAGCTAAAAGGTTTTCGCTTTTAGTTCATTCGTCTTTTAACCGACACTAGTAGCCCGCATAGAAGGAAGATAAAGCATTGGCCAATTTGTTATCGAGATTTTTCTTGGCCTCTGTAATTAGAAAATCTCTTGCCATATAAGGCTCTTTAGTACCGCACAATTTTTTATAGGTTACTGAAAGCGCACGCTGATCGCCAGAGCAAGTAGCCCAACGATCAGTCCATTGATCTTCTGCTATTATCTCAGAATTTCTTAATTCAGCATTGCTGGTGGCGTCTTTAATATAGAGCGTAATTGAACCTCTTGAGGTTATCGACTTATTGTAAATAACCATAGATGCACTTACTTTTTCGTAGACCGGAACTTTTACATCCTTAACCGTTTTTTCACCAACCTTCACACTGTCTTTAAAATTTTCTGTGCGTTTAGCGGTTGTTGGTCTCGCTTCCGAATAACCGTTTACAACAACTCTTACAATCTGATCTATCTGTAGCAGATTAGCATCTTGTGCTTCCTGGGGTGTATAGAATTTTACAAACTGACTCGGACGAACTCCAAAGACAACGGGTTCAAAATTCCAATCATTGTAATTGCGGATTGAATGTTCTACTACAACTTTAATTGTTGCGTTAAATTTTGATTGTTCCATCATCTCAATCGACTCACGATAGCTCGGAGACAAAGCATTAGCCTCTACAAAATAAAAGTAGGCACGCTTAGCGTCTTCGCGCGTATTTTTCAGCATGGCTTGAATTCCTAACTCATAGGATTCTTCGGCAGCTTTGGCCTTTACATCCGTAAGTTCTTTGTATTTGTTTACAGGATTTGGAATTACTTTAAGTGCGCCAGGCGAAGTGCGAATCTGCTCATATAAATTATTTATACGATCATAATTTTGAACGGCATTTCGCCATTTATAATTGGCGTTGGAAGCAATTTGATTTTGTGCGTCAGATTCTAAATACTCAACAGCAAATTTATAACTGGTTCTTAAAACCTCTTGTGATTTTTTGTGATCTGGTTTTTGACGTAGCCGATTAACAGCTATTGATACAGCATCGTAATAGTTACCCTTCTCCAAGGCAGCTTTACCCGAACTGCACGAATCAAATAAAACAACAGAAGAAATAAATGCTAGTAGTAGTCGTATTTTCATAAGGGGCACAAAATACAAAATCAATGCCTTAATTTAATAAATAAACTAATCGGATAACAACAGTCACTCGATCAGGTAGATAGAATTGTTGATTTTTATGGTTGGTAAGGGAAAAGATCGATCAAAATATCATCAATCAATCTTCGCCAGTTACCCCACGAGTGGCCTTCGTTTACTTCACGATAATGGTACTCACAACTGCTTGCTTCCAATAGCTCCTTCATTTTTCTGCTGTCGG
>Ga0209591_10003689_pt1 | contig 17674 bp, 16 predicted proteins | sample MAT01_FD_187207 | JGI IMG/M metagenome (GOLD analysis project Ga0209591, IMG submission 187207) | Freshwater microbial communities from Lake Fryxell liftoff mats and glacier meltwater in Antarctica - MAT-01 (SPAdes) (version 2) | ecosystem: Environmental > Aquatic > Freshwater > Ice > Liftoff... | reverse complement strand
AGTGGACGCACCTCTGGTGCATCGGTTGTCACGCCAGTGGCATAGCCGAGTAGCTAAGTGCGGAAGAGATAACCGCTGAAAGCATCTAAGCGGGAAACTCGTCTCAAGATGAGTCTTGCCGGGGCCTTGAGCCCCCTGAAGAGTCGTTCGAGACCAGGACGTTGATAGGCTGGGTGTGGAAGCGCAGTAATGCGTTAAGCTGACCAGTACTAATTGCTCGTGAGGCTTGACCCTATAACTTTGATGAACGTCGCAGGACGTATGGTCTGAGTAGGGCGTTATGCCAAGGTACGCAATCTACTGATAAGACTCTATGAATTTTGCTGAGCTGTCGTGCGACAGCTCAGTTACCAGTCAAGCCTAATGACCATAGCAAGGTGGTACCACTCCTTCCCATCCCGAACAGGATAGTGAAACGCCTTAGCGCCGATGATAGTGCGGGTTCCCGTGTGAAAGTAGGACATCGTTAGGTTATTAATAAGCGAAAGGCCCAGTCATCCGACTGGGCCTTTTTGCTTTGTGCAATGAATTTCCGGCATGCCGGTTCGGCGGCCTCAGGCTACCTGGCATCGCAGGCAGCCCTCGGCATGCAAGCCTTCAAGCGGAAAGCGGCCGCAGCTCTCGTCGCAATATCTTGCCGACATTGCTCTTCGGCAGTTCGTCTCGAAACTCGATGTATTTCGGTCGTTTGTAGGCAGTGAAGTTGTCGCGACAGTAGGAGGCGACGTCGTCCTCCGACAATGTGGAGTCGTTCTTCACTACAAAGAGTTTCACCGCTTCACCGGACTTCGTGTCGGCAATGCCTATGGCAGCGCACTCCAGCACGCCAGGAAGCAGATTCACGACCTGCTCGATCTCGGTCGGATACACGTTGAAGCCTGACACGAGAATCATGTCCTTCTTGCGGTCGACGATCCGAACGTAGCCACGCACGTCCATGATTCCCACGTCGCCCGACTTGAAGAATCCGTCGTTGGTCATGACTTGGGCCGTCTCGTCGGCTCGGTTCCAGTAGCCTGCCATCACCTGCGGGCCGCGGATGCAGATTTCGCCGGGTTCGCCCAAAGGCACATCTTTGCCGTCGTCGTCGCGGATCGTTATGGTCGTCGAGGGGATCGGCAAGCCGATCGTCCCGGAGAATTCGTGCACATCCAGGCGGTTGGAAGTGGCCACTGGCGAGGTTTCTGACAATCCATAGCCTTCAACCACCGGGCAACCGGTCACTCTCAGCCACTTCTCTGCGGTGGCTTGCTGCACCGCCATGCCGCCCCCGTTCGAAACGCGCAGACCGGAAAAGTCGAGCCGCGCGAAGTCGGCATCGTTCGCAAGTGCATTAAACAAGGTGTTCACCGCAGGAAACATGTGAAAGCGGTGCTTCGACAACGTGCGAACCAGGCCGGGAATGTCGCGCGGGTTGGGAATGAGCAGGTTCATCGCACCCATGTGGGCACCGAATAGCGCGCAGATCGTCAACGCGAAGATGTGATACAGCGGCAAAGCGCACACCACCGTCAAAGGGCCGCTGCCCAAGTCGGCAAGCTTGGGCCGGAACCAGGCGTCGACCTGCATGAGATTGGCCACGACGTTGCGATGCAACAGCACGGCACCCTTGCTGACGCCGGTAGTGCCCCCGGTGTACTGCAGGAAAGCAATGTCTTGCGGCCCGATATCGGTGCGCCGAAGCGGCAGGCCGCCACCTGCTGCCAGCATGCTGTTGAACGGCGTGACAGAGTAGCCGTCATCCAGCGGCAGACTGAATTCCGGAACCATGCGCTTCACGTGGCGCACGGCGAAATTGAGCATGCGTCCTCGCCAGTAGCCCAGCAAGTCGCCCAGTGAAGCAAGAACGACGTGCTTCACATCGGTGCGCGTGATCACCTCTTCCAGCGTGACGGCGAAATTCTCCAGCACGATGACGGCCACGGCGCCCGAATCCTTCAGCTGGTGCTGCAGTTCACGCGCGGTGTACAACGGGTTGACGTTCACGACGACGAAGCCCGCCCGGAGAATGCCTGCGATGGCCACCAAGTACTGCGGCACATTGGGCAACATCACCGCAACACGGTCGCCCTTGACCAGGCCTTTCGCCTGCAGCCAAGCACCGAGCGCTTGCGACATGTCGTCGATGTCGCGGTACTTCAGCCGAGTGTCCATGCAGCACAGCGCGTCATGCTGTGCGTGGCGCCGGAACGCAGACTCCAGCAACTCGGCCACGCTGCTGTAGGCATGCACATCGGCTTCAGCCGGCACACCAGGGGGGTACTGATCAAGCCACGGGGTTTGCACGGACCTTGTCTCCACTTGAACCAAACCGCCTATCGTGACGCGGCCCGAGCTCGCGCCGGCTCGGTGCTTGTCCTAGGCCTTTTTGTCGTCAAGGCGACAGCGTCGGCGCATCAGCACCTGCGAAAAGCTGCGCTGCCAGCATGCGCTCACGTCGAGCAATGGTTTCGAGGAATTCCGACGCACCCTTCATCGCTCGAAACGTGTCGAATCCTCTCTCCAGGAAAGCCTGCAACGCACCCAGTCCCGCAGCCTGGGCGGGCCCGCGCATCAAACGCAGACTGTGCCGAAGCAAGGGGTTTCGTGTGTAGCCCTCCAGTGCCGCGCCAACAGCCAGCATCAACGCGATTTGCTGTTCGCGGTCGACCACGCTGCCAACCTGGCGCCAGCAGTCGCCATACACCTTACCCGTAAGCACTCGCTCATCCTGGTTTTGACGCTGCTCGATGACACATCGGCCCATCGCGGTGTCAAGGCGTTCAGACAACGCATGCAAGCGGCCCAAGGCCACCACCGTATTGACGATGTCTCGCGGAAACAGCCGCACCAGCGCAGGAACGATGCGCACGAACTGGCGGTCACGCGTGGTGAAATCGTCCGGGCCGTAGAGGTCGTCTAGAAAAAAGCGTGCCGCAGCGCCGAAGCGCGGATGCGCCAGCAGGTCGGCGTAGGTCTGCATGAAGCGCGCGTGCTGGAAGGCCTTCACTGCCAGTACCTCGCGGCCCAGCGCCAAGTCTTGCTCGCGTTGCACGCGCTGCGCTGCCACCTCGCTGAGGCAAACCAGAATCTCCTCGCCGGCGGCGTTCAGGGCCATGGCCGATGATGCAACACTGCCGCCCCGAAACTTTGCAGGAACGATGAATGCTGGCCCGTCTTCAACAAACGCTGACGCTGGGGGCACTGCTGCTGGCAACGGTGTGGGCTGTGCTGTGCCTGCGCGCCGGCCATGCCAGCTGGGCAACGGGCGGGGTGGTGCTGATCCTCGGCGGCTATGCCGGCGTGCTGGCGCTTGAATTCTTGCTGTTGCGTTTGGTGCACGGTGAAGACCCCACACCACGTGCCACTGCCCCGCAGTTGTGGCGCGCGTGGTGGGGTGAAGTGAAGTCGGCGCCGCAGGTGTTTTGCTGGCGTCAGCCCTTCCAGAGCCAGCGCTTCCCCGACCACTTGCCGGCCAGGGCTCAAGGCCGGCGCGGCGTGTTGTTCGTCCATGGCTTTGTGTGCAACCGCGGAGTGTGGAATTCCTGGCTGAAGCGGCTGACTGCGGCCGGCACTCCCTTTGTCGCCGTGACGATGGAGCCGCCTTTCGGCTGCATCGACGACGGAATCGCCACCATCGAAGCCGGCATGCGCCGACTGGAGGACTGCACTGGGATGGCGCCCGTGCTGGTGGGTCACAGCATGGGCGGGTTGGCGCTTCGGCGCTGGTGGGTCGCCCACAACGACGACGCGCGGGTGCATCGCGCCATCACCATAGCCACGCCGCACCAGGGAACCTGGCTGGCGCGCTTCGCGGTGTCGCGCAACGCGCGCCAGATGCGCCAGGGCTCGCCCTGGCTGGCACAGCTGGCAGCTCAAGAGCCTGCAGGCCGCGCGCGGCACTTCACCTGTTTCTACAGCCACTGCGACAACATCGTCTTTCCACCCTCTGCGGCCAAGCTGCCGGGTAGCGACAACCGCCACCTGCCCGGCGTTGCCCACGTGCACATGGCTGACCATCCGGCGCCGTGGCTGGCTTTGCAGGCCGCGCTCGCTCAGCCCGCGCTGGCTCAAACCGTGCTGTAAAGGCGCTCGCCGGGCAGCACCTGTCCGGCGTCGATTTCGCCTTCGGCCAGGATGCTTTCGCGCACTTCGCGGTATACAGCCGTGAAGTCGGGTGCCGTCGCGTCGAACAACTGCTGAAAACTGTCGATGACGAAGTAGCTGGCCTGAAAAGTGTCGATGCGGTAGCGGCTGCGCATCAGTCTCTGCAGGTCGAATCCCACGCGTTTGGGTTCAGGCGATGTCACGCTGTAGCGAAGCTCACCGGCCGAGCTGAGGATGCCGGCGCCATAGGCGCGCAGACCTTGCGGCGTGTGGATGAGACCGAATTCCACCGTGTACCAGTACAGGCGTGCCAGCAGTTCACAGGCGTCCAGACGGCTGGCCTTCATTCCGCCCGCGCCGTAAGCCTGCATGTAGTCGGCAAAGACCGGGTTGAAGAGCAGAGGCACATGCCCGAAAAGGTCGTGAAAGATGTCGGGCTCGACCACGTAGTCGAATTCTTCGGGCTTTCGTATCCAGTCCGTGACCGGGAAGCGTTGCTCGGCCAGCAATGAAAAGAAGGCTTCTTCTGGAATGAGCCCCGGCACACCGACGATCTGCCAGCCCGTGGCCTTCATCAGCCGTTCGCTGATGTCGTCGAAGCGCGGAATCTGCTCAGGAGCGCCCAGCTTGTGCACCGCGCTGATGAACTCGTCGCAGGCCAGGCCGGGCAGTTGTTGCAGCTGTCGTTCGTACAGGCGCCGGTAGGTGGCGTGGTCGGCCTCGGTGTACTGCGCGAAGTCTTGCGCGCAGGTGTAGTCGCTGCGCGCGCGGCCGTACTCGCCGCGTGGCGCGCGGTCGCCGGTGCCGTACGTCACCGGGGCGACGCCGACGTTCACGCCCTTCATGTCTTGACCAGCACGCCGCGGCGCATCTGGTCGAGCTCGATGCTCTCGAACAAGGCCTTGAAGTTCCCTTCACCGAAGCCCTGGTCGCCTTTGCGCTGGATGAACTCGAAAAAGATGGGGCCGAGCTGGTTCTCGCTGAAGATCTGCAGCAGCAGTTCGCCCGCCTTCCCGTCGACCAGGACCTTGCGCTGCTTCAGCGCCGCGACATCTTGCCCATGGCCCGGGATGCGTTTGTCCACCAACTCGTAATACGTGTCGATGGTGTCGAGCAACTTCACGCCGCTGGCACGCATGGCGTCCACCGTCGCCAGCAACTCGTCTGAGCCCAGCGCGATGTGCTGAATGCCTTCGCCGCGGTATTTGTCCAGGTACTCCTGTATCTGCCCGGCCTTCTCGTTGCCTTCTTCGTTGATCGGGATGCGGATATGCCCGCAGGGGCTGGTCATGGCCTTGCTCTTCACGCCCGTGACCTGGCCTTCGATGTCGAAGTAGCGCACTTCGCGGAAGTTGAACAGCCGCTCGTAGAACTCGGCCCACTCATTCATGCGGCCGCGGTGCACGTTGTGCGTCAGGTGGTCGATGTAGGTCAGGCCGTGGCCGGCCGGGTTCAGCACAGCGCCAGGCAGCGGTTCGAAGTCGACATCGAAAAAGCCGATGTTGCCGATATCGCCTTCCTTCGCGCCGTTCTTGCCGCGCCACTTGTCCACCAGATAAATCAAGCTGTCGCCGATGCCCTTGATGGCCGGGATGTTCAGCTCGCCCGGGCCGGCGCCGCCGGCGTAGGCCCACGCGCCCAGCTCCTTGGCGCGCCCGAAGGCGTGGCGTGCGTCCTGCACACGGAAGGCGATGGCGCAGATGCTGGGCCCGTGCAAGCGCGCGAAACGCTGCGCGAAGCTGTCGGGCTCGGCATTGACGATGAAGTTGATGCCACCCTGGCGGTACAGCAGCACGTTCTTGTGGCAGTGCCTGGCAATGGCCTGGAAGCCCATGCGCTCGAACAGTGCGCCCATCTCCGCAGGGTCGGGTGCGGCGTATTCGATGAACTCGAAGCCGTCGGTGCCCATCGGGTTGTCCCAGGGAGTGAATTGCATGCGGTGTCTCGCAGAGGTGAACTTGAATTTCACTGTACGGGCGGTGACGCGCAGCATGTCTGCGAAGCAGGTTGTGAATAACCCCTGCGGTGCACGAAACCTGCACAATTCAGACCGTGGAACACGCAAACACGCTAGACGCCATTGATCGGCGCATCCTTGGTGCGCTGCAGCAACACGGCCGCAGCACCTACGACGAACTGGCGCTGGTGGTCGGCTTGTCGGCAAGCGCCACGCTGCGCCGCGTCAAGCGCCTGGAAGAAGACGGCGTGATCGCCGGCTATGCGGCGCTGGTGACGCCAGAACGCGTCGGCCTGGGCCTGACCGCTTACATCAACGTGCGTCTGGCCAAACACAGTGGACAGGGCAGCCCGATCGACGATTTCGCCGCTGCCGTGCAAGCCTGGCCCGAGGTCGTGGAATGCGTCGCCCTCAGCGGTGAGATGGACTACCTGCTGCGCGTGCTGGTGCGCGACATGGCCCACTACTCGCGCTTCGTGATGGACGGGCTGCTCAAGCACCCGGCGGTGCAAGACTGCAAGACCAGCTTCATGCTGCGGCGTTTGAAGGGCGCGACGGCCGTGCCCTTTTAGCGCGGCCCCTGTCCTGGCCACTGCACTGGCCACTGCACTGGCCCTTGCATTGGCTACCGCACTGGCCCTTGCACTGGCTCTTGCACTGGCCCTTGCACTGGCCCTGGCTTTCGCATTGGCCGTTCAGCCGCCTAGTCGGCGTCGATCTCGTGCAACAGCCGCAGCGCTGAATCTTCTGAAAGGTTCAGCAGCACGGCCACGTCATGCACGTCGTCGGGCAGCGCTGCGTTGTCCCAGCCCAGGGCGGTATGTCGCGCCACGCGGATGGCCAGCTGCACGTTGCGCATCTGCGGCGTCAGGTGCTGGGCATGCTCGTCCGTGATCTGCACCAGCAGCGCCGGCAGGCGCCACTTCAGCATCAGTACGTGTTCCAGCGCATACAGCTCGATGTTCAACAGCTCACGCTGCACCGCCGCGCTGCGCAGCGTGGGGTCGGCCTGCTGGCGCTGTTCCATGGCCAGGGCCAGCGCGGGTGCGCGTTGCCACAGCAGCAGCTCGGCAAAGTCATGCAACAGCGCGGCTTCGTGGATGACGGCGGCGTCATGGTCCATGCGGTGCACGGCAAAACCCATCGCAAACCGCGCCGCGCGGCGGCTGCGGCGCAGCACGCGGTGAAAGCCGTCCAGCGCCTGCGGCTGGCTGGCGAGCAGCACTTCGAGCTCGGCTTCGTCCTGGAACGCGCGAAAGAAGGGCGGCACGCCCAGCATCACCAGCGCTTCGGTCACGGTTTCGGTGTCGCTGCCTTCGCGGCCGCGACGCAGCTGGGCCACGTGCGCCAGCAGCTTGATGGTCATCAGCGGGTCGTTCACCACCGCGTCGGCGAGGAGGCGCGCGTCCACCGCGTCTTCGTTGACGGCCAGCTCGCGCAGCGATTCCAGCGTTTCCCCCAGCACCGGCAGGCGGCTGTGCTCGAAAAGCGCGGCCCAGCCTGCAAGGTCGCGCGGGGCTCGTGTGATCAGCGGCAGTTCAGCAAGCATGTCGTGCGAGCGGGCTCTCGAAAAGAAGCCATCGCTGATGTGTTTATCGGTCTGACGGGCTGCGTCTTGAGCGGTGCACGGGTTCAGGCCAGCGACAACATCAGCCCTTGACGCGCGTCGCTGTGGCCGGCCAGCACTTCAGCGTAGGCCTGCAGCACGGCCTGGGCGCCGCGGCGTTCGCTGATCTGCACCCAGGGCGTGCTGCCGGTGGCCGCAGCGACAAAGTCAGTCCACGCTGCAGCGACGCGGCTTTCCAGGCCTGCACGGCCCCAGCCCTCGGGAGGCGGCGCGCTGCGCTTTTTCACCTGGGCCGGGGCGAAGAACAGCGTGGGCCGTGGGCCGGGCAGGGAAGCGCTGCTGCCGGGCGCAGCCAGCGCTTCCCAGTGCGTGCCGCCCACCGAACAGCTGTAGGCCAGGGTGCCGGCAAAGTGTTCGTGCACCGAGCGGCGCAGGCTCGCGTTCCCGGCGAAGTCGACATAAACGCTCTTCACCGTGACATTCAGCAGCGGCAGTTCGTCGTAGAGACGCACTTCGTCGTAGCAGCCCAGCGAGCGCACGAAGTCGGCGTTGCCCGCCGAAGTGAGGCCCACCACGCCCAGCGCGCCAGGCTGGCCGCGGTGCTGCGCCAGGCAGAAGGCGGTAGCAAAGGCGGTCTTGCTGGATGCGCTGCTGAGCAGCACTTGCGTGGCGCCGAAGCCGCCGGCCTCGGCCAGGAAATCGTCGATGAGGAAAGACGTGATGAACAGTGGCCGCAGCACGGCCTGCAGGCCTTCGAGCGCGGGCTGCCAGCCGGGGTCGGCGTCGCAGTAGCTGTAGTGGTTGTAGACCGCGGCCAGCTCGGCGCGATGGCTTACCGTGTCGCTGAAGCCGGCGGCACTCAGCCGGCCGGGTGTCACCACGAGGTGCGTGCCTGCCGGAAAGTAGCCCCAGACCCTGCGGCCTGTGGCCACCCCTTCGTTCAAAGACTCGGCCACGGTCGCGAAGCCCCACACCGGCAGACAGCCTTCACCACCATCAGGCGCGGGGAAGAATTGCCAGTACTTCATGGCCTCGCCGAAGGCGGCGTAGGTGATGTTGTTGGCGGTCAGCGCGAAGTGATCGATCTCGAGCCGCACTTCGCCCCGGACAAGGCTGCGCGTGGCGGGAGCGTCTGGATCTGGGCCGAGCCGTGCCTGGGTCAGATCTCGGCGCTGGATGAAGAGGCGGTGGCCGGTGATGGCGGTGGCGGCGCTGGCAAGTTTGGCGGCAGAACTGGGTTCGGGCATGCGGGCTCCTCTGGGCACGGGCGCAGCATGCGCGGCGCGGGGTAGGGTGGCTGTCACCCCTGCGACGGGCAAGCCGCCGCAGGGGTGCAACCGAAAGCCACGGCTACAGGCGTTGAACGCCGAGCAAGTGCCCGACGAGCTGGCCGTTGACGTACAGCGCACCTTCCGGGGCGCCGGCGTCGGCGTGGTACTCGATCACCGCTTCCAGCACCGGTGCGCTGGCCACCGGTGCCACGCGTTCGGCCAGCAGGCCGAGGGTGCGGCTCAGCACACGCAAGAGCGCGGCTGCAAGGTCTCGGGCGCGGCGCTCTCCGGGTGTGGCCGCATCGAGGGACAGTTCATGGATCGTCATGGTGGGTCTCCGTGTGAAGCCGCCTCGCGTCAGTAGGGCGGCGGCTTCGGGGTCTGTTCAGGGGCTGTGTCGCAAGCGCTGCAGTTCTTCACGCAGTGCCCGCTGTTGGCTCTGGCGGCGCGCGCCGGTGCTGGCCTGGTGGGAGCCGGCCACACGTCGCAGGCTGGCTGCCACGAAGGGGTTGCGCGGCTTGATGGTCTTGAGTTGCATCTTCATCGGGACTCTCCTGGGTGGCCTTCGTCAGGCGGGGTGGGCCGGCATTGCCGGGGAACTTGGAAACCTGAAACCCGAGGCCTGCACAGACGCCAGTAGAGACAAACGCCTCTAAAGACAAACGGCCCGGGTGCTGCTGCAACCCGGGCCGTGGTGGCTGGAGTGCCACGCGATGCGCAGCGCTCAGGACACCGGCACCCCGGGGAGGGCGCCATCAAGACCGTTTTCACAGTGAGCCGTAGCCCGTACGCGCTGCGCGGCCACCACGGAGGGGCAGACGGGCAGTGCAGTCACAGGCAGCTGGAGCTTCATGGTGTCTCGGCAGGGTGGCTCGGCTGCAGCATCGCCTGGTGTGGCCCTATGCTGCAGGCTTGCGCAGATGATAAACACGGCGTTATCAGTGGGCAAGTGATTTTGATCATGGCACCCCTGCGAACGTGGGGGGCGTCGTGTCTCGCTGCTTCTCGCTATTTCTTGCGCTTCAGCGGCGCCACGCCGGTCTGCGACTGCAGCCACAGCGCCTGAGCGTCTTCGGCCTGCGGCGCCAGTGCTGCAGCGGGCGGCTTCACAGGCCGCATCACGCCCGGGGCCACGGCGACCATCGTGCCGGCAGGCTGCGGTGCGGCCAGGGGCGCCGGCAGAACCGACGGCAATAGTGGTGGAAGCAGAGGTGAAAGCAGAGGCGGCAACAACGGCGGCAACATCGACGCAGGCGCCGGACCGAGCACCTCGCCGAGCAGGTCGAGCAGCCGCGTGCGCGCACGCTGAGGGTGGCGGCGGTAGTAGGTCAGCACGAGGCCGACGATGAAACGCTCGTCGTCGTCGCGGGGCGCCGAATCGTCGGCCGGGCCGCGGCTGGCGAAGTCGGTTGCGCTCTCGGCTTGAAGGCCGCCGGCGCCATGTTCAACATCCATCCAGCCCTGCGGTTTGTGGCACAGGTGTTCGAACTGGCGCGCCAGCCGCTCACCGATCTGGCGGCTGCGGCTCTTGATCTGGCTCCAGTAGCTCGGCTGAATCTGCACCCGCTCGGCAAAACGCCGCTCCAGACCGCGCAGCGTGGCGGCGTCGGCGTGGCGGGCGGTGGCGCGCACGAACTCTTCGAACAGGGCCAGCGCGTTGTCCAGGCGCGTCTGCGCAAGGACTTGGGCGAGGTCTTGGGGGCTGGCTTGCATCAGTGCTGATGATAAATCTGCGTTCACCTGCGCGGCAGCGCACCTTGCTTCGGCAGGGCCGCGGCTAGGATGAGGGCATGGGTATCGACATGGACAAGGGAGTTCCGCATCCTCTAGAAACCAGCTTTCCCAGCGGCGAGTTGCGGCCAGCGCTGGGCCTGGGAACCTGGCGCTTCGGTGAGGAGCGTTCGCGCCGCGCCGCCGAGGTGGGCGCGCTGCGCGAGGCGCTGGCCATGGGCTGGCGCCTGATCGACACCGCCGAGATGTATGGCGAAGGCGGCGCGGAGGTGGTCGCTGGGCTGGCCGTGGCCGAAGCGCTGCGCGCAGACGTGCAGCGCAGCGAACTGTTCATCGTCAGCAAGGCGCTGCCTACACATGCCAGCGCCCGGGCGTTGCAGACCGCCTGCGAGGCCAGCCTGCGCCGGCTGCAGCTGGAGCAGATCGACCTCTACCTGCTGCACTGGCGCGGCGTCGTCCCGCTGGCCGAAACGATACGCGGCTTCGAGCAACTGCAGCGCCGCGGCCTCATCCGCCTGTGGGGCGTGAGCAATTTCGACCTCGACGACATGCGCGAGCTGAGCGCTGTGCCTGGTGGCCGCGCCTGCGCCACGAACCAGGTTTACTACTCGCTCAGCCAGCGCGGCGTCGAACACGACTTGCTGCCGTGGCAGCGTGTGCAGCAGATGCCGCTGATGGCCTACAGCCCTTTCGATCAGGGCGAACTCGTTGACCATCCGCGCCTGCGCCCCGTTGCCGAGCGCCACCGTGCCACGCCGGCGCAAGTGGCGCTGGCCTGGCTTCTGCACCAACCGGGGGTGATGGCCCTCCCGAAGGCCGGCAATGCGCTGCACCTGCGCCACAACTGGGCCGCACAGCAACTGCGCCTGACGGCCGATGACCTGGCGGAACTTGACCGCCACTTCGCGCCACCAGAGGGCAAGCAGCCACTCGTCACGCGGTAAAACGCCCGCGGCGGCCTCGGTGCGTGCGGCGAGCGGGATGTGCCGCCCGCCGCTCTGGGTTCAGGCGTCGGTCTTGATCCGGATCCTGGGCGCCGTCTTCACGCTCCACACCATGGTGATGGCAAGGATGGCGATCACCACGCCCAACGACACCATCACAGGGATCTTGTAGACGTCGATCAGCAGCATCTTCGTGCCGATGAACACCAGCACCACCGCCAGGCCGTAGCTCAACAGGTGGAACTTGGTGGCCACGGCCGCCAGCAGGAAGTACATCGCCCGCAGGCCAAGGATGGCGAAGATGTTGCTGGTCAGCACGATGAAGGGGTCCATCGTGATGGCGAAGATGGCGGGGATGCTGTCCACCGCGAAGATCACGTCGGTCAGGCCCACCAGGCAGATCACCAGGAACAGCGGCGTGGCGATCTTCTTGCCGTTCTGGACGGTGAAGAACTTCTCGCCGTCGAAGTGCTTGCCCACGGGCATGATCCTGCGCAGCAGTTTCAGCGCCGGGTTGCTTTCGAGGTCGGGCTCCTTGTCGGCCGCCCACCACATCTTGATGCCGGTGAGCACAAGGAAGGCGCCGAAGAGATACAGCACCCAGTGGAACTGCGCGATGAGCCAGGCACCCAGCAGGATCATCACCGTGCGCAGCACGATGGCGCCGATGATGCCGATCATCAGCACCCGCTTCTGGAACTCCGGCGGCACCGCGAAATAGGTGAAGATCATCAGGAACACAAAGATGTTGTCCACCGCCAGGCTCTTCTCGATGAGATAGCCGGTGAGGAACTCCATGCTCTTGGTGTTGGCGAGTTCGGTGCCGTGGTCCTGATAGACCGCATACCAGAACAAGCCGTTGAAGGCAAAGCTCAGCATCACCCAGACGATCGACCAGTTGATCGCTTCCTTGACGGTGACGGTGTGCGCGCCCTGCTTGTTCAGCACGATGAAGTCGACGACGAGCGCGGCGATCACCGCGCAGACGAAAAATACCCAGAGCCAAAGCGGCGCGATGGTGTCCATGGACACTCCCGTGTGTTGTGTGGTTTTGTGGAGAGTTCGCGCCGAAAGGTCTTGCGGGAGAAGTCTCCTGCGGCCCCGGGTTGCCAGGCGTGATGCTGGCAACCGTATTGACGGGGTGACGCGGCAGCTGGCGCTGCTTGCTACTCCCCTTCCGACAGCGTGGATGTTAGGCAGCCGGCAGCAGCCCCTCGAGCAGCGGGCCCATTGCGGGGCTGGCCCCGCCGGGATGCCTTGTGCACCGGGCAGCCGCCGAAGGCCGGCGCGTGCTACCGTCGCGCCGCTTTCGACGCCTGTGCCTTATTGATCGCCTTGTAGATTGCTTTGTGGATTGCCTTTGATGGCCGTGTTGATTACGGTTTGATTGAAAAGCGCTGCGCTTGACTGCCGACCCTCACGCCGAAACCCCGACGCCCCGCCGCGTGCTGCCCACGCTGGTGCTGGCGCAGCTGGCGGGCACCTCGCCCTGGTTCGCCGTCAATGCCGTGATGCCCGACCTGCAGCGTGCCTACGGCTACAGTGAGGCGGCGGTGGGCACGCTCAGCTCGGCGCTGCAGCTGGGTTTCATCGCCGGCACGCTGGTGTTTGCGTTGCTCGCACTGGCCGACCGCTTCTCCGCGCGTCGCCTCTTCCTGCTGAGCACACTGGCCGCCGCTGGCTGCACGCTGGCCGCCGCGGCCATAGCGCACAGCTACAGCGGCCTCCTCGTGTGGCGGGTGGCCACCGGCTTCTGCCTGGCTGGCATTTACCCCGTGGGCATGAAGATCGCGGCGCTGTGGTTCCCGCGCGGCCTGGGCACAGCCTTGGGCTGGCTGCTGGGCGCGCTGGTGCTGGGCAGTGCCAGCCCCTACCTGCTGCGCGCCGTGGGTGCAGCGCTGCCCTGGCCGAGTGTCTTCATTGCCGTGGCCGTGCTGGCGGTCATCGGAGGCCTGGCCGTGGTGTGGCTGATACCGGAACCGCCGCCTCACGCCAGTGCGGCACCGCTGCGCCTGGCTGCGTTGACGAGCCTCTGGCGCGACGCTCGCACGCGCGCCTCGGTCTTCGGCTACTTCGGCCACATGTGGGAGCTGTACACGGTGTGGGTGTTGATGCCGTTGGTGCTGGCCACGCGCTTGCAGGGTGCGGTAGAGGTGGCGGGCTGGGCCTTCGTGGTGCTGGGTGCGGGCGCGGTGGGCTGCGTCGTGGGCGGCTTGCTCGCGCCGCGCTGGGGCAGTGCGCGCGTGGCCGGCACGCAGCTGGCCACCAGCGGCCTGTGCTGCCTGGCGGCACCGTGGATGCTGGCCGCACCGCTGCCCCTGTTCCTGGCCTGGCTGGTGCTGTGGGGCGTCACCGTGGCTGGTGATTCGCCGCAGTTCAGCGCGCTCACGGCCGCCAATGCCCCGCGTGAAGCGGTGGGCAGCGTGCTGACGCTCAGCAACAGCATCGGCTTCAGCATCTCGGCGCTGAGCATCGAACTCTTCGTGCGCCTGCTGGCCACGCACACGCTCGCGCAACTGCTGCCCTGGCTGGCGTTGGGGCCGTTGTTGGGCCTCATCGCGCTGCGGCCGCTGCTGCAGATACAACGCAAGACGTGAAGACCCGCCGCCAGCTGCTGCAAGCCACCGCCGCCACCGGCGCCGCCCTGGCCGGGCCCGGCTGGGCTCAGGCGCCCGCTTCAGCCGCGCAGCTGCAGCGTGCCATTCCGAGCAGCGGCGAGCGTTTGCCGGCAGTCGGCCTGGGCACCTGGCTGACCTTCGACTTGCCCGTCAACGACGTCGAAGGCATGGCGCGCCGCCGCCAGGTGCTGGACCGCTTCTTCGCTGGCGGCGGGCGCCTGGTCGACAGTTCGCCGATGTACGGCCATGCCGAAGCCGTGATGGGCGAACTGCTGGCGCGGCCCGAACCGCGCCTGTTCAGCGCCACCAAGGTCTGGACCGGCCTGCCGCTCTACGGCCCGACGCAGATGGGGCGCTCTCTGGCACTGTGGCGGCTGCCGCGAGTGGACCTGATGCAGGTGCACAACCTGCTGGCCTGGCGCGCCCACCTGAAGACGCTGCGTGAATGGCAGGCCGAAGGCCGCACGCGCTACATCGGTGTGACCACCTCGCACGGGCGCGCGCCCGATGAGGTGCGCCAGATCCTGCAGAACGAGCGCATCGACGTGCTGCAGATCACCTACAGCCCCGCCGACCGCAGCGCCGAACCGCTGCTGGCGCTGGCCGCGGAACGCGGTGTCGCCGTCATCGTCAACCGGCCCTTCGATGGCGGCGCCTTGCTCACGCGGCTGAGCAACCAGCCGCTGCCCGCCATCGCGCGCGACCTGCAATGCGGCAGCTGGGCTGCGCTGGTGCTGAAGTGGACGCTGGCGAACACTGCTGTCACCTGCGCGATACCGGCCACCACGAACCCGCTGCACGTGATGCAGAACCTGGCCGCGCTGCAGGGGCCGCTGCCCGATAGGCGGCAGCGCGCTGCGCTGTTGGCCACGATGGCGGTCGGCTGATCTACCGGTCGGCTGATCGACTGATCGGCTGAAGCCTTACTGGAAAGCCACCTCGGCAAAGCTGCGCAGCTTGCGGCTGTGCAGGCTGCCTGGCCGCTCTTGCCGCAGCAGTTCCACCGCGCGCATGCCGATGCGCAGGTGCTGGTCGACGCGTTCCCGATAGAAGGTATTGGCCATGCCCGGCAGCTTGATCTCGCCGTGCAAGGGCTTGTCGCTCACGCACAGCAAGGTGCCGTACGGCACGCGGAAGCGAAAGCCGTTGGCGGCGATGGTGGCGCTTTCCATGTCCAGCGCCACGGCGCGGCTTTGGCTGAAACGTCGCTCGGGCCCGGCGTTCGGCAGCAGTTCCCAATTCCTGTTGTCCGTGCTCGCGACGGTACCGGTGCGCAAGATGCGCTTGAGCTCGTAGCCCTGCAGCTGCGTCACATCGGCCACAGCCTGCTCCAGCGCCACCTGCACCTCGGCCAGCGCCGGGATGGGCACCCACAGCGGCAGCTCTTCGTCGAGCACGTGGTCTTCACGCATGTAGGCGTGGGCCAGCACGTAGTCGCCGAGCTGCTGGCTGTTGCGCAGGCCGGCGCAGTGGCCCAGCATCAACCAGGCATGCGGGCGCAACACCGCCACGTGGTCGGTGATGGTCTTGGCGTTGGCCGGGCCGACGCCGATGTTGACCATCGTGATACCGCTGTTGTCAGGCCGGCGCAAATGGTAGGCGGGCATCTGCGGCAGGCGCGGCGGCGGCATGCCGAGCTCGTCGCCCGGGCGGGTGCTGGTGCCGGCCCGGCGCGTGATGACGTTGCCGGGCTCCACGAAAGCCTCGTACTCGCTGCCGGCATCGGCCATCACGGCATGGCCCAGCTTGATGAATTCGTCGATGTAGAACTGGTAGTTCGTGAAGAGCACGAAGTTCTGGAAGTGCTCGGGCGCGGTGCCGGTGTAGTGCCGCAGGCGGTGCAGCGAGTAGTCCACGCGCGGCGCCGTGAAGAGGGCCAGCGGCTGCGCTTCGCCCGGCGCCGGGTTGTGGGTGCCGTTGGCAATGCCATCGTCCATCGCCGCCAGGTCGGGCAGGTCGAAGAGGTCGCGCATCTTCAGCCGCCGCTCGTGCGGCATGCTGCCCTCCAGGTGGTCGTGTTCGGCCAGCGAGAAGTGCACGGGGATGGGCTGTGCGCTGGTGCCCACCTCGATGGGCACGCCGTGGTTCTTCAGCAGCAGGCGGAACTGTTCGAGGTAGTAGTTGGCGAAGAGATCGGGCCGCGTCACGGTGATCTCGAAGGTGCCGGGCCCGGCCACGAAACCGTAGCTCAGGCGCGAATCGGCACGCGCCACGGTGCTGGTGCGCATGCGCACGAACGGGTAGCAGGCGCGCACCGGCTGGCCGTCGTCTTCGCCCGCCACGAAGCGGCGCAAGCTGTCGCGAAGGTGCTCGACGCTGCTGCGGTAGATGGCCTGCACCTGGGCCAGTGCGGCCTCGGCGTCGTCGAACTTGGCGGGGGCGATGAAAAGCGGCAATGAAGTCATGCCGGATTATCGGGCCCGGCCCGGCGAGGGCGTCTGGTGTGCCGTTCATTCATCGCCCGCACCTCATCCATCAACTCCGGCGGCAGCCCCTTGCGCGGCTAAAGGATGTACCTGGACAGGTCTTCGTTGTGCGCCAGTTCGGCCAGCCGCGCATCCACCGCGGCGGCGTCTATCACCACCGTCTGCCCGCTGCGGTTCGGCGCCTCGAAGCTGATTTCGTCGAGCAGCCGCTCCATGACCGTGGCCAGGCGGCGCGCGCCGATGTTCTCCGTGCGCTCGTTCACCTCGAAGGCAATCTGCGCCAGGCGCTGCACACCCTCGGGCAGCACCTCCAGCGTCACGCCCTCGGTGGCGAGCAGCGCCTGGTATTGCTTGATCAGGCTGGCGTCGGTGCTGGTGAGGATGGCCTCGAAGTCCTGCACGCTGAGCGATTGCAGCTCCACCCGGATGGGGAAACGGCCCTGCAGTTCCGGGATCAGGTCGCTGGGCTTGGCGAGGTGGAAAGCGCCACTGGCGATGAACAGCATGTGGTCGGTCTTGACCATGCCGTACTTGGTGCTGACGGTGGTGCCTTCCACCAGCGGCAACAGGTCGCGCTGCACACCCTGGCGGCTGACCTCGGCGCCGCCGTGTTCCTGGCGGTTGGCCACCTTGTCGATCTCGTCGATGAAGACGATGCCGTTACCCTCGGCGTTCGCCAGCGCGGCGGTGCGCAGTTCTTCCTCGTTCACGCGCTTGCCGGCTTCTTCGTCGATGAGCAAGTGCCGCGCCTCGCCGATCTTCAGCTTGCGCAGCTTTCGCTTGGCCACCCCGGCTTGCGAAAACAGGCCTTTCAGCTGCTCGGCCATTTCTTCCATGCCCGGCATGCCCTGCGCGCCCAGGATCTCCAGCGTGGGCTTGGCCTCGGCGAGATCGATCTCGATGTCCTTGTCGTCCAGCGTGCCCTCGCGCAGGCGCTTGCGCATCACCTGGCGTGCCGTGTTCTCTGCAGCAGGGGGCGCAGCCGTTGGGCTGTCGAAGCCCATGCGGGCGGCCTCGCGCGGCGGTGGCACCAGGGCGTCGAGCAAGCGGTCTTCGGCCGCGTCTTCAGCGGCC
>Ga0209591_10003684_pt1 | contig 17686 bp, 18 predicted proteins | sample MAT01_FD_187207 | JGI IMG/M metagenome (GOLD analysis project Ga0209591, IMG submission 187207) | Freshwater microbial communities from Lake Fryxell liftoff mats and glacier meltwater in Antarctica - MAT-01 (SPAdes) (version 2) | ecosystem: Environmental > Aquatic > Freshwater > Ice > Liftoff... | reverse complement strand
CGATACCTCAGAACCTGCCTGGGTAAAACGGAAGATATTATCAACGAAGAACAGGATGTCACGACCCTTGCCTTGTCCATCACCGTCACGATAATATTCTGCAATCGTCAAGCCAGATAATGCCACCCTAGCCCTTGCTCCGGGAGGTTCGTTCATTTGTCCGAATACGAAAGTTGCTTTTGACTCAGCCAGTTCTTTCATATCCACTTTAGATAAATCCCATCCGCCTTCTTCCATACTTTTTTTGAAAGCATCACCATATTTCATAATGCCTGCTTCAATCATCTCCCTCATCAGGTCATTTCCTTCTCTTGTTCTTTCTCCCACACCGGCAAATACAGATACACCGGCATAAGCTTTAGCGATATTATTAATCAATTCCTGAATCAATACTGTTTTGCCTACACCGGCGCCACCAAACAAACCAATTTTTCCCCCTTTGGAGTAAGGTTCAATAAGGTCAATAACTTTAATGCCGGTATAAAGTATTTCAGATGCGGTGCTCAGGTTTTCAAATGCAGGAGGCAGGCTATGGATAGGGCGGCCACCAACTTTACTTACTTGTGGCAAACCGTCAATGGCATCACCAGTTACATTAAACAAACGGCCTTTAATAGCATCACCAACCGGCATAGCAATAGGAATACCGGTATCTACTACTTCCATTCCACGAACAAGACCTTCGGTACCGTCCATAGCAATGGTACGAACACTATCCTCACCAAGATGTTGCTGCACTTCGAGTACCAGTATCTCACCATTTTGCCTTTTCAACTCAAGAGAGTTATAAATTTCTGGAAGTTTACCGTTGAACTGTACGTCAACTACAGCTCCGATAACCTGTTTTACTTTACCAACGTTTGCCATATTTCTGGTTTCTTGTTTTTAGTTACTGGTAGCTGGCTCTTATGTTGTAAAGTCACTTTTTTTATCCCGTATTTCACTAATAATAAGTGACCAGCAACCAGCATTGTTTTCAGGCGGCAAAGGTAAGGGGGTGAAGGTAATTTGCCAATTTGAAAATCAAAGATTTTCAGCTTGTGGAAAAGCCTGTTAAGAACCAGTTTAATCCGGGAATAAGCTATTGTTGGTGCCGGCTCCCGCAGGAAAGTGTACCCATTTTTAGCTTACTGTATTAATATTGGGCTTTTTTCTACTATCCTTACTTTTGCTTCACTATTATGCAATTAACAGAAGTCACCACCCCGCAGCTTGCCAACAATTTTATCCGGGTAAATGTGGAGCTGAATATAGACAACCCCAATTATATCCACCCACTGGAAAAAGACATTCATGAAGTTTTTGACCCAAAAAAAAATAAAGCCTTCCGCTTTGGTGAAGCAATAAGGTGGATATTAAAAGACAATAACGGAAAACTGATTGGCCGCATTGCCGCCTTCAACAATAAAAAATATAAGAATAAAGGTGATGATGTGCCGGTTGGTGGTATTGGTTTTTTTGATTCAATAAATGATCAGGTTGCTGCTGATATGCTTTTTGATGTAGCCAAAAACTGGTTGAAGCAAAAAGGTATGGAAGCCATGGACGGCCCTATCAACTTTGGTGAAAGGGACCGATGGTGGGGATTGCTTGTAGAAGGATTTCAACCCCCGCCCTATTGTTTGAATTATAACAGCCCCTATTATCAGGGCTTGTTTGAAAACTATGGTTTCAAAAACTATTACAACCAGGTCTGTTTTGGTCTTGACCCCCACAAAGAAATGAGCCAGAAAATATTGGACAGGCATGCACAGTTAACACAAAATCCGGCCTTTTCATCGAGCATTATTGATAAAAACAACCTGGAGAAGTTTGCAAACGACTTTGTTATTGTTTATAATAAAGCATGGGCAGGGCATGGCGGATTAAAGGAATTGAAAAAGGACCAGGTGCTTATAATGTTTAAAAAGATGAAACCGGTGATGGAGGAAAAATTGATCATGTTCGCTTATCACAACAATGATCCGATTGCCATTTTTGTCAACCTCCCCGACCTGAACCAGTGGTTCAAACATCTGAAAGGAAAATTTGACCTGTGGCATAAACTAAAGTTTCTCTGGATCAAAAAAACCAGGGAAAACCGGCGTTTTACAGGGCTGGTATTTGGTGTCGTTCCGGAATTTCAGGGCATGGGTGTGGATGCTTACATTATCAATGAGATTAAGATGGTAATTCAACCCATGAAAAAATATGACGTATATGAAATGCAATGGATTGGTGAATTCAACCCCAAAATGATGAATATAGTGGAAAATATTGCCGACACTTTCCGCACCAGAACACTGACCACCTACCGGTATTTATTTGACAGGACAAAAGAATATAAACCGCATCCGGTTCTGCATTAAAACTTATTCACAAGAACAATCCTTTTTCAGGAAGCAATGACGGGTTTCTTAAATTGCAGGCAGTATGGAAAAATTCATTGTTTCGGCCCGTAAATACAGACCACAAACTTTCGACACCGTCATTGGGCAGTCGCATATAACAACTACACTTAAAAATGCAATAAAGCACCAGCAACTGGCACATGCTTTTCTTTTTTGCGGCCCAAGAGGAGTTGGCAAAACTACCTGTGCAAGAATTTTAGCCAAAACCATCAACTGCGAAAATCAAACAAAAGACGGCGAAGCCTGCGACAAATGCCAGAGCTGCACTTCCTTTAATGACGGAGCTTCCATGAATTATTTTGAACTCGATGGTGCTTCCAATAATTCAGTAGATGATATACGAGAATTAGTAACACAGGTTCGCTTTGTTCCGCAAACAGGCCGGTACAAAGTGTATGTAATAGATGAGGTACATATGTTAAGCTCTTCGGCCTTCAATGCTTTTTTGAAAACTCTGGAAGAGCCGCCGCCTTATGCCATTTTCATTTTAGCCACCACAGAAAAACATAAAATACTTCCTACTATTCTCAGCCGCTGCCAGATTTTCGATTTCAAACGCATCACTACCAGCGATACTGTTCATCACCTGGAAGAAATTTGTGTGAAAGAAGAAATAAAATCCGACAAAGCATCACTACAGGTAATAGCACAGAAAAGCGAAGGCTGTATGCGGGATGCACTAAGTATCCTCGATAAGATTGTAAGTTTTACCAATGGCGAATTAAATTATGCCACTACTTTAGAACACCTGAACATTCTTGATGCAGATTGTTACTTCAAGTTATTAGAATGTATGCAGCAACAGGATTTAGCCGGTGCCATGTTGCAATATGACGATATTAATCGCAAAGGCTTTGAAGGAGATTTGGTGGTAAATGGTTTTGCCGAATTTATCCGCAACCTGCTGGTGTGTAAAGATGAGAAAGCAGCGGTGTTACTGGACGTAGTGGAAAGTTTTAAAGACAAATACATTTCCACCGCCAAAGGTGTTTCCCCTGCCCTTCTTATCAGTGCATTAAATATTTTAAGTGATACTGAAATAAGTTATAAAGCTGCCAGAAATAAAAGATTGCATGTGGAACTGGCTCTCATCAAACTCTGCTACCTGCAACAGGCCATCCAACTATCGGCAGAAGGAAATGGTATCGGTAAAAAAAAAATAGTTGACAACGCAAAATCAATTGCTTTCAGAAAGATTACACCGTTTGAAGTAAAACAGTCTGCACCCCACCCTCCACAGTCAACAGTTAATACCCGAAAGACTGAAGAAGCAAAACTGATAATTGAGACCCCAGCCCCGGAAAAAATATCGTTAGCTGAAGAAGCCCCTGAGTTTGAGCAATTACAAAATTCTCCCGATAGTTATCGGGACAAACCTCAAACTTCTAAACTTTCCGCATTAGACAAAATACGTAAGCAATACCAAACCAATGGTGCCAATGGCAACGGAAACATTAACCATCCGTTACAGGAAGAAGAACTGCAAACAGCCTGGGCTGAGTATATAATTAAATTGAAGGAAGCCAAAAATCCGGCTGCCCAGCCGTTTCAACTGGCAATGCTGCGGATAAAAGATGAAAACTCTTTTGAAGCAGTGACGGCCAATAATATTGAAAAGCAATTTATTGAACAGAACAGGAATAAACTCTTTGCTTTTTTGCAGGAGAGGCTGAAAAACAAACTGCTTCAATTCAACGTAATTGCCGAAGAAAAAATGGAAGACAGGCCACCCATAGAAATACCCCTTTCTGCTAAAGAACAGTTTTTGAAAATGGCAGAACAATACCCCTTGGTAAAAGAACTAAAGGACCGACTGAAACTGGAGCTGGATTATTAATGTATGCTTCCATAACCATTGACTATTTACCACCGCCTGTCATCAGGCAAGTTCACTATTTTACCTTAATTTCGGCAAAAATTAAAAGGCAATGGCCGATGTGATATTAATGCCCCGACTCAGCGACACCATGACAGAAGGTGTAATAGCTGCATGGCATAAAAAAGTGGGAGATCCTGTAAAAAAAGGTGACCTCCTTGCAGAAATAGAAACTGATAAGGCCACGATGGAACTGGAAAGCTATAAGGATGGCATCCTGTTGCATACGGGTGGCGATAAAGGTGTAAAGATTCAGGTGGATGATTTACTGGCCATTGTTGGTAAAGCTGGTGAAGATATTTCTTCATTACTCAAAGGTGGCAATGCAACTGCTGCTGCTCCTGTAAAAAAAGAAGATCCTAAAAAAGAAACAACACAGCCAACAGCAACCACTAACCAGTCCGCAGTATCCGGTACACAACCAGCAGCTATTGATGTTTCCAAAATGGACGAAGTAGTGCTGATGCCAAGACTTAGCGATACGATGGAAGAAGGTGTAATAGCTGCCTGGCATAAAAATGTGGGTGATACAGTAAAGAAAGGTGAAGTACTGGCTGAAATAGAAACGGATAAAGCCACCATGGAATTGGAGAGTTATAAAAACGGGACACTATTACATATAGGCGCACAGAAAGGCGAAAAAATTCCGGTAAACGGACTCCTTTGCATCATTGGTGAAAAAGGTAAAGTAGATGTTAATGCAATTGTGGCTGCGGTGAACAGCGGGGAGGTGAGCACAGGGTCGACAGTCAATGCTCCGGAGCAAGTTTCTGAAAGTCCTAAAATTTCTGCAGAACCTGCAAAGGAAACTGTTCAAACAGAAGCTTCTTCTGCAAACAATGGAAGAGTAAAAGCATCACCGCTTGCAAAAAAATTAGCCGCTGAAAAAGGAATTGATATAAAAGCCATCAGCGGCACAGGTGATGGTGGAAGAATTACTAAAGCAGATATTGATAATTATATGCCGGCGGCACAAACTGCTGCAACAACTGCTGCACCAAAAACGGTAATCCCGGCTGTTGTTCCTGTTTTCGTTGCCGGACAAGAAGGATACACCGACATTCCGAATTCACAGATACGTGGTATAATAGCCAAACGACTTGGTGAAAGTAAATTCAGTGCCCCGCATTTCTATCTTACAATGGAAATAAACATGGACAATGCCATGACAGCAAGGGCGCAGTTAAATGAAATAAGCCCGGCTAAAATCAGTTTCAACGATTTAGTCGTAAAAGCTGCTGCATTAGCCCTCCGTCAGCACCCGGCTGTGAATGCATCCTGGATGGGTTCTGCAATTCGTCGTTACAGTCATGTGCATATTGGTATTGCTGTAGCCATCGAAGATGGATTGATTGTTCCGGTGGTTCGGTTTGCCGATCAAAAAACATTACCCCAAATAGCCGCTGAAAGTAAAGAGCTGGCAGGTAAAGCAAAAAATAAGAAGTTACAGCCGAATGAATTTAGCGGCAACACATTCACTATCTCCAATCTTGGCATGATGGATATTGATGAATTTACGGCTATCATTAATCCTCCTGATAGCTGCATCATGGCAGTGGGAAGAATAAAAGAAGTGGTAGTAAAAAAAGGAGAAGGTTTTGCAGTAAGTAATTTTATGAAGGTAACATTGAGTTGCGACCACCGCAGTGTAGATGGCGCAACAGGGGCATCCTTCCTGCAAACATTCAAAAAATACCTGGAAAATCCGATTACGATGTTGTTGTAAAAAGTATTACTACTTCGGGATAATTATGAAAAGCTACTCAAACGGGTAGCTTTTTGTTTTGGCACACTGGTCTGGCAGGTTTGTTGCCGCTATCCTTTACTACTTAGAGTGTCTAAGTGTATGGCCTTAAACCAAAAAGATAAATCCGGAGGTTATAATACTCCGTAGATTTTGGTGTTATATAACAAGATAAAATCAAAACTATGCAAGACGAAGAATTAGATGAGTTTCCCTGGTCAATTTTGTTTTTAGTGACAGCAGCGTCATCCTTACTTTTTAATATCGCATTAAAGATGCTGGATGGTAATTTTTCCACCCTGCTTTTTTTTGTTAGTGGTTTCACTGCTTTTTTTGGAATAGTAAACTGGTTAGGGAAAATGCTGGCAAAACAAAGTGGAAAAAAAGGAAAAAGCGGTAGCCTCAGTTCATAATAGCTATCAGTCGTTTTTATTTTCCAACAACACTACTTTACCATCCATGGTAGAGGCTATAAGCCGCTGCTTGTCTAATACCCTTACAGTATTCACCATCGAATTATCAATTTTATAAGCCCATATTAATTTTTGCATAGCCGGGTCAATGGAATAGACAACACCGTTTTTTGTTCCAAAGAAAACACTACCTTCTTTTTCAATAAGCATAGAGGGAACATGTTCATATCCAAAACCGCAATGTAATTTCCAGGCGGCTGATTGTTTTTCACGGCTGGTAGCATAGGCAACGATTGTGTCCTGCATTGTTTTTGCATATACCCATTTACCATCTGCTGAAATACCGATTGACTCACGAACAGTAGCATCATTATTTCGCCATAGTGTTTTTCCATCCTTACTATCAATAGCCGAAATGTATCTGTCTGGTGCCACTACATATACTATTCCATCATGAGCGACTGGAATACAAGCTGCCGGAGAATAATTTCTTATGGAAGAACCATTGTTCCATTTCCATACAAGAAGCCCTGTCTTTTCATCAAGAGCATACAAGTTCCTGTCCCAGGCACCAAAAATTATTTTTCCTTCATATAATAAAGGAGTGCTTACTACAGGGCCATCCGGTCCCGAAAATTTCCACAACACATTTCCGGTCTGCAAATCTAATTTTCTGTAAGTATGATCGCTGCCCCCGATAAATACAGCATCGCCGCTTATTAATGGAGCACCAAGAACTGCAGCCCCCGTTCCGGTTTGCCATTTCAATGTTCCTTCTTTTGCATCAAGGCAGTAAATAGTACCATCGCCTGAACCGAATACAATCTTTCCTGCCGAAACCGCCGGTGAAGAAAAAATTGCAGCCCCGGTTTTATACACCCATTTCTGCTCTCCTGTTTTTAACGACAGGCAAATCATTTTTCCATTCTGGTTACCCACCATTACATTGTCATCTTCTACTGCTGGTGTAGAAATAACATTAGCATCCGAAGTAAATCTCCACAACTCTTTTACCTGGCTATATTTATTATTTATACTGTAATCCGGCCTTTTAAAATTTGCAGCCTTTGCAAACTTTCGTGTTTCAATCTTTACTCCTGTCCATGATTTTAATGTTTCACTACCCGGTCTTCTTTCCGTAAAAATCATTGAGTCAGCTCTTACATCAACCAGGTTATACCCGCCGATAGCAGTCTTTGCCCTTAAGTTGGAGCGACCCATTACACCGGGTATATCTTCAAAATTCATCGCTTTGTTAGCATGGCCATGACCGCACAGGATAGCCCATGTATTATAGTTACGAAGCCTGTCCGTTATTTCGTACCAGTTATCTAACCCATCATCAATGGGATAATGGTTGAGGAATATGACAGGTTGTTGTGGGCTTACTTTTTTTAATTCTTCATCAAGCCAGTTAATGGAACTGCGTGGTATATGTCCGTCACTCATTCTTACATAAGGACCCGATGGACAGCCCAGAAAACGGATACCACTATACTCAAAACTGAATTTGTCGTAACCAAACACAGTACCAAACATTATTCCTCCGCTTTCGCTCCAGCCACTGTCATGATTACCGGGAATAATGTACCAGCGAACTTTAAGGCTGTCCAGTATTTGTTTGGCCAGTTTTAATTCCTCATTGGTGCCCAATTCTGTTATATCTCCCGTTAATACAACAAAAGCAATATCTGTCATGGCATTAATATCCCTGACAGTCCGCCGAAGATCTTCCTCTGCCGACCCATTGGGAGAACCAATGTGTGTGTCGGAAAGAAAAGCAAAGCGAAATGACTTGAACTGGGAATTTGCTGCAAGCTGTAAAAAAAGCAGGGCAATAAATAGTAATCGTTTCATAGCAGCAAGTTACTCATTACCCAATAAAAAAAGAGAGGTAGTGGCCTCTCCTTTTAAAACAGTGTTATCATCGTTTCAAACCCGTTTTAATTAATCGGTTTCATACTCGTATATAAAAACAAGTGTTTCTTCTGCTCTTTTATCAATCGTTTCTTTTCTCTTACCGGATAAAAAAGGACCAGCATGGGTACTGGCAAACTTTCAGTATTTTTTGAAAATTCAAAATCAACCTCGTAGCTTTGAAGCATGAAACTTATTGAAGCAAGACAGCGATTCATCAGCAGTTGGGGAGCCTTTGGCACCCATTGGGGCATCAACCGTACAATGGCGCAGATACATGCACTACTGCTCATCAGCCCCGATCCGCTGACGCAGGATGACATCATGGAACAACTGAACATCAGCCGTGGCAATACGAATATGAACATCCGGGAACTTATCAACTGGGGGCTGGTAGAAAGAGTTTTGCTCTCCGGCGAGCGGAAAGAATATTTTACGGCCGAAAAAGATATATGGAAAGTAGTGACGCAGATAGTGAAGGAAAGAAAAAAACGGGAACTGGAACCAATGCTTCAGCTATTGGATAAGCTGGAAGAAGTGGAAGGTGATAAAAAAGATAAACATGTAAAATTATTTGTTGATACGGTGGGCAGTATTAAAAAGCTGGGCCGCCAGGCCGATAAAACATTAGACAGGATGATTAGGGCGGAAGAAAGCTGGTTTATCAGTTCCATGATGAAAATTTTTAAATAGCCGGATTATGCGCAACTACAAAAGCTTCGATTTTTTTAGCCTGGTAGTTTTAATCCTGGCTGCATCAGGGGGTTATTTTGATAAAGGTGGCGGTGTTACATCTGTTTCGATAATCGCTTTTGCAATTCTGCAAATTATCAGCCTTCTTGTACATCTTGTATATGGCAAACAACACTGGAAAGAAAGTTTATTAAGAAAAATCCATCTTATCGGGGCTGGTGTTGTTTTACTGATAATGATCTATGGCCTGGCAAAGCCTGTAAAAGACAAATACGACATGAGTGGTTTGGGTATTATCATTTATGCACTGATTCCCGCAGCCCTGATGGCACTATTTTATACCGTTATCACCTTTTTAGAGTGGAAGAAATTAAAAAACAGGTCATAGCTTTACAACATGAATGAAAAGAAAACCCTTGTGCTCGGCGCATCCGATAATCCTTCCCGGTATAGCTATTTAGCGATGCAGCGATTAAAGAATCATGGCCACCCGGTGGTGGCGGTAGGCAGAAAACACAGTTTTGTTGCAGACATTGAAATTAATACGGGAAAAAAACAATGGGACAATATTGACACGGTAACACTTTACCTTAACCCGGGTCACCAGCAGGAATATTATGATTATATTCTTTCGCTCAAACCAAAACGCATCATCTTTAACCCCGGCACCGAAAACGAAGAGCTGATGACACTTGCCGAAGAGAAAGGCATCAATACAATTGAAGCCTGTACATTGGTGATGCTAAGTACAAACCAGTACTAAATAGTAAATAGCCAATTTTTTTGCAGGGCTTATACGATTACAGGAAAGGATAACTCCTACTTATTCAAATTTCTTTTGCTTGTTTCTTGTATGTTCTAAAAATTTTCACAAATCTTGTATTACCGACCTCACTGAAAACTGCAACCCTAAACCAGGTTGCTTAACAATATCCTGTTGATTTTAAAAAAAAGTTCAAATGAAAAACCTTCGTACCATCGCAGCATGCCTTAGCATTACGCTTTACAGCTTCTGCTCTTCTGCACAAACCGGCAAAACTGTTCCGGTGAATGAACCCAATTACAACAAGACAAAACTGTTTCAAGGCTTGCCGGAAAACATTCCTGTAAGTAAGGAAAACATCAGTGAGTTGTTTAACGGAGAAATCGGCAGTTCTGTCAGCCTCAATTTATCTGGTGATGAGTCACTTCGTTTTAACGGAGATGTAGTTTCGGTAGTAAGTAAATACGAAAATACCATTCAGAGTGTGGTAGTTCGTTCTACTAACTATCCCGGAGCCAGGTTAACTGTATCTAAAATCACCGATGCAAACGGCAACATATCCTACACAGGCAGGATATTAAGCATGCAGCATGGTGATTTGTTTGAGTTAAAGAATGTTGACAACCAGTTTGTACTCGTAAAAAGAAAATTTCATGATCTGGTGAATGAATAAAATTTCCTTGTCATAAATCTTGATAAATGGTCCGTTTTTACATCCGTATCCTATAATACCCTATTGAAAAACTATCTTAAATCCTCCTTGTTTATGAAAACCTTTTTTAAACCCGTACTGACGGCATTGTGTTGTGCCAGCATTATGAATGTAAATGCACAGGTGCCGCTGCTGAGCAGTCATCCATCAGCACCAGCAGTTATATTTCTTGATTTTGACGGACATACGGTAGATGGAACTGCCTGGAACTTTAATGGCCCTATCTTTTGCGGTGGCTCCGGATTAGACAACACAAAAATTACAACCATCTTTAACCGGGTGGCTGAAGATTATCGCCCATTCAACATTAATGTTACAACCGACTCTACACAATTCCTGGCCGCACTTCCTACTAAAAGAATAAGGGTGCTGCTTACTGTATCGTATGAATGGTATGGTTCAGCAGGTGGGGTGGCTTTTATTGGTTCATTCAACTGGGGCGATGATTCTCCTTGTTTTGTATTTAGCTCATTACTAAATTATAATGTAAAAAATATTGCCGAGGCTGCTTCGCATGAGACAGGCCATACACTAGGTCTTTTTCATCAGGCTACCTACGATGCTAATTGTGTAAAAACATCTGACTATAACTATGGTGTGGGTGCCGGTGAAATTGGCTGGGCTCCTATCATGGGAGTTGGGTATTATAAAAATCTTACTTCCTGGCATAATGGCCCTAACTCCTATGGATGCACCAATTACCAGAGCGACCTGAATATTGTAACAACATCAAATGGCATTACCTTCCGGCCAGATGATTATGCTGCCTCTTTTGGTTCAGCCACAAATGTTTCCTTTACAGCCAACCAATTCACTTTAAACGGCATGATAGGACAAAACAGTGACCAGGATATGATCCTGTTTACACAACCCGGCTCTGGTCGTTTTCAGCTCGATGCTGTTCCTTATAATGTAGGCACCGGCAATTCAGGATCTAATCTTGATTTACAGGTCTCTTTGTATAATAGTTCACAAACACTGCTGAATGTTTATAATCCCGGAACATTACTAAATTCCGTAATTGATACCCAGCTAAATCCAGGAACATATTACCTCAGAATAGAAGGGAAGGGAAATATTTATGCCCCTGATTATACAAGTCTCGGTTCTTATGCGCTGCGTGGAGACTATACCGCAAACGCCACATTGGCCGTAAGAAGACTGGAAATGCAGGGAGAACAGGTAAGTGATAAACACAGGCTTACCTGGATTATTGATGCAGATGAGGCTATTACAAAACAAATATTGGAAGTTTCAACCGATGGCCGCAATTTCAGCCCGGTAACACAATCACCTAATAATTTACGTTCATTCATGTACAAGCCTTATGTAACAACAACGGCGCAGTATCGCCTGAATGTAACATTTGATAATGGCCGGCAGTACTATTCAAATGTTGTAACGCTTAGCAATACCGGCAATGTAACCTGGCCAAAGCTTGTTAGCAATATAATTAATAATAATATAATGGTAACCAGTCCCGGCACATATAGCTTTACCATTTATGAACTGGGTGGCAAGACAGTAAGTAAAGGACAATTGGCAAATGGTCTTAATACGATAAATACATCAGCTATTAACGGCGGTATGTATTTTATCCGGTTTGCCAACGGCAACGAACAATGGCTTGACAAATTTGTAAAACAATAAACTCTTTTTCGTTCCGCCTTTTCGGAACAATAATCCGTACCCCCTATTGTTATTCAGAGGTTTTCCTGTAATTTAGGAAAACCTCTTTTTTATGCGATGGAGAAAATTTAATGGCGACCCGATTGAACTACCCATTATGGAAGCTGTTGAGAATGCTATAAAACGGGAAATTCAAAAGGGATTTCGTTTAAAAGTTTGTATCGGTACCGACTCACAGGTAAAAGGACAGGAAACAGAATATGCTACTGTTATTGTTTTTCTGAGAGAAGGTCATGGTGGTTTCATGTTCATTCACAATGAAAAAACACGGCAGCAGTTCACCATCAAAGAACGGATGCTGATGGAAGTGGCCAAAAGTATTGAGATTGCTTACGAACTCTGCAATCTCTTTACCGTGTATGATGTGGACATGGAAGTGCATGCTGACATTAACACCAACCCAAGTTTCAAAAGCAACGATGCACTAAAAGAAGCAATGGGCTACATCTTGGGTATGGGCTTTGCCTTTAAAGCCAAACCCGAAGCCTTTGCCAGCAGCAGTTGTGCTAACAAGATGGTGAACTGACCGGTGTCCGCATCTTTTGAAACGAGATAAATGCGGAGAGTTCCTCCGTTAGTAAAATCGACTCCCCTACTTTTTCCTTGTCCTAAAACCAATAACAAGCAAAGCCAATAATGCCACTCCTATACCAATGTGTATCATGGCAGCTTTTTTCTGTTTAGCCTTTTGCTCTTTTTGAAATTGTAAGATGCTATCCATACTGGGGGAAATATCTTCCTGAATTTTACCCTTATCAATAACCCGAATGGTATTGATCACTGTCTTTTATTTTCTGCAGTTTTTCAACGGTAGAAGCATCAGTTATTAGCTTACGTTTTTCAAATTTTGTTTTGGCAGTATTACCATTTTGTGGATAACCTGTAATGCCGTTAACTATAAACAGGAGTAAAAAAACCTCTTCATGGGTTTGTTTGATTAATCAAATCAGAAACAAAAAGAAGAATAATGAGCCGGGCTGTTTACTTTCTAATAAGAACAGGTAAATGCTCTTTAACAGGGGCCGGTAAATGCTCGGTAATTAGCGTAGAAGCGGTACTGGTATTGACTCCGGTGTACATCTTTTCCATCTTCTTGCTGTCTTCCTGAGCAAGAGAAAAAGTGATAAGCACCATCACAAAAAGCACAATAACCAGATTTCGTTCGGATAAGATTGCTCTCATAAGCAGTATATAATAGGCTGCAAAATAGGGTATTAATCTCACAAAAACATACCCCTTATGTGGTAATTTATTCACTAAAGCTTTGTAAAGCTCCTGTTCAATCCGCCGATATAGTCCAATAAAGGCTTACGACCTGTTTTTTCAACCGCGGAAGTTAAAAAATAGGGCGGATTTTCTTCCCATTTTTCTGCCAAAGCACCCAAAAAAGTTGACACATTTCTGTCTGTGGCACCGGGTTTATTCTTATCGCTTTTGGTAAATAGCAGCACAAAGGGGATCTCCCATTCGCCCAACTGGTTTACAAACTCCAGATCAATGGCCTGTGGCTCATGCCGGCTATCAATAAGCACAAACATACAGACAAGGTTTTCCCGTTTACGGATGTACGATTCAATCATATTGCCCCAGTTATTTCTCGCCTTTTGAGAAACCGTGGCGGCATAACCATAGCCCGGCAGATCTACAAGGAACCATTTCTTTTTATCAGAAGAAATAATTTCAAAATGATTCAGCAGTTGTGTTTTGCCGGGGGTGGAAGATATTTTAGCCAATCCTTTTTTGTTGGTCAGCATATTTATCAACGATGATTTGCCCACATTGCTCCGTCCGATAAAAGCATACTCTGGCTTATCTGCCGGTGGACAGTCTTTGTAACCGGGACTGCTGATAATATATTGGGCTGATACAATTTCCATTTTACGAAGGTACAAGGTACAAGGCACAAGGTTCAAGGCGTAAAGACTAACATTTTACTATTGCAATTTTAAAGTCGCTGTGTAATATCTTGAACTTCCTGTTCCTTGTTGTTCTTGTGTCTTGTCCCTTATCATTCTTACCTTTGCCCCCGCTATGGCAAACCCATTACCCCACGATCATATTATTCCCTTCAAGGATTCTGAAAAAAGCAAAAAAGAACAGGTTGCCGATATGTTTAACCGGATATCCGGTAAATATGATAGAATGAACCGGTTCCTCTCTGCCCGTACAGATATTGGCTGGCGCAAAAAAGCTATCCGCAAATTAAAAGAAAATAATCCCCGGCATATTTTAGATGTAGCCACCGGCACTGCCGATATGGCCCTATTGGCGTATAAAATGCTGAAGCCAGACCAGGTAACCGGCATTGACATTTCCGAAGGAATGTTGGAATTGGGTAGAAAGAAGATTGAAAAAGAACAACTTGGGGACAAAATCCAGTTACACCTCGGCGATTCAGAAACAATAAACTTTGCTGAAAATACGTTTGATGCCGTGATGGTGGCATTTGGAGTCCGGAACTTTGAAAACCTGGAAAACGGCCTGTCAGAAATGTTTAGGGTATTAAAACCCGGTGGCCGTTTGGTAGTGCTTGAATTTTCAAAACCCCGGTACAAGGCAGTTAAAAGTTTATACAACCTGTACATGGGCATTGTGGCTCCGGAAGTAGCCCGTTGGTTCAAACAGGATAAAGAAGCCTATCAATATTTGAATAAGTCGGCCAATGCTTTTCCCGATCGCCATTTATTTACTGACATTTTAAAAAAAGTGGGATACTCCAATACGGAATTCAAACCGCTAAGCTTAGGAATATGTTGCATTTACTCCGGACAAAAGCCTGCCTGAAAATAATAACCGTGTCGTTGTTGCTGTGTGGATGCCTCCTGCTTCCTCATATAACCACCGCTCAATATTACCCTTACAGCAAGGTAGAAATGAACCGTACGGATCAGGATAGCAAGCCTTATTATTTTGGTATGAGTATCGGCATCAACCTGGCCCGTTTTCAAACAGAGCTGCATCCCGTTTTTTTACAAAACGATAGTGTGTATGTGGCCGAGCCCAACAACTCTGGCGGTATTACTTTAGGTTTTCAGGCCACAGCCCGTTTATCCGACCGTTTTCAATTACGGTTCAATCCGCAACTGATGTTTGTGGAGCGGAATATTTTTTACCGGCTCAAGTACCCCGACCTTAATGGCGATACCAGTTCTATAAAAAAGGTAGAATCTATCATAGCCTCCTTCCCCTTTCAATTAAAATTTCAGAGTGATCGTATCGGCAACTTCCGGGTATATACATTACTGGGCTTTAAGGCCGATATAGATATGGCCAGCAATGCCCGTGCAAAAAAGGCGGAAGAGTTGGTGAAAATAGAGAAATATGATTTTGGTCCTGAGTTTGGTATCGGTTTCAACTTTTACTTTCCCAGTTTTATTTTTTCTCCAGAAATAAAAATCAGCAACGGCCTGCGCAACATCCATGCAAGAGATGCCAATCTCAAATACTCCAATGTGTTTGATAAAATACAATCAAGAATGATTGTGTTTACGATTCATTTGGAGGGGTAAACTTCCGTTTTATCAACAGATATAAGTACATTCATTCAGCAAATATTTACTGAATGAAAAAGGTAATTCTTAAACCGCTGCATCACCGGAACCAGGAATGTATTGGTATTTATTTTGATAATTATGGAACAATAAATACACTGATACGTAAACAGGCAAATGCAAAATGGAGTCAGAGTAATAAATGCTGGTATGTGCCGCTGAGTAAAGAAAATTACAATAAACTATTTTTTGCCCTGAAAGGGAAAGCAGAAATAGAACAAGCTGACCTCCACAAATATCTGGCCGGTAAAAAACAAATTGCCACAAAAAAATCTGACTCCAGCTTTTCAAAACCTGTTGGAAGTATAAAAAGCAATCTGGCAACTACAAAACAAATTGTTGTAACAAATCATTATGTTCCAAAGAAGGGGGTAATAGTCTATAAAACATCCCATATACATCCTCTAAATGCCCATGTGCTGCCCGCTATGCAGCAAAGGTTGCAACTAAAAGCTTACAGCAACTCTACTATTAAAACATATATCAATGAAATGGCGCAACTACTTCAAACAATTAAAAATATACCGGCAGATGAATTGACCACGGAACATCTGAAGCGATACCTTGTCTATTGTTATGAGAAATTGAAACTAAGTGAAAATACTTTACACAGCCGTATCAATGCTATGAAATTTTATTATGAGCAGGTGCTGAAAAGGGAGAAATTTTTCTGGGAGATACCAAGACCCAAAAAAAGAATTCAACTGCCTAAATTATTAAATGAAAAAGAATTAGCTACTCTTTTTAACTCGTTAGAAAACAAGAAGCATAAAGCAATGTTATTTACCGTTTATAGTTCCGGTTTGCGGGTTAGCGAAATTGTAAATTTAAAAATTGCCCATATTGACAGTGGTAGAATGCAGATACTGGTGGCACAGGCCAAAGGGAAAAAAGACAGGTACGTTAATTTAAGCCCTATTTTGCTCGATATATTGAGAAAATATATCGTATTAATTAAACCACGGCCACAGATTTATCTTTTTGAATCGGAACAAACATTAACGGCCTATCCTGTAAGAACAGTACAACAGATATTCTCCAATGCCAAACATAAAGCAGGTATCCGAAAAGAAGTAGGGATACACAGCTTGCGGCACAGTTTTGCCACTCACCTGCTTGATAAAGGAACAGATATTAAATACATAAAAGATTTACTGGGACACTTTGATATAAAAACCACAGAGAGATATTTACATGTCAGTAAAAAACAATTGGTAAATATTGCAAGCCCTTTTGATGACTTGTGGAAGAAAGAACAAATAGACTGGTAGTTTCAATAGCAATAAAACTACTTTGCACCGAATCGGGTTTTATACTTAAAAATATTTTATGAGAGGAATAAACCGGGTAACATTAGTTGGAAATTTAGGAAAAGACCCTGAATTAAAAACATTGGCAGACGGCACGCCATTGGTAAAAATGACAGTAGCCACCACCGAAACATACCGGCTAAAGGATGGTGGCAACCAAACACATACAGACTGGCACACCGTAGTGGCCTGGCGAGGCTTGGCCACATTAGCCGGGCAATACCTGCATAAAGGCAGCCTTGTTTATATAGAAGGGAAAATAAGATACCGCCAATATGAAGACAAGGAAGGGCTAAAAAAAATTGTTACGGAAATAGTAGCCGACCAGCTTATTATGCTAGATAAAAAGCAGTCTGGGGCACAGCAAACAGATAATAATGGAGATATTAGTAATGAAACTCCGCCATTCTAAAAGCGGTTGTTTTCAATAAATCAAAAAAACGTATTGTCCTAATAACAATACAAAATGTATAACACTAATTTGCTCATTCTCAATGCTATTGTTTTTTGGGATCCTGCGTCTTATAGCATAAATTTGAGAGTTAGCTGCCACTTTATGGAAACCCTCCAATAATTGCATCTTACAAGACAATTAAAATGTATTTCAATTTTGCCCTTATGAAACTTT
>Ga0209591_10003682_pt1 | contig 17688 bp, 11 predicted proteins | sample MAT01_FD_187207 | JGI IMG/M metagenome (GOLD analysis project Ga0209591, IMG submission 187207) | Freshwater microbial communities from Lake Fryxell liftoff mats and glacier meltwater in Antarctica - MAT-01 (SPAdes) (version 2) | ecosystem: Environmental > Aquatic > Freshwater > Ice > Liftoff... | reverse complement strand
TCCTGACGAGAGGGCTCGTCCTGGCGGGACGGCGCCCTGCGGGATCCGGTTTTTCCGTGAGGGCAACCCGAGAAGCTCTAGTCGGTGGAATGCGGAGTGATCGACAGCGGACCGTGCTCGCTGCGCTAGGACTCACTCGAACGATCGCTCGCTGCTCACTGCGTCTCGCCGCCCCTCTTCGGTCGGTCCTCGTCGCGCGTGCCGCTCGAGGCTCGACGGTCTCGGATCCAGGACGCAGCGCGCACGAACGCGAGGGCACCGGCCTAGACTTCGGCGGATGAGCCAACGGCCTCGCCGTGTGTTGACCGTCCTCGCTGTAGTTCTAGTCCTCCTCGGCGGCGGAGCCTGGTTCGCGTTCGAGTCCGCGATCGGTCGGCCGGGCGAGAGCCCGGAGGACCTGTCGGGCCTCTCGCCGCGAGCTCGGGAAATCCTCGAGGTCGCGATCGCCGACTTCCGCGCCGATCCGGCTTTCGACCACCACGTCCACACCGTCGGGACGGGAGAGAAGGGCAGCGGCGCGCGCATCAGCCCGCGATTTCTCTCGTGGCTCCATCCGAAGCAACACGTCCAGTTCCTCGCGTACCAGCGCGCGTTCGGCATCGAGGACATCGCGCGCGCGGAGTCGCAGAGCGCCACGCACTTCTTGCGCCTCGCTCGTGCCGCCGGCGTCTCGCGCCACGGAGCGATGGCCTTCGACGCGTTCCATCGTCCCGACGGATCGGTGGACGAGGCGGACACCGAGTTCTACGTGCCGAACGAACACGTCGAAGCCCTGGCGCGCGCGAACGCCGACGTCCTCGTCGCCGTCGCTTCCATCCATCCGTATCGCACGGACGCCGTCGCCGAGCTCGAACGTTGCGCCGCCGCCGGCACGCGCATCGTGAAGTGGTTGCCGAACGCGATGGGCATGGATCCGGCGGATCCGCGCTGCGATGCGTTCTATGCGGCGCTGGCGCGACTCGGGATGACCTTGCTCTCGCACGCGGGCGAAGAGCAGGCGGTCGAGTCCGAAACGACGCAGGAATACGGCAATCCGTTGCGCCTGCGGCGCGCGCTCGATGCCGGCGTGCGCGTGTACTTCGGACACTGCGCGTCGCTCGGCGAGGGCCTTGACCTCGACGATCCGACGGGGAAGCGCGTGGACAGCTTCGACCTCTTCCTGCGCGTCATGGACGATCCGCGTTACGTCGGGCGCGCATTCGGCGAGATCTCGGCGCTGACGCAGACGGGTCGGTCGGGGCGGCCTCTCGCGACGATGCTCGCGCGCACGGATCTCCACGAACGACTCGTGAACGGCAGCGATTGGCCGTTGCCCGCGATCGATGCGCTGTTCCGCACCGGTGAGCTCGCAGACCTGGGTTACCTCACGACCGAGGAGGCGCGTGCTCTCGACGAGATCTGGGCCGTGAACCCGCTGCTCTTCGATCTCGTGCTGAAGCGCACCGTGAAGCATCCGACGATGAGGACCGGCTTTCCAGCGAGCGTGTTCCGAGCGCGCTGAAGCCGCGCCGGGTCGGGTCGGGTACGTCCGGGAATCGCGTCACGGGATCACTCCACTAGGGCGCCGCCGCGCGGCGGTTCCGCCGACTTCAGCGAGTCCGTGGACTCGACTCTTTCACGGGCTCTCGAGCGCGTTGCGCTCGGCGCCGGACTGCGCATTCTCCGTGCGTTCCGATCGACGCCCGATCCACTTCCGCACCATCTCACCGAGGGCCACGGGCGACACGGGCTTCGTCAGGAAGTCGTCCATGCCCGCTTCGAGGCAGCGCTCGCGATCACCGGTCATGGCATTGGCCGTCATCGCGACGATCGGCACGTCGAGACCTTTCGCGCGCAAGTTGCGCGACGCTTCGTACCCGTCGCAGTCGGGCATCTGGCAGTCCATGAGGATCAGGTCGAAAGTCGACTCGCTCGCCATCTTCACGGCCGCGTTGCCGTCGCCCGCGATCCGGCACGCGTAACCGAGCTTCTTCAAGAGCCCGATGGCGACGCGCTGGTTCACAGCGTTGTCCTCGGCGACCAGGATCCGCGCATCGCGCATCGGTGCGACCTCGCGCAGCATGCCGTTCGTGATGATGCCGGTGCGCTTCAGCTTCTCGCCCTTCTCGTCGGACGCGAGCACTTTGGCTGCGCACTCCTCGAGGCTGCCCTGTCGAATCGGCTTCACCAAGTACGCGGCGAAACCCAACGCCTCCATGCGCCGCGATTCACCCGCTCCGCCGATCGAAGTCAGCATCACGAGCGGTGTCGCGGCGATGGATGGATCCGCGCGTAGAGTCCGCGCGAACATCTCGCCGTCGATGTCGGGCATGTCGTGGTCGACGAACACGAGAGCGTAGGGTGCGCCTGCGACACGAGCGCGGCGGATCATCTCCAGAGCGGTACGCGCGTCGGCGACTTCGTCGCAGGCCGAGCCCCAGGCGCGCGCGAACTGGACGACGATCGTGCGATTCGTCTGGTTGTCGTCGAGGACGAGCATGCGCACCGGCGGGGGACGGCGCGGAAGCGCGGCCGGCGGCTCCAGCGGCTCCGAGCACGCGGTCCACGGAACCGTGAACCAGAACGTCGAGCCTCTCCCGGTTGCGCTCTCGACGCCGATCTCGCCGTCCATGAGCTGCACGAGCTGCTTCGAGATCGCGAGGCCGAGTCCGGTTCCGCCGAACTTGCGCGTCGTGGAAGCGTCGAGCTGCGAGAAGAGTTGGAACAGATTGCCCTGCCGCTCGGCGCTGATGCCGACGCCCGTGTCGCGGACGCTGAAACGGATCGCCGGTCGACCGTCGGCGAGAGTCGTCCGCGCGACCTCGACGACCACTTCACCCTGGGTGGTGAATTTCACCGCGTTCGAAGCCAGGTTCAGGAGGATCTGACGCAAGCGTGTCGGATCTCCGCGCATCCCGGGCAGCACGTCGGCGTGCATCAGGCAGGCCAATTCCAGGCCCTTTTCATGCGCCTTCGCGGCGAGGGTCTTGACCGTTTCCTCGGCGACGGCCCTCAGGTCGAAGTCGATCGTCTCGAGCTCCAGCTTGCCGGCCTCGATCTTGCTGAAGTCGAGGATGTCGTTGAGCAGGACGAGCAGGCTCTCGGCCGAGTGGAGGACCGTACTCGCCGTTTCGCGCTGCTGGTAGTCGAGTTCCGTGTCGAGGAGCAGCGTCGTCATCCCGATCACGCCGTTCATGGGCGTGCGGATCTCGTGGCTCATGTTGGCCAAGAACTGCGACTTCGCGACCGTGGCGGCGCGCGCTTCCTCCATGGACGTCCTCAGCTGCGCGTTCACGTCGACCAAGTCGGCGGTGCGGCGCTCGACCTCGGCTTCGAGGTGGTCGCGGTGCTCGGCGAGCAACGAATCGCGTTCCTGGATCTCGTCCAGCATCCGGTTGAACGATTCGACGAGCTCGTCGACTTCGTGAAGGTTCGAGTGACCGGCGCGCACGGCGAAGTCGCCTTCTTCACGGACACGGCGAGCGATCTCCGAGAGTGCGCCGATCGGACGCGAAACGCTGCCCTGCAGCACGCGCGCCATGAAGAACGCGAACGCGACGCAGACGAGCCATCCCCCCGAAACGATCCAGATCATGCGCTCTCGACGGTGCGTGACCGGTCCGAGATCGCTCTCGACGTGAATCGCTCCGAGGTGCATCCGGCCCACGATGATCGCGTGCTTCACGACGACCGACTGCTCGTAGAAACGCGCACCGTCCATCGCGGCTCCGTCCACGTAATCGGTTCGCCCGGATTTGACGCGCGACCATTCCGCGAAGAGTTGGCCGCTCTTGTCCGTCACCGCGGCGGCACGAACGTGCGGATAACGGTCCAACTGCGCGAGCTGCTCGCGCACGAACGTCGCATCGTCGAACTCGATGCCCGAGCGCAAGTTCGTTCCGAGGACCTCGCTCGCGACGCGCAAGTCACCGGCGAGCGCGTCCCTCGACTGTCCGTGGTCGTAAATGCCGAACAGAATGGCCGCGAGCAACAGTGCGACGCTGGACGTCCCTACGAGGATCCATGTGAGTCGCGAGCCGATGGAAGTGCGGCGCGGATGAACCTTCATCGGAAAGCCTCGTCCCGTTTCTCGACGACCCGCGCGAGCTTCAGGAGCTCGGAGCTGATTTCGAGTCCGGCCTTCTTCGCCGAGTGAGGATGAGCGGCGAAGCGGATTTTCGATTTCTCGACGAAGAACCCGATGTGCGCGCCCTTGTTGACGCCGTTCTCCGTCGACGCCACGAGCAGGATCGGGGAGTTCTCCAGCGCCTTCGCGATCTCTTGGATCTGCCCCTCGCGGCCCTCGGGGAAGAAGAGGATGTGGCAATCCTTCGCGCGCGACAGATCGTCGAGGACGCGGATCTCGATCGTGCGCTCACCGCTCTTGCGGTCTCGGCAGGTCGCAGCGAGCGTCTTCGCGATGGAATCCGCGCCGACGACGCCGATGACGAAGGGTGACGTCTTGTCTTTGTGCGCGCTATCGGGCCACTTCACGTGGCGAGCCGCGAAGTTGTAGACGAACGCGGACTTCACCGAGCTCGCGTCGCGTGCATCGGCGGCGGACACAGCGCGCGACGCTTCGAAGCCGGCGTGGACGCGCGTCGGTCCTCCGCCGAGGACGAGCAGGCCGAACCCGACGAGCGCGAGTGCGCTGCACCACGCGCGCCGCACGCCTCGGTCCATGCGTCCGCCCCTCGACGCCCTGGGGCTGCGGCGGGGGACGGGACGGCTCTCCGCGTGCGGGGGCACGCTTGGAGCGCTTCGGCGGGGGCGGGGCATTCGACGGGGACTCGAAGAGTCGGCGTGGGAGAGAGATCGGCGCGATCCCTTGGAAATCTGATCCGCAGGTGTGGTTCTGCATCGCGCAGCCATCTCCGGCGGGTCCGGCGCGCGCATCGCAGCCGGAAAAGAAGGCCGTGTCGTTCAAGCTTGCGCCGTGGTCGTTCGATGACCGGCGAGTCCGATGTTCTCCGCACGTCCCCCCGTCCCGCTCGCGGTGCTCGCGCTCAGTGCCCTGGTTCCCTCTGCGTACGCGCAGGACCCGGAGGTTCCGGACCCCGTCCATGCGGACGCGCTCGTCGAGATGTCCCTCGAGGACTTGATGGACATCGAGGTCTCCGTGGCGTCGCGTCACGGCCAGAAGATCCTCGACGTTCCAGCGGCCGTGTACGTCCTGACGGGCGACGAACTGCGTCGTCAGGGAGTCACGAGCGTCCAAGAAGCGTTGCGAATGGTCCCCGGTTTCCACGTAGCGCAGTGGCGCACGCAGGGCTGGGACGTTGCTTCGCGCGGCTTCACCGGCGGACTCTCCGAACAGAACCAGTCGTTCATGAATCAGCTCTTGCTGATGGTGGACGGCGTGAGCCTCTACAGTCCGGCGATGGCCGGCATCTGGTGGCCGCTGCTCGACATCCCGATCGGTGACATCGATCGGATCGAGATCATCCGCGGTCCCGCGGGCACGTTGTGGGGTACGAACGCGATGAACGGCGTCGTGAACGTGATCACGAAGCACGGGCGCGACACGCAAGGCGTCACGCTGGACGCGACGTTGGGCTCGACCGTGTCGTCCTTCGACGGCTCGGTCGGAGGTAAGCTCAGCGAGAGTTCGTGGTTTCGCGCGTGGGCGTCGACGACGTACCACGACAGTCTGGTCGGCGACAGCGACGGCGACTGGCGCATGCGGAGCGTCGGCTGGCGCTCCGACTACGAGGTCGACGAGTCGAGCCGGATTCGCGTGCTCGGCACGGCCTACGCCGGCGAGTTCGGGCCGAGCTCCGACTTCGAACGGGACCACGACAAGTACGGCGGCTTCCTGTCGGGCACGTACGAGACCGGCGAAGCCGACGATCAACAGCGTTTCCAGGCCTGGTTCCTGCTCGATCATCAGACCTTGCCGGACAACACGACCGATGACCTGAAGCAGGATCTACAGACGCTCGACCTCGAGTGGACGCGCCGTCGCATGCTGTCCGAGTCGAGCAGCCTGACGGTCGGTGTCGGCGGTCGCGTCGTCCAGGCGGACATGGGTAGCGACGACGGCTACATCGATTTCGAACCCGAATTCCAGCGCATCTGGAGTGCGCGTGCGTTCGCGCAGACCGAGATCGGCATCGAGAGCCTCGATTCGAAGCTCATCCTCGGCATCCAGTTCGAGGAATCGAACTTCGACGACCTCCAATTCCAACCGAACGCGCGCTGGCTCTGGCACGTCACCGAAAACACTTCGGTATGGACCTCGGTTGCACGTGCCGTTCGCTCGCCGTCGATCGAAGAGAAGGACATCATCCAGTACTTCGATCCCAGCGACACCGAGCCGTTCTTCATCGGCAACGACGAGTTCGAGGCCGAGGAACTGCTCGCCTACGAACTCGGCGTGCGCACGCGCATCGACGACCGCGTAACGGTCGATCTCGCGGCGTTCTACAACGACTACGACAACCTGCAGACGTTCGAGGATCCCGACGGAACGATCCTCACGTACGGCAATCAAGGCCGCGCGATCGCACGCGGATTCGAGGCCGGGATCGACTACGACGTCTGCGAGAGCCTGCGCCTGCGCGGCACGTACACGTACTTCGAGATGGACTTCGAGGCCGACGCGTCGAGCTTCGTGGTGGACTCGATCGACGCCCGCGACGAGCTCGTGCCGGTGCACCACGCCGGCTTGCGCGCCTACTACGACATCGCCGACGATTGGAACCTCGACGGTGCCGTGTACTACGTCGATCGGTTGCCCGTCTTCGACGTCGATTCGTACGTGCGCGTCGACATGCGCCTCGCGTGGCGGCCGCGCCCGGGCACGGAGTTCTCGATCGGGGTCCAGAACGCCAACGATCCGTCGCACCCTGAAGCCGGTCCGGTCGAGATCGAGCGCGCGGTGTACTTCGGCTTGCGCACGAGCTTCTGAGCGGGCTCGGAGCCCGTCAGGCCATCACGGTCTCTCGCGTCGCGAGGCGGCGTCCCTAGGCAGTGAGCTCCTGCTTCCGGCATTCCTCGCGCCGCGCGATCCTTGCGGTTGCGGGAGTCAGCCCGTGCTGGAGGCCCGTGACCGTCACGCATTCTCTGAACGCGCTGCCGGCACGAACGACGGATCACTGCGAGGCCAGCTGGACGTATCCACATGGGCATTCACGCCCGAAGACTCCGCGAGGGCAGCACCACGCGGGCATTCACGCTCGAAGACTCCGCGCGGGCAGAACGTCTCGATATCGACGCGCGCGATGTTCGATGAGATCCCTCGATCGGGGTAGGCCGCTCGAGATCAGAGTGCGGGCCGTTCCTCCGGCATCGACCCTCGATCGAATGGGACGGCGGAGGTTCGAGTCGTCTGGCGGTCGATTCGCCGGCGGCGAACAGCCTGAATCTGTGCCGAAACAAGGCTTCCGGTCCCCGGTGCCCCTTCTTGCTCGCCTCGCCCGCGCGCCGATCCGCCCTTTAGACTTGGGGATGCTCTCCAAGCTGGTTCCTCGTGCGTCGACAAAAGACCGCCGCGCAGCCACCCTGTCGTGAGCAGCCACGAGCACGCCGACGCGATCGGCCGCGAGGCCCGCGCGACGCGGTCGCTCCAACCCTCGAACCACACTCCCGACGAGAACGCGTCGATGCCGAGGATGCGCGCACCGTGCTTGCGCGCGTTCTGCAGCACGTAGACGAGCGCGTTGCGCACTTCGCGCGGCGTGCGCAGGATCCGCGCGTGGTAGCGATCCGCGAGGACCTTGCCGCGCCGACCCCATTCGCGATTGAGCGCCTTCGCGACCCGCACGAGCAGGCCCTGCATGCCGCGCGCGATCGCGCGTGCATCGTCGGCCTCGACGAGGAAGTGCAGGTGGTTCGATTGGATCGAGAACTCGACCAGGCGGAATCCAAAGCGGTCCGAGCCGGCCGCGAGCGCGCCGCGCAACGTCATGAGGGTTTGTTCTCGCCGCAGATTCGGTAGCCCCGGCATCAACCGCGTCGTGACGAGCACAGGATCGCGCGGCGTCAACGCTGGTCTGCCTGAGTGCGGGACGAGAGCGCGGTCGCCCTTCCGCTTGCGACCCGCACCACGCCGCTCTCCGCCGCGTCGGAAGAGGGAGAGTTGCGTGATCGAGTTCGAGGTTCCCTTCGTCGTCTTCATTGCGTTCGTCGTCGTCATCAATGACCTCCAATCCTTGAACGATCGGCAACGATTACGGTCGCACCATTTCTCGAAAAAACCCGCAGGATCCGTCGAGAGTGATGCTCCATCATCCGCTGATTCGGCAGAGATCGCCGCGAGCACTGCGCAGGAACACGAATCACGCATCAGGCTTCGGACCGCGCGCTGCGCAAGTTGCACGCCTCACACCGAGTACCGCGCCGAGCACGTGCTTGCGCTTCATCGCGTCCATCGCGTCCATCGCGCCCGTTGCGCCCGTTCCGCCCACGGAGCACGTGACGCATGTGGCGGAGGTAATGCATGCCCATGTGATGCCCGTCGCGCCCGCGACGCCCGCGACGCACGCGACGCACGCGACCCACGCGACCCACGCGACCCACGCGACCCACGCGACCCACGCGACCCACGCGACCCACGCGACCCACGCGACCCACGCGTGCTCCGGCGACGGCACGACCCCGTCAAATGTTCCCGGCGCGTGTCTGCGCGATCGCAGCTCGACCTACGCCGTCCTTCGAGGTCCGCGATCGCCAGATTGCGAAGCGCTGCGCGCGGGCGACGACTGTTGCGCTTCCACATCCCATCCTCACACGCAGCCAACCGCCGTCCGGGTTGATCCGGAGGGTCCATCGCGACGACGAAGGCCAGCGGCACTCGAGGCCGGACGCCGTGGATGGCTCGGGCCAGCAGCGTCTCGAGCAAGTGCCCATCTCCCCAGCTGCTCCACCTCGCGGTCGTAGCGCTCGATCTGTTCCTGCAGGGAAGTGGGCGTGTCGAGTTGCGGCTGGATGAGTCCCAGCGCGTGCTCCGGCGATCCCGCTGGGGCGTGCGCGACGAAGTCGTCGCTGCTTCAGGTCGCGAGCTTGTCCCCCGAGCACTTACGACACGGCGTGCACCGGGTGGATCCACTGCTTGCGGACGTGGAGCAGGCTGAGACGTGCGTTCAGCACCGTCCGGACGGCAACGGCTTCGGGCGCGCGACGGTGCGTCGCTCTAAGAGCCCGAGGTCCGCCGGTCCGATCCGCGCGAGCAGTCGCGCGTCGACGCGGTCCCCGCTCTTCAGGCTCCGAATGAAGAGGGGCCGTCGACGCGGATCGACCACGCGCACTTGGTGACCGAAGCTCTCGAGCTCTCGCGCTGTTCCGGTCGACTGGCAGCCAGCGTCGAGCCCGCCTCGAGCCAGCCTCGAGCCAGCCTCGAGCCCGCGTCGAGCCCGCGTCGAGCCCGCGTCGAGCCCGCGTCGAGCCCGCGTCGAGCCCGCGTCGAGCGCGGGTCGAGCGCGGGTCGAGCGCGGGTCGAGCGCGCCTCGAGCGCGCCTCGAGCGCGATCCGAGCGCGCCTCGAGCGCAATCCGAGCGCAATCCGAGCGCAATCCGAGCGCGATCCGAGCGCGATCCGAGCGCGCCTCGAGCGCAATCCGAGCGCAATCCGAGCGCAATCCGAGCGCGCCTCGTGCGCGAGTCCGAGCGCGAGTCCTGCGCTTCGACTTCGCCGTCAGGCCGGCGCGTGTCGTGCTGATCTCGCACTCCGACACGATCGCGCCGTTCCGGTTCATCACGCACAGCGTCGACTGAGTGTCACCCAGGTCGAACCCGGTCGTCCGAACTCTGCCTTTTCGATGAGCTGCGTCCGGGGTCCCTCGCTCTTCACGGAGATCGGTCACGAGTTCATCGCATCGTCGCTCGACGACTGCGGCGGGGGATCGACATCTCCCACCCCATCACAGATCTTCTCGTCCATCGCGCTGAATCGAGCACCGCGAACCCTCCATCAGAAGCGTGGCCACGCGGCCTGGGCTCCAACGTCGTGCCGCTCGAACAGCGGATCGATGCCAGTATCCGTGAAAGACCACGGGCTCGAAACAGCCGTCGGGCGGAGCGACCGGCTCTCGAGCCGCTGCTCAGCGGATTCCTCGCGCGGTGCGCGGAACCACGGAAGTCCTGGCTCAGGACGGCAGGCCGGCGAGCAGTTCCCAACGCGCGTAGAGCGTCGCGATCTCGCGCTCGAGTTCACGCAGTCGCGCCGTACGTGCCGTGATCTCCGCCGGCGGTCCGCGATAGAACGCCGGATCCGCCATGGCCAATTCCAGGCCGTGTTTCTCGTGTTCCAGCGCTTCGATGCGCGTGGGCAGCTTCTCGAGCTCGAGCCGCTCGCCGTACGTCAGCTTGCGCGGCTTCGGCGCCGACTCCACCGACGTTTTCACGCGCGGCTTGGCCGCCACCTTCGATGCGGCGATCTCGGCGCGTCGCGCGATCCAATCGGACCAACCGCCGACGCTCTCCGTGACGCGACCCTCGTCGAACACGACGATCGAAGTGACGACCTCGTCGAGGAACGCACGGTCGTGGCTGACGAGCAGCAGCGTCCCCTGGTACTCGAGCAACAGATCCTCGAGCAGTTCGAGCGTCTCGAGGTCCAAGTCGTTCGTCGGTTCGTCCAGCACGAGCAAGTTGCACGGCCGCGCGAGGAGTTTCGCGAGTTGCACGCGATTGCGCTCGCCGCCGCTGAGCCGCGACACGGGCTCGCGCACTTGCTCCGGCCGGAAGAGGAAGTCCTTCATGTACCCGACGATGTTGCGCGCGACGCCGCCGACCATCACGGTGTCGCCGTCGCCCGACAGGTTCTCCTGGATCGTCTTCGACGGATCGAGCGTCGCGTGCAACTGATCGAAGCGCGCGATTTCCAGGTTCGTGCCGTGCTTGACCGTGCCGCCGTCCGGAGCGAGCTCGCCGAGCAGGATCTTCACCAGCGTCGTCTTGCCACATCCGTTCGGACCGACGATGCCGATGCGATCCCCACGCTGGACTTCGAGGGACAGTCCACCGAGCAATTCGCGCTCGCCGTAAGCCTGTTTCAAGCCTTGCGCACGCAACACGAGTTGCCCCGAGCGTGACGCCTCTTGCACGACCGCTTTCGCGCGACCGACTTCCTCGCGCCGCGCGACGCGCTCGATGCGCATCGCCTTCAGCGCGCGAACCCGGCCCATGTTGCGCGTGCGCCGCGCCTCGATGCCGCGACGGATCCACACTTCTTCCTGCGCGAGCACTTTGTCGAACTCGGCCGCTTCGTGACGCTCGGCCAGGAGGACGGCTTCCTTGCGCTCGAGGTACATGTCGTAGCCGCAGTCGAAGGCGCGCAAACGCGCGCGATCGAGATCGAGGATGCGCGTCGCGACCGCCTGCAGGAACGTGCGATCGTGCGTGACGAGCACCAACGCTCCACCGCGGCGCACGAGGTGCTCCTCGAGGTTCTGGATCGTGTCGATGTCGAGGTGGTTCGTCGGCTCGTCGAGCAACAAGACGTCCGGATCGATCGCGAGCGCTTGCGCGAGCAACACACGCCGCTTCGCGCCGGCTGACAACGTGTCGACCGCCGCGTCGGGATCCAGGCCGAGCTGCGCGATGACTTGGTCGCAGCGCGATTCGGACTGCCAACCCTCCTCGACGCCGGCCGCCTTCAGCGCCGCGTGGATCGACTCGTTCACCGTGCCCGGCATGGACTTCGGAACCTGTTGCGAGAGCCCCGCGATGCGCACGCCTTGGCGGCGGACGACGAGACCTTCGTCGGGCGCGAGCTCGCCCGTGAGTACGCGCATCAGCGTCGTCTTGCCGCTGCCGTTGCGGCCCAGGAGACCGACGCGTTCCCCGCGCTCGATCTGCAAGCTGACGCGCTCGAGCAGCGGCGATCCGCCGAAGGTCAACGTGACGTTTTCGAGCCCGAGTTCCGCCACGCGTCAGCCGCCGAACCGCGAACCGTGGGAACGGGAGTCGCCGCGATCGATGTCGGATCGCGGGACGTTGGTCGCTTCGAGAACGACACGAATCGCGCCGTGCTGGAACGCCTCGAGTGCGTGACGTCCCACGATGATCCAGGCCTGCATCCCGAGGATGGTACTCCAACGGAGAGGAGAGCCGAGAGGGTCTCGATCCGCCGTGGGTGCGCCCAACTTGCAGCGATCCGGCGCCGGCGGTTCTGCGCAACAAATCCCGATCAACTCGCTCTACGCGAGCGAGGCTGACCGATGCTGGCCAGCCTCACACGACAGGGAAGGCGAACCCGTCACTCAGGGGTCGACAGGTCCGCGAAGGTCACGGCACCCAGACGATTTCGATCCCGTTCGACGCGTTGAAGGTCGCCGACGTACAGAAGGCGAGCGCGTTGCGGTACGTCGCCTGGTAGTAGCGCGTGCTGCCCGCCGCCGGGACGACTCCGACCACCGAAATGGCTGGATCGCCGCTGATTCCGTGACCGAAGCTCGCTCCGCCCGTCGCGGCCGACCTCGTGCCCAACCGCAGGACGGTCCCGACTGCGCAGCGCAAGCCGTCGCCGAACACGGTTCCGGCTCCGCCGCCCGCGAGCCGCGTGCCTTGGAAGAACGTCGTCGCCTGACCGCCCGACGCGGGCGCGTCGGACAACGTGATCGTCACGGTGTCGGCGAGGACACTGGACACGCCCGTGCCGGCGAGTCGCGCTCCGAGGCCGAAAGAATGCAGGCATCCGCGGTTCGAACCGACTGCACTGTTGTTGCCGCACGGGCATTCCGTTCCGGAGCCGTCGCCGACGCAGACGGTCGGATCGATCGAGGGCGAGCAGGTCCGTCCGTAGATCCGCGTCTGCAACCCCGAGACGATCACGAAGTTGCTCGCGCGGCTCGCGAGGAAGACCTCGCCAAGAGGCCCGACGTCGAATCCCTCGTCGCCGCTGACGTCGTTCCCCGGTGTCCCGAGGTCGCCGACGCTCGCGAGCGTCGTCGTGCCCGCCGTGAGGTCGCGGACGAACACGTTCGAGATGGACGAGGGATTGGTGCCCGAAGGCAGCCAGTTGCCGGCCGCCGTGCAGATCGCGACGCGCGTTCCGCTGGCGGCGATGCGAGTGCGGCTGACCAACGAGTCGGGTTGCCCGCTCGTGCTCGTGCTCGCGAGGAGCGTCGTCCCGCTCTGGGTGTCACGCACGAACGCGTCCACGAGGCCTCCCACGTCCGACGCGACCAGGTTGGTCCCGATGCTCAGGAACGCGACGAACCGCCCATCCGCCGAGATCGAGGCCCCGGCCGACGACCCATTGGACTGCACGCCGCCGGCTCCGACCGAGATCCGCTGAATCATGTTCGGAGCAGCGCCCAGACGATCGAACCGAAAGATGTCCGTGGCTGCGTTCGTGTCCGAGGCGGCAGGGATCAGGTTGGTCGCGTCGGAATCGAACACGACGAACCGGCCGTCTTGCGACATGGCCGGGGAAAAGCTCGACGCGTTCGGCGCCGCTGCCCCGGTGTTGAGTACCGGAGTCAGCGGGTTGGCGGGCTGCACCGCCTGCAAGTCGAACAACCACAGACGCGTCTGACCCGCGACTCCGTTGATGTTCGCGGCGAACGTGCGGAACACGACCCAGCGGCCGTTCCCGGAAATGGCGGGCGTCGAGCTCGCGCCGTTCGCTTGAGCCCAAGTCGTCGTGAGGCTGATCCGCCGCGTAGACCCGAGTTGGCGGTCGCGAACGAAGATGTCGGAGACCCCGTTCGTGTCGCCCGGCACGAGCGTGGTGGACGATCCTTGAAAGGTCACGAACCGCCCGTCGTCCGAAACCGAGGCCCGCTCTCCCGTTCCACCGAAGCTCGTCGTCGAGCTCTGCGCAACCTGGACGGTGGTCCCGAGCTGTCGGTCGAGCAGGCGCACGAATGCTCCGGTGGAGCCGCTCGTCGTGTAGACGAGATAGCGTCCGTCCGTGGACAGGTCCGGCTCGAACTGGCGATCGAAGTTCGAGGGGTTGGCGAGCGCGATGCGGCACGGACCTGGAGGCCCTTCGCACTCGTCCGGCACGGAATTGCCGTTGCTGTCGAGCGTGTCCCCATTCGAGATCTCGGTCGCGTCGATGGCCCAGTTGCAATTGCAGTCCGGAATCGGATGGGTCACCGTCACCGTGAGAGTGGCGATGTTGGAGATGATGTTGTTCGCACAGTCGCGGAGTCGATACCGGACGATGTCCGTGCTCGAGCTGCAGTCTCGGGGCAGCGATGGACCGCTGTTGTTGTAGCGGATGACTCCTCCGGCCAAGAGCTGCACGAATCCCTGCACGGGGTTGGAGGTGATGTCGAGCGTCAGCGGGGTGCTGCTCGCCACGACGTCATTCGCCGTGACCGTCACGTCTGCCGAGAGGCCGTAGCCAACGGTCAGCACGTCATCGTTCGCGATCGATGTCGCCTCGCACACGTTCAGGATCCCGTCTCCGTCGCAATCGAGCAGGGGGTTCCCTTGGATCTCGACCGCGTCGTCGATGCCGTTGCCGTCGCAGTCCGCCGCATGCGACGTCGCGGCGATCAGTGCGATTGCCGCACAGAGGACGAGTTGCTTGCTCTTCATTGGATTCTCTACACGCGTTTCGGGGACTCGGAGGATCTCATAGATCGATACCTCGTGCCGGGCGCACGCCGATATTGGCCGATTTCAACTCGGGAGCGAGCGCGATGCGTTGCGACACCCGACCGAACTCTCCCGGGACCCCGTCGTACGCGCCACCGCGCGCGGGGTAAAGACCGGCGCGCAACGCAGGACCGCGAGGTGGACGGACCGCATCGCCCGCGAGCGGGTATCGCCCAAAAGCATTGCCGCACCACTCCATGACGTTGCCGATCGCGTCGTGCAGGCCGTACCCGTTCGCCGCGAGCGATCCCACGGGAGCGTGAAGCGTGAAACCGTCGCTCCACGTCACGGGCGAGACCTGTTTCGTGCCTTGCTCGTGCGCCATATCGGCGAGGTTCGCGCTGCCTTGCAAGCAAGCGATGTCTGCGCCACAGCCGAAGCGTCCAGGTCGGCCGCCGCGCGCCGCGTGCTCCCATTGGATTTCCGTGGGAGACGTCAATCCCATCCGCCGGAGCGTGTCGTCGGCCTCGAACCAATCGACGGACTCGACGGGATTGGTCGGGCCGACGTGCTCCAGACCGCGGCTGTACTTGCTCGGGTTCCGCCCGGTGAACCGCGTCCACTGAGCCTGCGTCATCTCGTACTTGGAGAGGAAGTACGGCGCCACGCCGACACGGAACGCCGGCAATTCGACGTCCTTCGCGTTCGGGTCGTGGTTCGGTGCGCTCTCGTCGTCGCGCACGGCGCCGATGGTCGCGGGGCCGCCCGGGATCAGCACGAGCACGAGCCCGGTGTCCTCGACGATGACCCAGCGGTTCTCCGCGTCGAGGGTCGGCGCCGCGCCGGACAGAACGTGGAGGAACTCGAACAGTCGCGATTCCGGGTCGCGCCGCAAGGGAACCAGCCCCAACTGGGGCTCCAGTCGCAAGCCCCGGTACTCGGGAGACCGAGTTTCGTCGGCGATGTTCGCGCACACGTCGGACCATTCGGGGGCGACGGCTTCGAGGCTCTGTCGTCGCAGGTCGCGCAGTCGTTCGAGTCGCCGCGTCACGCCGGCGATCGAGTCCCGATCCGCGCTCTCGCCGAGAAGTTTCATTGACGCGATCAAGTCGACCAAGCCCGCGTCGTTCGTCCGCGCGTACTCCTCTTCGTGTTGCGACAACTTCGTCGCGAGCGTCTGCGCTTCCGCCAGCCACGACTCGAGTCGCGGCACGAGTTCCTCGCGCGGCTCGTCGAGTTCCGCCGCCGACTCGCGCAGTGCGAGGGCCTGCCCGCGATCCGTGTAGCGCTCGAGTCGAAGCTGCGTGCGCACGACGTCGACCAGTAGCGCGCTGACCACCGCGAGCGCGACGACGAGCAAGGCTCCGGTCGCGGCAATGGTGGGGTGCCGTCGTGACCATTTCACGGCGCGCTGAACCGGTCCGGCCGGTCGGGCATAGATCGGCTCGTTCGCGAGGAATCGGCGCAAATCCGCCGCGAATTCCTGCGCGGATTGGTAGCGGAGCTTCGGAGTCTTCTCGAGGCTCTTCAGGCAGATCACCGACAGATCGCGCGGCACGCGCGCACGGATCGCGCGCGGATCGAGGGGTTCGGTGCGGAGGATGCTGTCGAGCACTTGCATCAGCGACTGCCCGTAGAAGGGCCGCAGGAACGTCAGCGCCTCGTAGAGCGTCGCGCCGAGCGCGAAGAGATCGCTGCGCGCATCGACCGCTCGACCGTCCGCGCGCGCTTGCTCGGGACTCATGTAAGCGGGCGTCCCGGGAACTTGGCCCGACTCCGTCAACGTGAAGGCTTCGCGATCGAGGGCCAAGCCGAAGTCCCCGAGCTTCGGCTCTCCGTCGCGCGTGAGCAGGATGTTCCGCGGCTTGACGTCGCGGTGGACCAGGCCGGCCGCGTGGACGACGTGCAGCGCGTCGGCCACGCGCGCGAACATCTCGGCCACGCTGCGGTAGTACGCCGGCGACCCGCCCTGTTCGGCGCCCGCGCGCGAGTCTTCGATCCAATCGGCGAGCGTGCGACCTCCCTCGACGAGTTCCTGGACGATGTAGTGCACGCCATCGGCTTCGCCCAGGCCATGGACCGTGACCAGATTCGGGTGGGACAGTCGCGCACCGCTCTCCGCCTCGCGCTGGAAGCGCTCGATGTGTTGCGCGCCGAGCGCGCCGAGCGCCGGGACGAGGGGCAGCACCTTCAACGCTACGAGCCGTCGGCCGAGCGAGATCTGCCGCGCTTCGTAGACGATGCCGGACGCGCCGCGACCGAGCTGGCGCACGATCTCGAAGTCGCCGATTCGCTCGAGGGGGGGAGTCGCCGGCTCCGTCGTTCCGTCGCTCGGCGTGAGAGCACTCGCTGCTCTGCGCGCTGGCGACGACGCGGAATCACCGGTGCGTTCACGCGCCAGCGAGCGTGCCGGCGCCGCCGGAAGGTCGGGCGAAGGGTCCGCAGTGTTCATGGCCGGGAAGGCGCGGCGGATTGTGCTTCGAACGCCCTGATCTGTCGAGTCGGGCGCGCGAGCCGTCGGAGTCGGTGAAGAAATCACAGGCTCTCGCGCTGCGGAGCCGCGCCCCTCGATCCGGAGGCCGAAGGCTCGATTTCTCGCGCATACGGATTGCCTGTGGGTCAGCGCGCCCGTGCTGTCCCGCAGGCCCCGCGTTTACGGACATCGACTCGGGCGCCGGTGAATCCTGTGGATCCAGGGCGTCCCCGCGCGGGGCTCGGATCCACGCCCCGCGCGGGGCACGCACTCACGCCGCGCGCGTAGGTGAGTGCGTCGGTGAGCGCGTCGGCGAGCGGTGCGTAGGTGAGCGTGTAGGCGAGCGTGTAGGCGAGCGCGTAGGCGAGCGGTGCGTAGGCGAGCGGTGCGTAGGCGAGCGGTGCGCAGGCGAGCGCGCAGGCGAGCGCGTAGGCGAGCGCGTAGGCGAGCGCGCAGGCGAGTGCGTAGGTGAGCGGTGCGTAGGCGAGCGCGTAGGTGAGCGCCGCCGTCGGATCAGGCTCTGCACCCCGCTCGGCCCCCCGCACCCGGATCCGCCCGCGGTGCCTCGCTCGTCGCGATGCGTCCGCCCTTCAGCCATCCGAACAGGAGCAGCCACGAACTCGCTGCGGGCAACGCACGATCGCTCCTCGGCGTCCGATCCATCCACCCGCTGAACCACGGGCCAGACGAATGCGCATCGATGCCGAAGATGCGCGCGCCGTGCTTCTGCGCATTCTGCAGCAC